>Ga0067045_1002647_pt1 | contig 60181 bp, 47 predicted proteins | sample TerdegcTABiofilm_FD_59184 | JGI IMG/M metagenome (GOLD analysis project Ga0067045, IMG submission 59184) | Combined Assembly of (Gp0054472, Gp0054536) Wastewater bioreactor microbial communities from Singapore -Terephthalate degrading...
TTCTTTGGGGGTACCGACGAGCCTCTACAAAGCGCTGGCCCTGGTATTCAGCGCGATACCGGCGAGTCTCGTTGGCGGAGTGTATGTGTGGTGCGTAACATACATCAGCCCACCGGCTGCTTTCGGCCTTGAAATAGCCCTGAGCCCCATAGTCATGGCCATGCTTGGCGGCACGGGCACGCTTTTGGGTCCTTTCCTGGGGGCACTGTTCCTCACATCATTACAGGAACTGCTTTGGACCAAGATGCCTTACCTGCACCTAACGATCTATGGGGGGATATTGGTCACGATCGGGCTGTTCATGCCCGGCGGGATTGTCCGAGCTCGCTGGTTCCGGCCCGTGCTTGACGCTCTGGGAGTTGGGGAGAAGATGCGGTATCTCGATCTGTAACACCTGAACGGAGGAGCCGATTCTCGATGGCGCCATTGCTGGAATGCAGGGACGTTACCAAGATTTTTGACGGGCTGATTGCCCTGGCACAGGTGCGCCTCGAGCTGGAGCCGGGGGACATCCTTGGAGTGATCGGCCCGAACGGAGCGGGAAAGACGACGCTTTTCAATGTGATTTCCGGCTTGGTGAGACCCACATCGGGAAAAGTCTTCTACAATGGCAAAGAGATCACAGGGCTCGGATCGAACAAGATTTGCCGTCTGGGAATTGCCAGGACGTATCAGCTTGTACGGCCGTTCGCTTCGTTGACTACTTTGGAAAATGTGCTGGTGGGCGCAAGCTTTGGACGAGACCGATTACTTCCGTTTAGAGAGCGAGTCGCTCGTGCTCGCGAGGAGCTCGATTTTGTCGGTCTTCACGAAAGAGCGGACGAGCCCGCTGCAAATCTGACCCTTTTGGACAAGAAGCGGTTGGAAATCGCGCGCTGTTTGGCCACCGGCCCGAAAGTGCTCCTCCTCGATGAAGTGATTGCGGGTCTCACCGCGAGCGAAGTACTGAACATCATCGCAACCGTTCGAGACATCCGAAAAAGGGGCATAGCCGTCATCATGATCGAACATGTGCTCAAAGTGGTGATGGAATTATGCCGGACGGTCATGGTGCTCAACTGCGGTTCGACAATCGCGTACGGCTCGCCAGGTGAGGTGGTTAACAATCCGAGAGTGATCGAAGCATACCTGGGAACGTCAGATTCCCTCCACCGAGGCGCAGGAGCACGAGTTTGAGAACGTTGCCGTTGCGTACGGCCAGGTGCAGATAGGGTTGCGTACTTTCTTCAGCCGTGTTCAGGGAAGGGCGGATTTGCCCCCCGTCCACACAAGAGGCGCAGGCCGGAACGCCTGCGCCTCAACGGTGCCCTTCCTGTGGATAGGTCGGCTCCCTCGGTGCGGACAACTACTGTTTCTATAACTTCGCGGACGGATCATTCAAGGAGCATCTCTTCATAGGGTTCACGCCCGTGCTTTCTCACGAAGCTTTCATGCGCGATCTTGTACCCTTCTTCCGGTCCGGCAAGGTTCCTTTTGGATTTCAACTCTGTCTCAAGGGCAACCTTCGCTTTGGCCAGGAGCGTGACATCCCCATCCCTCGCAGCCTGATCTACCCATTCCATGGCTTTGAGCACTTCGGATCTGTTCATCACAGGCCTCCTTCGGTACGTATTCGCCCTCTTAAGCAGAGGTTAGATCATTTCCGTGTCATGATCAAGTGCATCGGGGATCGATGTACCATTGAGTCTCTGGAGACAGCGTGATCTCACACCATCTCTATCGGTCCATCCCATTCCTGGATCTACTCGGGTGGGGAGCGAACAGGGGAGTATTGCCGACAGGAATTGTGAACGCCATGCCTGGCGGAGGTGCATGGGAATCGAACCCACCCAGAACGGTACTAGCGCCCTGCTGACGGTTTTGAAGACCGCGGAGCCCACCAGGACTCTTCCACCTCCTCCTGCCAAGTGCCCCCACTACTATACACCCTTATGAGCCATCCGTGAAGGCTGTTACTGTTCGGAATCGCGACTTCCACGCACGATCTCTCCTACTCAGAAGAATGTCCTGAGCCCTGTCACAATGGACTCCCATTGCCCCCTGAACGCCAGAGACATCTCGTTATGCGCAGAGAATCCGCAGTGAGAGCAATCCGACGGACCACGGTTCTTGAGATAACATCCGTGAAGAATTGTTCCATCAGGCTCGGCATTTGCCAGGAGCCGATCCTCGCACGTCCAGAAAGGCCTCTTTAACTCCCCGAGACTCCTAAAGGAATTGGCTACGGGGTATCCCTCCTGCTTGAGACGTATAAGCTCGTCCAGCACTCCTCTCCTGTCCTCCGCCGGAACGAAGAGGGGGTCGGGAAGTCCCTGATACGGATAATGGAATTGCACGGTTACCCCTGCTACCCTTCCCCGCAGTAGCCAGACGAGCTCGGGAATCACCCGGATATTCCTTGCGTTGATAGTAGTGCTAACGAAGGCGTCTCCGCGACCCTCCACATCAAGGTTCTTCATCACACGGTCGAACACACCTCTGCCGCGAATGGAATCGTGCACAGCGCGGTTTCCATCCAAGCTCACCCAGGTTCTGTGCAAAGGAAGGTGGCTCCAGGGAAAAACCCCGTTTGTCGTCATGCAAACACTCCGAAATAGTTGCCGAGCCGCATCGATGACATGAGCAATATCCTTTTTGCCGTCCCGCCAGAGAAGGGGCTCTCCGCCTTCTAAGATAAGTATTTTGACGCCCATCCTACTCAACCGGCGGAGCGTTTCGAGGACACCGTCGAAACTCTGTTCCGGACCCGTTCGTCGCCAATAGGGACAGTGCGTGCACTGTAGGTTGCACCGATGGGTTATCTTGTACCCTGCGAGCACAGGCGATACGGTAAGCTGGAGGTTGTGTGCAAGAAATGGCAGAGCAAAGGAGCACGCACCCGCAGCTCGAGAAACAAGAGCCTTGATAGGGTATTTCCGACGAGGCCGACCGGACGGCTCAGTCCCGGGCATAGTCCCTCCCTTGCCCTTTCGTGATATAGTGATCATGCTCACTCCCGGGAGCGTGATTGCTTTCCATGACCACGATACCGGCGTCTTCACAGACCCCGCACCGGGGTCTGACTACAGCCCCGGCAAAATTCCTCAGGTTCCTCAAGAATCGAGAAACAAGGAGCCGTCCATGACAGAGACTATCATAAAACACCGGTACCAATCGGTCCTTGTAGGATGCCTGGAGCTCCAGGTCTCCGACCGCGGAGTCCGATCCATTTCATTTATATCACAGGGCGGCCCCCCAGAGGATTCCCCTCATCATCCGATCATGCTGAGGCTGATAGGGGAGCTAAACGAATATTTCGCCGGCACTCGCAAAGAGTTTTCCGTGCCTCTCGACCCGGACGGAGGGACCGGATTTCAGCGAAGTGTATGGGAGGAGCTGACCCGTATCCCGTACGGAGAAACCCGCTCCTATGGAGACATCGCTTCGTCAGTGGGCAATCCGCGAGCTGCCCGAGCCGTAGGGCTGGCAAACAAGAGCAATACCATCCCCATTCTCATCCCGTGCCACCGGGTGATCCGTGGCAATGGCGGGCTCGGCGGTTATGGTTCAGGGATCCATGTCAAGAGAAAGCTCCTGGCTCTCGAGGGAATCGTTCTATGAGCTTCGTTGGAGCATTCAAGGCTGCAACCGCTGTTTGCTGCTCTCGAATACACACTTTCGCCCATGAATCGGAGCTCTGACGCACCAATGGAATATGAGGCCACGTTGGTTGTATGCTCGCACAGGCCGTATGCGCTAGTGCAGGAGGTCGCAAAGCTCGCGAGAATCGATCGACTGCGCCTCGAGCCTCGAGAATCCCGTTCCATTCGCGATGTGTATTTCGATACGTACCGTGAAGCGCTGTCGGAGACCGGCCACGCTCTCCGCGTCAGACAACTCGGCGATGAGTGGTATGTAACACTCAAGGGGCCTGCTTCTTTTAGAGAAGGAACGGTGGTGGGCAGATCTGAGATAGAGCTCCCGTGGGAGGCAGGCTCGCTCGAGCAGGTGAGCTCGGAGCTTGAGGCGATGGGGATAAAGCTGGCACCGATTCGATTTCAAGCGGACAAGCCGGTGGAGACGCTGCTTTCGGCAACGTTCCGCGTACTTCAGGACCGGACAACCCATCGCATGGTGCGAGCGATCGTTGGGGAGGTGTCGGAACGCACAGAGGGCGAAATGGTAATCGACACCGTCACCTATCGCGTAGCCGGGACGGGCGTGGTCCACCACGAAATTGAGATCGAGGCCCTCTCGGAAGAAAGCATCGGGACGGTAGAGTGTTTCGCCGATCGTCTGGCCAGCCTCTTGCCGGAGGCTCTTCGACCATGGGCTCACAGCAAGCTTGAAACCGGAAGAGCCGTGGAGGCGCTACTGAAGCTTGATCCTTCGCATATCCCCATGGATCCGCATGGGCGCCTATTGGCCCCGGCGTACGGGCTCATTGCCGATTATATCGAGGGCCAGCGGAGCGCCTGAGGAGCCTGAAGCATACCCGAGGTCAGGGGCTCTTCATACGGGAGGCGCTCCTGGGGAAATTCTTGCGATCCGACGGACATGCGTTGGCCCATGGCTCCTCGTGACACTTGACCGCGCACCGGCAAGAGGGGTATGGTCTTAGAGAAGAGATGATGGCACGTTCGAGCACGTGTGCTCCGGGACGGATTCATGCGTGATTGGAGTCCATCCTGAACGCGTTATTGGAGAACCGCATGACCCTACGTCATTGCTTTCTCGGAAAAGGAATGTCGTGCTCACCAACACGTTTTCTCATATCCCCGGCATCGGCCCGAAATCGGAGCAGCTTCTCTGGAAGAAGGGCATACTCTCTTGGGAGGATGTGCTGCGCGCGGTGCCCGGTGAATCGCTAGGGGGGAACCGTCGCCATCTGAGGAGTTGCGTCCAGGAATCGATGGATCGTCTAAAAGATCGGGACGCTCACTACTTCTCCAAACATCTTCCCGTCAATCACCAGTGGCGCCTGTTCCCAGAATTTCGGAACAGCACCGTGTACCTGGACATTGAAACGAGCGGGTCGCCTCCTCCCCACAACATAATCACCACCATAGCCACATATGACGGGCGAGAGATATCCTACTACGTGAGGGACTACAATCTGTACGAATTTAAGCACGATGTGCAACGGTACGACGTGGTGGTCACCTATAACGGCAAGTGCTTCGACATTCCCTTTATTGAGAGCTTTTTCGGAATCAAGATGAGGCAAGCTCAAATCGATCTGCGGTTCGTCCTGAAAAGTCTGGGCTTCACGGGCGGCTTGAAGGGGTGCGAAAAGAAATTGGGGATCGATCGCCACGATTTGGATGGGGTAGATGGATTCCTGGCAGTCCTCCTGTGGAATGACTACATTGCAAAGAACAACATTCGCGCGTTGGAAACGCTCCTGGCCTACAATATACTCGACGCGGTGAATCTCGAAACACTGATGGTAATGGCGTACAACATGAAGTTGCGCGACACCCCGTTTCTAGAAAGTCACCGACTCGAGCTTCCCCCACCGGTAGAAAACCTTTTCGAGGCGGATGTGGCCACAGTCAAGAAGCTGATGGATTTTCGAGAGATGCACTATTCCTGAGCTTTTCGGGCACCGGTGCTTCACGCCAGTCGCTGCGTATGCTGTCCGTGTAGTGAGGTGCGAACTCGGTACGTTGCTTCTCAAATTCGGCCACGTAGTACACCGTTTCGCAAATATGGTCGCGTATTAGTGAAATCCTGTACTTAGTTGCTCCAGTTCTGCTCAGGGGCGCGAAGTTGTGGGTAAGGGCGAATTTCACCCGCGCTTGCCTGAATATTGCCCTGGCCGCCATTTTCGAGGCGTGCCACCGCGATCGGGCTGCACTGAGAATTTCCACAACGATATGCAGTTAGATTTCCAAGAAATATTTTCCCTAGCCTTTGGGTGTCAGCGGCGGTATACTTGATTGTGTCTCAGATCGAACATGGCGAATGTTGAGACATCGGACTGATGCGATTCCGAAATCAGGGTAGCGGATAGCTGGAGTCCAACCGGTCTGTCTCAACAAAGGGGGAGCGTCATGGCGGTATCTCAACCATCGAGAAGAGATGTTCTCCTTCTCGACCGCTTTGCCGTTCTGGCAGGAGCGATCATCCTTATTCTCAATTTCGCCTGCAGCGGTCATACCTCTGAAATTTCGCGATCCGATTATTCGGGAAAGGGCGATGATGCTCAAGGCATCGAATGGCGCTTCAAGTATGACACCAACGGCCGGCCGGAAGAGGTGGTCGATCCTGCTGGTCGTGTGACGCGATACCGGTATGATGACGATGAGCGAGGAGACATCAAGTCGGTTCATAAGCACCTGCCGGGTGGCCAAAGTATTACTTGGGATTACGATGGCCTTGGACGATTGACTTCTACCGCTGATCCTCTCGGCAGGACCCTGTTCAAGTACGATACATTTGGCAGACTAGCCACTGTTGAAAGGGAGGGGTCCCCGCGGGTTGCCTACGAAAGCGATTCCCTGGGGCGGGTGACAAGAGTCCAAGTTGGCGCGAGTCTCTGGGCTCAGTACCGACACGATTTTGCCGGGCGCCTCAAGTCCATAAACACTCCTGTTGGCCAAATCGACTATGAGTATTGGCTCCCCAAGGGCTACATCACCCGCACCCTGCCAAACGGCGTCAAATCTCGTTTCGAGTACTTCCCCGATGGCAAGCTGGAGAGAATTATCCACACAAACAGGGAGAACCACATCCTGGCAAGCTTCACATACTCCTATCGCCCGGATGGGCTTGTCGCCACGGTTGACGAGCGCTTTCCCCACGAAAGGAAGCGCATTGAGTATGAATACGACAAGACCGGCAGGCTGTCTGCGTCAAGACCCGCGCCAGGGACTACCATCCGTTTCGAATACGATCGGCTCGGAAACAGAACGTCCGTGCAATCGGATCAAACGTCCATCAACGGGGTGTACGACTGGGCTGCACGCGTTGTGGAATACGGAGGGGACAAGTTCGATCACGACCCTGTCGGCAACGTGGCCAAGAGAGTCACGAAGGATGGCTCGACCATTGTTTTCGACTATGATGCGGAAAACCACCTGACTCGCGTGACGAAACAATCACGGACTGTGTCCTACCGGTATGACGCAGATGGGAAGCTTGTCGAGAGATCGGTAGACGGGAAGACAACCCGCTTTGTGCCGCGCCCCTTTTCAGAAACGTGGGAGCCCCTGGCAGAGGTGGGGCCTGATGGTGTTGAGCGGCTCTATATTTGGGACAGTAGGTTACTTGCAATAGCTGCACCTGACGGTGCCGAGTTCATCCTGGAAGACGGGATCGGCTCGGCTCGTCTGTTCGTTGACTCCCGCGGAACGGTAACTGACATTCGCTCCTACAGGCCCTACGGCCTACCGGAGACCCTTGGCAAGACTACTGGATTGACTCCCGGCTTTGCCGGTCTGTTCTTTGATCCCTTTGCCGGAATTTATCTCACCGCAGCCCGCAGCTATGATCCCGAGCTTGGTCGGTTCTTGCAACGGGACCCTAGCCACACCGTGCCGGTCGGCTCTCAACATACCATGACTGCGTACGTTTATTGCGGAAACGACCCCGTAAATTTTGTAGATCGCAATGGTCGCAGATCAACCGCGAACGTTCTGGACTCGTACTCGGACCGGTTGGTCAGACATGGTCGACCGGGTGCTGCTCCCCTTGAAAGATCTGCCGAAAGCAGAGATAGAGAGGACGACTCAAAGGCTTCGGAGCCTCAGGCAGGCAGAGGTGAAAGAATCCTCCCACCGGAACGGCCCAAGGATGCAGATTCGCAGCAAGCCATGTTGCTGCGAGTCCTTCTCCAGGGAATCAGGATAGCCGATCTTCTCGATTACTGTCGGAGAAAAGAACAAACTTCGGTTTGTACCATCGATATCGACAAGATCTTAGAAGCACTTTTGATGAAGAAGCGGCGGCAGCACACCAGGCGGTGGGTAGCACCATACTGGGTAAGATCTTACGAACCGTTATGGTGGACGTACGAGCCGTACGTTTACTATTGGCGTAGTTATCCGTCCTATTATTCCTACAGTTTGGGCAGTTATCATTCGTCCTCGTCCAGGTACTACAGTAGCGTTTCACGAACCTATTCGTACGCTTATCGTTATGGCGCTTCCTATCGGCATGCAGGAAACGTCGGAGGAGTCTGGCTTTCGGGCGCAAACAAGGCTGTGGAAGCCCTTGGTAACCTCAAGGGGGTGGCGTTGGACGAGGCCAACGGAAGGCTGGTTCTCCTTGGTGAGGACAAGAGAACTTCCGTAGGGTTGTCCGCCTTGAGGCTCGATGACGTTGTCGCGATCTTCAAATCCGTGTACGACCACGGAGTGGGGCCCTGGGTCTCCATAGAGGACGACCCCAAGAACCCGAACCGCCCCTGTGTCCCGATGTACGGCCCGGAGATGGCCGGCACATTTGCGGGCTGGGTGCTGTACGAAGCCGATCGAGTAATGAAGAATTACGGGGCGGGAGCAGATAACATCACACAAAAGAAGATTAATTCAGGTATCAAAGGCTACAACGAGCTGCTCGATGCAAGATTTCGTAGTTCCGAATGGGCGGCTGCCAAAGGCGGGGGAGGATGGCAGCGAGTAGGAGCGACACGCTTTTGGATTACCCCCTCGGAAGTGGTTAGAAGAACAACGGGGAAAGACGATCTGACACTTCTGGAAGTACCTCTGCAGCTCAACGTGGATCCTCCCAAGCTGATGACCGGCGGCAAGTCCAGTGGATCGGTGAAGGCCCATCGAAAGATGGACTTGGCCTATGCTGCATGGTTCACGAATCACTATGACGATTTGGCGAAGGAGTGGGCCAGCTCACCCCGTGAGGGACCGGACCGAGGGAAGAAATTCCACGTGTTCGCCGAATTGAAACGCATTGCCCTCCTTGCCGCCATTGCCGAACGGCTGCGGGATCAGGGGGTGCCCTTACCGACGTGGATGAGAAATCATAGGATGAGTCATTATCCCACTCCAACCACGGACCCCCGCTACTACAATGTGCGCGTCATCGGCAACGAACAGAGAGCTATGGGCGGAGTGGGGCTCTCACCCATTCACAATCCGAGCTCTGAGAAGCACCTCGTGAAAACGGTTCGTGATGACCAGGAGGCAACTGCAATGGCGAAGGTTGCCTTTTCGTCCTTGCCTCAGGAACCCAAGCCCAAAGCGATCGAATTTGTTCAAGCCGGAAAAAACTATGCTGCTGCCGTGTTGCCCGGCCGAGCGTCGAAGGAGGTAGGACCGTTAAAGATTTCCCGGGTCGATCTTGCCGTGCCAATCTACGGCGAAGAGAACCTCATGCTTACCCGCCATTACAGCTCATTCCTGAGACCTGACGGAGAGCTTGGGATCTGCTGGACCCTTGATCTGCCGCATCTCTTGCTGGATGCCCGGCGGCCCGCCGGGATAGCGGGAAAAGGGCTGACTCTGACCCCCCAGTACTTACTCACAACCCCAATGGGGAAGGTCAACGTAACCTTCAGTGAAAAACGCATGGTACCTGAATTGAAGGGTGTGTTTCTCGTTCCCCGAAAGTCTGATGACATCCTGGCATTGTCCGGTGCTTCGGAGCCCAAGAGCGGCCTGGGAACGTTCAAAGTAACGTTTAGAGATGGACGAAGGTGGTACTTTGACGAGAACGGCTACCTTTGTGCCACTTCAGAAAACGGGATCACTGTCGTCTATCGGAGGGACGATCGGGATCGTATTGCCTCGATAGAGGGTTGGCATGGAGAAAAGCCTATTGCCAAGATCCGCCTACAGTATGACGAGAAGGACCGGGTCACGAGAGCCACGGCCGGCAAAGACAATTTCGTCGAGTACTCTTACGACGAGCAAGGGCGACTCACCAAGGTGAGATCATCGGTCGGGGTGGAAACCTACCACTACGATCTGTCTCTCCTGGTTTCTATGGACAGTGATAGCAAAAAGAGACGGTTCGTCTATGACCGGGATGGACGCCTCACCAAAGAGACCGATGACGCCGGCAACACTGTGGCCGTCTATCAAATCGCGGCCGACTCAAACGGCAGTCGCCTCATGAGACACGATTTGCTTCCCGACGGATCTCGCAGGACCACGGAGGTTCTGTACGACAGGAGCTTCAGACCCGTAGCAGAGTCATATCCTGATGGCGTCAAGGTGTCCTTTTCGTACGGGAAGGATGGGTCACTCGTAGAAACAGACACCAGTCCCGACGGCAGCGTGTATCAGATAACCAAAAGGCCGAACGGAAACGATCAGGTAACTGTGCAGCTTCCCGAGGGGGGGATTCAGACCCTGACACAGGAGGACGGCCGTGTGATGATAAAGGAGGGAGATAAGCGCATTGGAAGTGCGTACAAAGCTTCTGACGGGTCTCTCGATCGATTGGAGCTGGAGGCCACTGCCTTCCGATGGCAGCGAGACAAGAACGGCGTTATTGAGGAGCTCAAAATAAACGAATCGGGTGATCAGCCGTCGAGGCAAGATTGGATTACGTTCAAGCTGGATAGGGAAGGAAGGGCTGTATCCGTAGAGGATTCGACACATGCCAACATCAAAGTCTCCTACGGGCTCACAGGAATCCCCGATGCTGTTAAGACGACGAGAGGCTCGCTGACGATAGAACGCACCGCGGCTGGCGGGGTAAGAAAGGCCTCCACTTCGTGGGGAGTCTCTCAAGCCAATCAGTACGACCCGAAAAGCGGCATGCTGAAAGAGATGGAGATTGTCAGTCAAGGCGGTTGCGCGGGTGCCAAGTTCGAGCCTGATGGCATCACGGAAATCCGATACTTTGATGGAGGCACAGCGAAGCGGCAGTACCACGGGGTTAATTCTCCTGCAAAGGGGAAGCCCAAGAAGATCGTGACCGAAGACGGGCTGGAGATCGACTACGAGTACGATCCCATGGGGCGGCTTATCAGCGCGCGAAGTGGAAATCAACACACCTTAAGAATCAGGTACGACGGTGCGGGTAGGGTAACTTCCCTCGTCGCCGCAAGGGTTCCGTAACGGTGGTTGCATAACCGAGGACGAATAGCAACGGCCTCTGCAACTTGCAAGGGTGTACGAAGATACAATGAAGCGTGCAATCCCTCTTTCCGTCACTCTCGTCGTGCTGGTCTGGGCTCTGGGCCTATCCCATGGGACCGTCTCTGACCAGCTAGAAAGCCTGTTCAAAGCCATCGATTCGGGTGATGCACCTCAAGTCAAGGAGCTACTAGACAAAGGCGTCCCCCTCGAAGCAGTGAGCTCCACCGATGGGGCCACCCCCTTGATTCGAGCTGCAAAAAGAGGGCGACTGCAGATCGTAAAGCTTCTCCTGGACAGGGGCGCGGGTGTCAACACTCGAGATGCTCAGTTTGAGGCCACCCCCATCTACTGGGCTTGCCTCAACAACCATATCGAAATCGCAAAACTCCTCCTCGCAAGATCGCCCGACGTCAACGCCGGCGACAGAACAGGCGCGACTCCGCTGATGGCAGCGGCATCCAAGGGGTTCCGCGAAATCGTGTCATTGCTCCTGGCACGAGGGGCCAAGGTCGACGCCAGCGATAAGGAAGGCAACACTGCCTTGCGCCAAGCGGTCGAACGAGGACACGGCCACGTAGTTCAATTGCTTCTCAACGAGGGTGCTGATCCAAGTACGCTTAACTTGGACGGAACCTCGCTGCTGATGACTGCGGCCAAAGCAGGCCACAGGCATCTCGTGGAAATCCTTTTGGAAAGAGGAAACGTGGCCCTGAATGCGGAGGATCGGTCGGGCGCTACTGCGCTGATCTGGGCAATCCTCGCGGGTGATCCGCGCACAGCGCAATTGCTGCTGTCAAAGGGTGCCGATGCAAATCACAGAGAGAAAGACGGATGGACTGCTCTCCATTACGCATCTGCCAAGGGTGACAGGGAAATGGTGAGGCTGCTCTTGGAGAATGGCGCGGACGTCAATGCCACGAACATGTACAAGGAGACGCCACTGGCCAAGGCTTCCAAGAGGGGTCACACAGAGATCGCGAATCTGTTGGCAACGCGAGGGGGTCGGTAAGCCTCGGCACCCTCGCAGACAGGGAAGGTTTCCTGTGGCAAACGAGGAGGCGTGACCACGCCATGCGGGTGGATATGGACAGTTCTCTCAAGGGCCTTGAGAGATTTCTCAGTAGCTTGGGCCTCCCCGCCGGACCCGATCGAGCGATCAATCACAAGACGATCGTGGGTCTACTCGCCGGCCTGCTCGGAGGCTTCATCGGCTGGCTCATTTCAGAGCCGTACCACGAGGATTTTTCTTTCTGGAGAGATTTCTTCATACTGGTTTCTGTGGGATTCTTCGTCTGTCTGTTTGTGATGTCTATTGACAGCATCTTTGAGAGAAGTACCTCAACATTTCTCAGAAGTGCGGCCAAAGCAGCGCTATTGTCCCTCGTGATCCTTGTTCCGTCCGTGCTCGCGACCAAGACCGTGGTCGAGCGTTCGCGGCTCATGTCTCTAGGCCGACCTGCGATCAAGATTCTTGTCCTCGATGTCTCGGGAAGCATGCGAGGTTATCCCTTGGAGACCTTGAAGAGTGCCGCGAAAGCCTATGGAAGCACGGTGGTCGGGGCGGACAGCAAAGGTGATACTCTGGTGGCCTGCGTAGCCTTTTCAGATCAGGCCCGGGTGATTGCTGAGCCGACAAGGGATTTTCATTCATTCATCACGCAAGTGAATCAGATGACCGCTTCAGGGGCTACGAGAATGGGCGACGGCCTGATCAAGGCTCGCAGGATTCTGGAAGGTCAGGGAATTGTGAAGACATCAGCCGCTGGGGACCCGAAGACTAGCCGAGGTGCCAGTGGGATCAATCATGAAGTAATTATGGTCACTGACGGCAAACCCACAGGCGGCGCTTCAAGCGTGCTGGATGCGCTGCCCTTCTTCATTTTCAACGGAATACCGGTACACACAGTTGGCGCGGGTAAAGACTATGACAAGACTCTGTTGGAACGCATCTCCCTCAAGACTGATGGCACCTTCGTTGCTGCCGATGACATTGCCAGATTGGTCCCGGTGATGGAGGAGTTTGCGAGGCAGGGACTGGCTCAAGCCGGGGCTTCGTCGAAGGGGTATGCGTCGTTCCTGACCAGAATAGCCGGTTGGGTCATCATAGGTACTGCCATTGGAATTTGTGCCGCAATTCCCAGGAAAACAGCAAGAGCCCTTCTTTTCGGAGCAGCCGGAGGTCTGGCAGGCGGCTTGTTAGGCGCTGGTCTTTTCGAGCTCTTTCAATTTCTTCTCGCGGTCGCTGGCATACAATCAGGTATTGCGAATCGCTTCGTCGGCTTCTCCGTGCTCGGGGCCAGCATAGGGTTTGCAGTACCGTTCGCCGAGTCCGTATCCAAGGTAGCTTGGCTGCGAGTCGTGGATGGGGCGCAGCTCGGCAGACTAATCATACTTGATAGGTCTCCCATGATCCTCGGTAGCGGGCCAGGCTCGGATGTGACCATAGGAGGCGATCCGGAGGTGGAGGAGAACCACGCTCGCATCACCAGAAAAGGTGAAGCGATTCGAGTCGAAGCACTTGGAAGGAAAGGCTTTGTTAAGGGCGGAAACGTAACACGGGATGCGGAAATTTCCCCGGAAGAGGTTTTCGTAATCGGTGAGACGAAGCTGCTGTACCTGACGAAGGTAACCTTGCTGAAGGCCTAGTGCGCTGGTTCCTGAGTACGATCACGCATCTTAGGTTTACCAACAAGAGGAATGATGGTGACGATTGATTGCTTCATGCCCCGAAGGGGCATACCGTTAGTAGCCGTGGGTTTTAACCCACGGAATGAGAAAGCAACCAAGCAGGACCCTGAAGGGGTCCACCATCGAAATGACCAAGAGCCAAGACCCGTTCATGACGGCGCCTACACCAGGCCATGGGAAACCTCTTGGTCGACCCTTTCAGGGTCGGTCAGTTGTTATGCCGTGCCGAACCACAGGTTGAAACCTGTGGCTACTCAAGGTGCGCTCCTTCAGAGCGCTAGTTCCCCAAATGGGCCGTGGCATGATGTGCGGCGAAATCTAAGAAAACCTGTACTTCGTACGGCGCGTGGCAAAGCGCACCCCAATGGGCCCGATCCAAGTATTCACCGGAGCCGATAAGGCACCCGTATCCTAAAGGACATAAGAATGCAAATCTGCGCCGGACACTATCACAGATCCAGACATCAGCGGAGAAGTTTCTATGGGGAACGCACACGCAGTCGGCATTGACCTTGGGACGACAAACTCTGTTGTTTCAGTCTTTCGGAGAGGGAAGGCCGAAACCCTCCTCGTTGACGGCCGGAACACCCTTCCGTCGGTGGTGTCCTTCGATGACGGCCGGATCATGGTGGGGGAACAGGCCAAGAGAAGGTTGCAAGTGTTCCCCGAAAGCTCAGTCGCTTCTGTAAAACGGTTCATGGGGGATTCGAGTCAGCGATACGAAATACAAGGACGGTCATACAGCCCCGTAGACATCTGCTCGCTGATTGTGGGCAGACTTATCGAGGCTAGCTCAAAGGAGCTTGAGACGGAGATCACGAATGTAGTCATAACAGTGCCAGCGTATTTTGATGAGGCACAGAAATTAGACACCAAGCTGGCCGGCGAAAAGGTGGGCTTGAATGTCCTTCGTTTGATACCTGAGCCTACTGCTGCGGCAGTGGCGTACGGCCTGGACAAGGGCAAGGATCAGACTATCTTGGTTTATGACCTTGGTGGCGGAACTTTCGACGTGTCGATCCTACGAGTTCTGGGAAACAAATTTCAAGTCCTTGCGGTAGATGGTGATTCCCATTTGGGGGGAGACGACTTCGACGAAGTGATCGTAAGGCGTCTGGCCGCTGCCTTCAGAAATCAGGAAGGCATGGACCTGTTGGGAACGTCCTCGAAAGAGTACAGACTCGCCGTGCAGAGGCTCAAGGAGGAGGCAGAAAGGGCCAAGATAGAGCTTTCTGCAGCGCAAGAAAGTGAAATCATCATTCCGGATCTCCTGGGACGCCCTTTCAATGTCAGGATTACCAGAACAGAGTTTATCGATTCCATAAGACCTCTGCTGGACAAGACTCTGGAACGGGTTGATAGCGCTGTGCAATCGGCTGGTATGACTGTTGACGAAATAGACCGGGTTATTCTCGTGGGCGGGTCTACGCGGATACCTGCCGTACGCGAGATGGTAAGTGAAAAGATTAAAGAGCCGTACATGTCCGAGCGGGTGGACGAGGTTGTTTCACACGGAGCCGCAATTGTGGCAGCCAGCCTTTACCTTCCCGAAGAGGATCTTGCTCCTGTAGAAGTAACCAACGTGACAGCGCATTCCCTGGGAATCGAAATGATGAAGCCCGATTACTCTGGGGTCTTCTTTCAGCCTTTGATCAGGAAAAATTCGGCGATTCCCTGTAAAGGTGGCAAGCTCGGATCCACCGTTTCCCCATACCAGGAAGAAGTGCGCATGAAGGTATACCGGGGGGAGGATGAGAACCCCGCTGCCAATACATATCTCGGTGAGCTTGTGCTGCCCATCACCAAGCCGTCAAAAGGATTCATCCACGTCGCGGGAGTTTTCAGCCTGGATGAAGACGGGATTATTCACTTCACTGCCATGGAAATGGTCGAAAGCTCCCATACCGGGGCCTATGTAGCAACCGTCCCCAGTGACGGCATCTTGCACGATTTTGATACGCTCGACGATCTTGTCCGCAATGGACACGTGAAGAGCGCAACTGTGGAAATCAAGGGATTCTGACACGTGGTACCAATGGAAAAGGAGGGTTACCCATGGGCCTCGTCCTGAAAAACAGCCCTTACATCATGGGCATCGACCTCGGTACATCTACGTCTTCCGTCGCCATTTTCCACAGAGGAAAGGCAGAAGTGATTGAGATCGAAGGACAAAAGGTTCTTCCTTCGGTCGTTTACGTTCAGGAAAACGGAGAGCTCCTTGTTGGAGAGCAAGCGAAGTCGAAAATGCTGGTGGATCCTGAGAATACGGTTTCCAGCATCAAACGTGAGATGGGTAACGCGGCATTTACAAAGGAGTTTCACGCTATCCCTGGGATGAAGCTGTCGCCGGCTGATTTCTCGGCAAAGATCCTTGAAAAGCTACGAAACGGCGCCCAAGAAGCGGGTCAATTCGACTACAAAGGCGCATTGAAGTACGCCGTGATCTGCGTGCCGGCGAACTTTGACGATGCGAAAAAGACTATGACTCTGCAGGCCGGAGAGCTTGCCGGCCTGGATGTCCTCTATCTCCTCGAAGAACCCGTTGCCGCAGCAATTGCGTACGGTTTTGATAGAGCCCGTGACCAAACAATCCTCGTGTACGATCTCGGGGGAGGGACCTTTGACGTGTCGATCCTTCGAGTCAAGACAGCAGGTCTGGCAGACGAGGAAGGCCAGCACAATTGGGCAGGAAATTTCGAGGTCCTTGCCAAAGAAGGAATCCCCAAGCTCGGCGGAGATGATTTTGATATGCGGTTGATGGGCCTCATACGCGAAAGGTTCAAGGAACAGTCGGGCCTTGACGTCTTGGATCTGCAGAAGGACCAGGGAATTTCAAAAAAAACCCTGAGAGAAGCACAACAGAAGCTGAAGGAAGCGGCAGAAAGGGTGAAGAAGGAGCTTTCTGAGCGCGAATCCGCGGAAATCCATATCCCGAGTTTCCTGAAAGATGAAGGCGGCCAGTTACACAACATTGATTATACCCTGACGAGATCTGAATTCGAGGAGTCCATCAAGGATCTGGTTCTTCAATCCGGAGACGCGGTTAGAAAAGCCCTGGAGAGCGCTGGGTTGGGAATAGATGACATCGACCGGATCATTCTCGTGGGCGGTTCGACTCGCGTACCACTTGTCAAGCAGATGATTACCGAAATATTCAGCAAAGAGCCCTACGGCGATCTGGACCCGGACATCGTCGTAGCAACCGGTGCAGCCATATTTGGCGCCTGGCTCGGCGTCCCGTCCGATAAGCTCGATGTTACCGAAACCCCGGAGGATGCGGACAAGCTCGCTGCAGACATACGCCTGCAGAACAAGGTCACTCATTTTCTCGGGATCGAGGTTCACGGCGGACGATTTAGCAAGCTTATTGATAAGGGGCTGGAATTGACCGATGAGGTTCCTGTTATCACAGCCGAAAAGGAATACACTACCTCGCGAGATGGGCAGACAGAGCTTCGCATAACAGTCTATCAATCGGTGGATGAAGTCGAGTACGTTGGGGAGGAAGGGAGCATTTGCATAGGGGAATTTTTCCTCACAGGAATACCATCGGCACCAAGAGGCCGGGAGAGAATTACCGTCCATTTCGAGATCAATCAACAGAACCTGCTGCGGGTCGTCGCATCGTCAAAAGGGGATGACAAGATCAGCAAGTCTTTGGAGATCCAAAGGCAATGATCTGAAAACGCGACAGATCTAACGATAGAAAGGTCTCTGCAGAAAATGACAGCCGACCGACGAGAGCGAGAAGAGACGCAGGATAGCCGTTCAGCGAGGCAGTCAGACAGCTCACCCGTCGATCTCTCCCGGGAATCCCATAGCATCCCCCCCGAGGGACCTTCAACCCTTGACCATGTGCCGCGCGTGGACGGAGATGTCGAGAGTCTGGCATGCTACTCTGAAGATTCGGCCGAGGCGCAAACAGAGGTCACCGAAGGTCCAGGCACTGAATGTGTTGCCTCGAACACATCGGAATTCTTGGGATCTCCGGCCGAGGCGGAAGGGCCGACACGTGCGGCGGAAGCGTATACGCAGCTTGGACGAGCCACAATTCGCCATTTCGCAAAAGAATTGCTGGCACGCGTGGACGATCTGCATACCTTGGCCTGGAACAAAGACACCTTGTACGACTTCCTGACCTTGATTGCGAAAAGCTCTGGGGAAGATGAAGATACAGCGGCTCTCATGCCGGCCGAAAATGAATCTATACGCGAAGATGTCAGCAATATCCTCGAGAGCGCTTTCGCGCAGACACAAGAGAAGTATCCACCGCTTCCCGATGATCTATCCCCCCTTGTCAGCAAGCTAGTCGAGGCATTCAGCGAGATCCAGAGAGATGAGCAAGGATTACAGCGGCTACACGAAGATTGCGCCCGCTGGTCCGAAAACCGAGAGCGTCTGCTCAGTACAATCTGTGAGCTAACCAGTGAGGCGCAACAGCTTGTAGACTCCACCGAGATCCTGGAGATCCCGGGCTGCTCGGAAGAGGATCGAAGGCTCATTGACGGGCGGATTGAAGGAATAAGACTCATGCTGAAGATGATTCTCCTTTTGCCCGAAAGGGCATCAGAGAGTATTGCTCCCTGCCGGTCCATTGCGGAATCCGATTTTCGCTCGACAACGCATGTGCGGGAATCCGTGGCGGCTCTCCTGAAAGATGTCAGCCATCACAATTATGGTCTTATAACGGGGCTGCGGCAGAGTGCCGAGCGCTGCCGAAATTCCTTCTTTTCCTTTCTCGGCAAGCATTATTTTGTGATTCTCGACTCGCTTCAAGATGGGAAAAGGAGCTCTGAGGATCTGAAAATGCGCCTTACGGAGCAGTACCCCGTGGCCGAAAATGCAGTGAGCGCTTTATTCAAGCTTTACGACGAATTGATTGCCATAATGGAAAGGTTCCTGGGCAACTTCAATATTGTCCCAATCGTCACCGAGCGAGGTGCGGAAACTGATTATTACTTGCACGAACCGTTTGATGTGGAGGCCGATCCTGAGTTGTCCACTGGACAGGTTTTGGACATGATTCACAAGGGGTACGAGTTTCTCGAGAAGCTTCACGGTGAAAGAAATCATGTGGTTCGCCGTGCCAGAGTCAGAGTCGTAAAGAACTGAAAGAGAAAAGGAATGCCTCCGGATAATTACACGAATCCCGTGTTGGGAATGGACCTGGGAACAACATTCAGCGCCGTTGCTCGATGGGACGGAAGAGGGCCTGAGGTCTACATCAATGCTATGGGTCAAAACACCACCCAATCCGCAGTCTATTATGACCGCGAGCATGAGGAATACTTGGTCGGCCAAATTGCTCACGACAGACTCCTCATCGATCCGAGCAATGGGATCTTGGGCGTCAAGAGGCTCATGGATGATAGAAATCATGAGATTGTGCTTGGCGGAAAGGTTCATTCGCCAGTTGAGATTTCGGGCAAAATCCTAGCCAAAATGTATCAAGACATCTGCGACATGTTTCCCAAGGGTGTGTTCCGCTCGCGAGGAGTAGTAGTAACAGTTCCTTACTATTTTCGTGCTCATCAATGCGCCAACACACAAAGCGCAGCAGAAATGGCCGGCCTCACGGTTCTGGGCATTGTCCAGGAACCTGTCGCAGCCTCCCTCGCGTATGCACTGGACATGGTCAACCAAAACCCTTATGACGAACGGGAGGAAAACATCCTGGTGTTTGACCTGGGCGGAGGGACATTTGACCTTACGGTATTTAAACTCACTCAAACCAAGGATCTGCTCGTTTTTGAAGTCCTCGGGACAGGAGGGGATGACAGGCTCGGGGGGTTGGATTTCGATGCCAGCCTGAAAGATCACATTACCCGTCAGCATGGAATCGATCTTTCCTCGTTGACCGATCTGAACCGAAGGATCGCTGAACAAAGCTTTACAGCCGCAGTTATGACAGCAAAGGAGCGGCTCTCCTACACGCCGACCTATGCGCTCACGGTACCGAACATTCCCAACAAAAATGGAATGCATCTAGCCGTGGATATAACCCGGGATGAGTTTGAGAAGAGTATCAGCCACTATGTTGCCAACGTCGCTCACGTCATTCTGCAGACCTGTATGGACTCCAACACTCTTGCCGCGCAGAAGATTTCTCGAGAGGAGATCGGCAAGCTGATCGACAAAGAGGGCCTTCGGGGACTGAGCCAATTCTCTCTGGCGAATCGAATCTCCCGGGTAATCAAGGTGGGAGGGTCGAGCAAGATCCCTGTGTTCTCCCACATGCTGGAAATATTGGCTGGAAAAGACAAGGTGTACGGCAACATAAATCCCAGTCTGTGCGTGGCCCAAGGAGCCGCAATTTTTGCCGCTCATCTGGATGATCCCAGTGTTTTGGGGCGTCAAGTCCAGATCGTGGCTCGCAATAGCCACGCTCTGGGCGTGGAATTGGCAGGTGGAATGTTCTACAGGCTGATTGACGTCAACACCAAGCTACCGGCCAAGGTGACACAGATCTTCACCACTGATACCGATTCACAATCAGAGCTGGACGTCAACGTGTTCCAAGGCTCATCGCGAATGGCAAGGGACAACTCCTTCGTGGGAAGCGTCCACGTAGGCGGGCTCCTGCCACGGCCTGCAGGAGATCTCAATATCTATATTACGTTTGAAGTAAATCGAGAGCAACTGGTGCAGGTGACGATTGAGGAAAGAGAGAGCGGGATCCTGAAGACACAGTCACTGAAATATGCATGAGTATCAATCGCATTTCAGGAAACTATGGCAGAGCTTCCGCAAATATTGCACGAAAGCTTTGAGCTCGTGAGAGCGCTCCCGGGAGACAAACCCCTGAAGTGCTTTCACGTAAAAGGCAGGAGAAACGGGCAGGCAGAATACGTACTCCGCGTCCTACCTGGAGATCTGGCCCCGAACAGAGAGCTCGTGTGGCAATTCCATCAATTCTTTCAGAATTATCAGCAAATCGGGCGTCCCGGTCTTCCTCGGTGCCATTCTGTAGAGATCCGCGGGGACACCGTGTATGCGTTGGAGGAATTTGTCGAGGGGCGTACATTGTCCCAATATGTGCAAGAATCACTGCCCGAATTTGCAACTGATATAATTGACCAGGTCTGCGACGCTCTTCACTACGCGCATTTACACAATGTTTTTCATCTGTGCATCACGCCGTCGGACATCATCATTTCTGCGGACAGGGTAGTCCTGGTTGGATTTGGAACCGCGGTATTTCTCAAAGGCACCTATCTCGAAAACATACCGGAGTCCTGCAGAAGATTCATCGCCCCTGAAGCTCTCTCGAAGTTTGAGCTCAGTGCCGCGAGCGACATCTTCAGCCTGGCCTGCACCATAAAAGAATGCTGGCCTCGATTGGCATCCAATCCAATTCTCACCAAAGCTCTGCAGCCGAGCGACAAAGACAGGTTCCTGACAGCTCGTGCGTTTCAGGCTAAGCTGGGCGAGCTCTCTCCCAAAGGTTCTCTGGAAGTGGAATCCAGGTCGCGCGTTCCCGTGCTCAAGCTCACGATAAAAACAAGACCCGAAGGCGCACAAGTAAAGGTGGATGGAAAGTCACTCGGTACCACGACAGGCGCAGGACTTTTGGTGCCGTGGAAGCCTGGCAGTGCGATCCTGATAGAAAAGGAGGCTTACGAGCCACAAGAGTTGCTCTGGCACACGCCGCCGTTAGAGCCCGAAACCTTTGTGGTCCTGGAGCCCTCGGAATCATCCGGTGTCAGGCTGACCGCAACCTCGCGTGAAAGCGGTGCGCGGGATGCGATATCCGGCACGGAAGTTTCGCGTGGACCTACGGCCAGGAAAAGTTCTCGCATAACGCCTCTTCGTCTGGTGCTCCTCGCGGCTTTTATCATCGTGGCAATAGGATTGGGGCGCCTGGCATGGTTTCTCGTGAGCCCCCCAGAACCATCGTCAACGACACGGTCTGTCAAATCCCGGGATGCCCCCGATGCTGGAGATCTCGGTCGCACCGATCTTTCCCGTACGCCCCAGGAAACCAAGCAGGATAGTCCGGCCATAGACCGGCCACGATCAACTGCCGCCCGCTGGGAGAGACTCCTCACTGACGGGCAGGACCTATACAGAAAGGCGAGATACGCTGAGGCTGAGACGCTGCTCAAGGGAGCACTGGAAACGAGTGAACATGCTTTTGGCCCGAGAGACATAAACACCGCTTTGTCCTGCGACGCTTTGGGACTGGTGTACCTTGAGAAGGCCAATTATGACAATGCAGAGGCTCTGTTTCGAAGGAGTCATGCAACAAAGGAAGAACTGCTGGGCCCCAGCCATCAAGATGTGGCGCGATCACTCCGCAATGTGGGGATGGCTTTGAAGGGGAAAGGAGCGTACACGGAAGCTGAATCCTGCTTCACAAAGGCCCTGACCATAAGGGAGCAGGCATCGAAACGGAGTCCCCCCGAGTTATCACAATCACTGGCCGATCTTGGATTTATCTACATCTTTCAAAGAAAGTATCCGGAAGCGGAGCGGTCCTTTAGGAAGGCCATAGAGCTCAGTAAGAGCTCTCCAAGTCAGGATCAATCCGAGCTCGCGCGGTCTCTCGGCGGGCTGGGTCAGGTCCTGCGGCTTCGGCGAAAGTACTTCGAGGCAGAACCGCTCCTCAAGCGAGCCCTGGCGCTTCGAGAGAGTCAAATGGGCCCGAATCACCCGGAGACAGCCAGTTCCTTGAGCGCTCTTGGGAGTCTATACATCGCGTGGGGGAACTATGTTGAGGCAGAAGTGCTCCTGAAAAGGGCCCTTTCGATACGTGAGAAGGCCCTAGGCCCGGATCATCCGGATGTGGGAGTATTGCTCAGTACCATAGCGGACCTGAAAAAAGGACGTGGGGATCCGGTGGAGGCGGAATCCTACTACCAAAAGGCTGTCATGATACTGGAGAAGTCTCTCGGACCGGACCACCCCACATTGGCTATTCGCATGAGCGCTCTTGCCAACCTGTACTATTCGCAGCAGAGGTATGCCGAAGCCAAGTTGCTATGGGAAAAGTCGCTGGCCATAATGGAACGAGTGTTCGGCCCGGAGCACCAGGATGTCCGAACTCTTCAGAAAAACCTGAAGCATCTTGCTCAACAGCAGAACCGGTAGTGTATGATCCCTAGGAGCGAACGCTCTCTAGCATTGTGAGACCGAAAAACAGGAACGGGGGTATCTTTCCGATGCATATCTCATGGGCACAAATCATCGTGTGGTTGATCGTTGGAGCACTCGCCGGTTCGCTCGCCGGCATGGTCGTCACTCGTTCGAAGGGGGGATTCGGTAGGGCCGCGAACCTCGGCATCGGTCTGGTAGGGGCTCTGATTGGCGGGTTCCTGTTCAAGGTATTTGGGATCGATCTCGGATTGGGAAGTATCAGAGTCAGCTTCGAGGACCTGGTATCTGCATTCGTAGGCTCCCTGATCTTTCTTGTGATAATCCGGTTCGTGCGAAAATGAAATGAACGCGAATAGGAATCGGTGCGCCGAACCGAACGCCCCGGCAAGAGTACTGAACACGTCAATCCCCCTGTCCACGCATGGCATTAGGGTGGCAAGGTGAAGATCTTTATCGAAACCTTGGGGATCGAAAGCGGTGAACGTCCGGCTAACCAGACGAAGATACAGATGAAACTGATTCGAGACCACCAGGCCGTGTCACTAGAGCTCTGGAACGAGATTACCAATTCACCGTGAACCATTCTGAGGCTGGGATCTTTTGAGAAAAATGTGGCGAGAAAACTCTTGCAATGAGTAGCACGGTCAGAAATAATGTGGCATGAGCAGCCGGGATGCGTCGACTACGGCCGCGCAACGATCCACGTTAGGCGGCTCAACGAACAGACGTACCAGGTCAAAACAGGCAAGGAGGTTTCAATGAGAGAAATCGAGAAGGTATGGAGTGTGGCCAACGCTCCAGAACCCCAAGATGCGGACTCCACTTACTTTGTCCAAGTGGATCAAAGCAAGTGCGAGAACTGCGACACATGTCTCGAGTATTGTGGGACGGGGGCAATCCAGGGCGCGGGAGGCAAGGATGACGCGCCGCACACGGTTGTGCATCCCGCGGCATGCATGAATTGCGGTCAATGTCTGTATCATTGCCCGTATCAAGCAATCTACGAAGGCGTTTCCTTCGTGGACGAGGTCATGGCTGCCCTCAAGGATTCCAAGAAGATTGTGGTCGCCATGCCCGCCCCTGCCATACGGTACGGCATTGCAGAATGTTTCGGGGCAAAGCCGGGAACGTACGCGGGCGGCAAGATGTTCGCGGCCCTCAGGCAACTTGGGTTCCGCTACATCTGGGACAATGAGTTCACCGCAGACCTCACCATTCTCGAAGAAGGAACGGAATTCGTTGGGAGGCTGACTGGTAAGATCAAGCAGCCGCTTCCGCAATTCACATCATGCTGTCCCGCCTGGGTGAAATTCGTGGAGACCTACTATCCGGATCTGTTCCCCCATGTATCCACAGCGAAATCCCCCATCGGGATGTTGGGGCCCCTGGCAAAGACCTACGGTGCCGAAAAGACCAATTCTTCTCCTGCCAGCGTGTACACGGTTTCGATTATGCCCTGCATTGCAAAGAAGTACGAGGGGCTTAGACCAGAGCTGGCTGCCAGCAGCTACCGAGATATTGACGCCACCATCACTACCCGGGAGCTGGCATACATGATCAAGAAGGCTGGCATTGACTTCAATAGTCTTCCTGAGCAAGAGGCCGACCCCATCCTGGGCGTTTCATCTGGAGCGGGCACCATATTCGCCGCAACAGGTGGCGTGATGGAGGCCGCGCTTCGATATGCCTACGAGGTGGTAACCAATCAGAAGCTTGATAAGGTCGACCTGACTGTAGTTCGCGGCGAGAAGAGTCTTCGGGAAGCCACCATCAAAGTGGGTAACACAGACGTAAAAGTCGCCGTTATCTGGGGCCTGGCCAACGCGAAACCGATTTGCGATCAGGTGAGAGCCAAGAAGTCCTCGTACCATTTCATAGAAGTGATGGCATGCCCGGGAGGTTGTGTCAACGGAGGCGGGCAACCTCTGGCGCCGGGCACTCTGCAGTCAAGCCTGATGAAGCACCTCAGAGTAGTGTGGAATCGCTTCAATGGCTACCGACGAGCATAATAAGGAGGACACAAAGAGATGCAAGAAGTATCAAGACGTCAATTTGTGCAAATCACAAGCCTGCTTACCGGTCTGTGTGTGTCGGGCCTCGGGTTCGCCAAGACCGCTTACGCAGAGGCGAAAGCTAAGGCATCGGAGATCAAATCCTACCTCACAGACAGGCTGGCTTCCATCTACAAACACGATAAGGAGATGAAGATCCGAAAATCTCAGGACAATCCTGCGGTACAACAACTCTACAAGGAATTTCTGGAGCATCCGAATTCTCACATGGCGCATCGGCTATTGCATACCCACTATGTCGACCGATCGGATCGGGTTAAGGTCCTTAAGGAGCGCGGGGTGAAACTGACGCTTTACCCGCAAAACTAGATTCAGCGATGGCCTGCGGGGAGGATTCGATCTGAACCTGAGGGCTCGTTCTCACGAGAACTCTGCCGCGACCCTGCAGGAAGTTGCCGACCCGGTTGCCATTCAGTACAGAGCCTCCCGAGAACTTGCCTCTCCAAACTCTCCCTGAAGTCATTGCACGACCTCCATAGCACGTGGAACGCCGCCGGAACGTGTGGGGCTGTTCGGGCACCGAAATCGGGGCCATCCCAGGCCACCCCTACCGCGAGCATGCCACACGAGGCGGTTATTCAACGACCTTAAGAAGCAAAGGGCGGAAGAATGGAGCAGAGACTCGGCATCATAGCAATAATCATAGAAGATCGAAAAAACGTCGCTGCACGAGTGAACGAGCTACTGGGGCAATTCGGTGACCTGATTGTAGGCCGCATAGGCGTGCCGCTCAAGGCCAAGGGTGTCAGTGTCATTGCCTTGATTGTCGAGGCCTCGACCGATCAATTGGGCGCCTTGACTGGGAAGCTCGGGATGCTCCCCAAGGTCCGCGTGAAGTCGATCCTAGTATGAAACCAATAGGCAACGTCTGCAGTTCGCTGTCGAATTCCAACATAGAGGAGAGATATGTCATGGCTGACGCAGCCCTCAAAAAAGAGCAGTTTAGCTTTATCGATGAGTTCCGTATCTGGTCTGAGCTTTCCCGTGCCGAACGCCCCGACAGGAGGCTCGTGGAAGAAATTCTGATAAAGGCTCGTGAAAAGAAGGGGCTTACCACATTCGAAACAGCGGTGCTTCTCCAGAACAGCGATCGAGAGCTGGATGAAGCCATGTTTCAGGTGGCGAGGCAAATCAAAGTGGAGATCTACGGAAATCGTATCGTCCTGTTCGCCCCGCTTTATGTCAGCAACGAGTGCAGCAACTCTTGCGCGTACTGCGGATTTGCTGCCCGCAACAAAGAACTGCACCGCAAGACGTTAAGCTCCGAAGAGCTCTGCGAAGAAGTTCAAATACTGGAAGAACTGGGACACAAAAGGCTGCTTCTCGTCTACGGAGAGCGGAGCGACTTCGACGGCAAATACTATGCTAAGGATGTGGAAACCGTATATTCAGTCAAATCTGCCAAGAGCGGCGAGATCAGACGAGTGAATGTCAACCTTGCACCCCTGGACGTAGAAAATTTCCGACTCCTGAAAGAGGCGGGCATCGGGACATATCAGTGCTTCCAGGAAACGTATCACAGGGCTACGTACGACAAAGTTCACCTATCCGGTCGCAAACGGGATTTTCTCTGGAGACTCTATGCACTCCACAGGGCGCAGGAAGCGGGGATTGACGACGTTGCCATGGGAGCGCTTTTCGGATTGTTTGACTACAAATTCGAGGTCCTTGGTCTGCTGATGCACGCGCAGCAGCTTGAGAAGGACTTCGGCGTGGGTCCGCACACAATCTCCTTCCCGCGCATTGAGCCTGCATTAGGGGAAGTTATGTCTCACAACCCACCCAGTCAGGTGGACGATTACAATTTCAAGAAGATTGTGGCCATCCTCCGGATCATGACCCCCTACACCGGTCTCATCCTCACTACCCGTGAAACACCGGACATGAGAAGAGAGCTGCTGAAAATAGGAGTTTCTCAAATGAGCGCCGGAAGCAGGACCTATCCCGGAGCATACAAGGATTCTCGAGCGAACTTGCCGGACAAGCAGCAATTCACCATCGGCGACACCAGGTCGCTGGATGAGATTATCTGCGATCTCGCAGAAAACCATGGCTACATTCCTTCGTTTTGTACCGCGTGCTATCGCGTGGGGAGAACAGGGGATCACTTTATGGGACTGGCAAAGAGCTCGTTCATCCACCAATTTTGCAGGCCCAACGCCCTGCTCACATTCAAGGAATATCTCCTGGATTATGCATCGGAGCGCACAAGGCATGTAGGCGACGCTCTCATTTCTCAGGAAGTGGCGGCACCCGGAGAGGACCACCGTGGCGTCACACTTCGAGAGAGGTTGAAAAAAATCGATGAGGGAGCACGAGATCTCTATTTCTGAAAGGATCGAAGGACTGCTCACAGACTTTGGCGAAAGAACGGGAATTCCTGTCCATGTGACAAGAGGTCTCGGAACGCCCGAGGAATACGTTGCGGGACACATGATTCACGGCGGCGGAGTGACATGGCGCATCGACCTCGAGACGGGATTCTGTCTGGTCCTCGAGTCACGTGAGTTCCCTGACCACCTTGTGGGGGAACTAATAAGACTAGCAGATGGCTTGAGGGATAGACTCGATGAGATGGGAAACTGATGGACTCGGGGGGGCGGAGATACCGGAGGACGCCTATTACGGAATTCACACAGCAAGGGCCCTGCAAAACTTCCACATCTCCGGGTACAGACTACCTCAAACATTCATCGTGTCCTTTGCCACGGTCAAGAAGGCTTGCACACTCACCAATGTGGAGCTCGGATACCTTGAACGCCATACAGGTAGAGCTATTCTTGCCGCGTGCGATGAAATAATCTCCGGCCGCCTCCATGAGCACGTGGTTGTCGATGCTTTTCAGGGAGGGGCCGGAACCTCAACCAATATGAATTTCAATGAAGTGATAGCCAACAGAGCCATAGAGATTCTTGGGGGACAAAAGGGAGACTATTGGCTTGTGCACCCTCTCAATCACGTCAATATGCATCAGTCAACAAACGACGTCTATCCTACGGCTCTTAAGGTTGCTGCTCTGGAGCTTCTCAAGAAACTGGAAGTCGAGGTAGCCGGGCTTCAGGAAAGCTTTCAAGGCAAAGAACAGCAATTCAGGGATGTCGTTAAAGTTGGACGGACGCAACTTCAGGATGCCGTGCCCATTACTCTTGGGATGGAATTTGGCTCCTATGCCGAGGCACTCTCGCGGGATCGCTGGAGAATATTTAAAGCACGAGAGAGGATCAAGCAGGTGAACCTTGGCGGTACCGCTGTAGGTACCGGCCTCGGTGCTCCAAGGGACTATATTCTTGTGGTAACCGAAAATCTGCGATGCATCACAGGTCTGAATGTCGCACGTGCGGAAAACCTGGTGGACGCGACCCAAAATATGGACACGTTCGTTGAGTCCTCCGGCATGCTCAAGGCCTATGCGGCCAACCTGTTCAAGATTGCGTCTGATATGAGGCTCCTGAGCTGCGGGCCTGACGCAGGTATTGGCGAAATCACGCTCCCCCCGCGACAGGCTGGTTCCTCGATAATGGCGGGCAAAATCAACCCCGTGATACCAGAGATGGTGTCCCAAGTGGCTCTGAAGGTCATGGCAAACGATCACGTCGTGGGGCTTGTGGCTAGCCTGGGGCAGTTGGAGTTGAATCACTTTGTGCCTCTTCTTACTCACTGCTTCTTGGAGTCTCTTGAAATCCTCTGTAATGCCACCAGGGCGTTTGCGGAGAAATGCGTCCGAGGGATCCAGTCCCGTGCGGACCGCTGTTCACACCTCGTGTTGAACAGCAAGATCGTGGCCGCTGCCCTTGTGCCGGTAATCGGGTATGAGACCGTCGAGAGAATTGTCAAGCAAGCCGAGTCTGAACATACAACGGTTGCACAGGCAGTTGTACGTGAGGGACTTCTGACCGAGTCACAGGTCGCCCAGATTCTCGCTCCAAAGCGCTTGTACAAATTGGGGTTCGATCGCCATGAGCTTGATGACTTTATCCGAGATTAGGGACCTCCTGGAAGGAACAGACGACACAACCTTGTTTTCGAGGGCCGACGCAGTGAGGAGCGCTTCCTTTGGCAATGAGGTCCACCTGAGAGGGATAGTGGAATTCTCGAACTGCTGCATAAAAGATTGCCTCTACTGTGGCTTGAGGAAATCGAACCCGACAATCTCCCGGTACCGATTAACCAAGGACGAGATCGTACTCACGGCTTCCCTTGTTCCCGAATTGGGGATCAGGACCGTAGTCCTGCAATCCGGAGACGATTTCTGGTATGGCAAGAAGTACGTGGGCCAAATTATTCAAGAGATCAAGAGCCTGTATGACGTCGCGATAACGCTGTCGCTGGGGGACCGCAGGGAGGACGAATACCGGTACTGGAGAGATTGCGGCGCCGACAGATACTTACTGAAAATCGAGACCTTTGGCAAAAAATTGCACGAAAGGGTCAGGCCTGGCCAAAGATTGGGGCTCCGCCTCGAGAGACTCCTCTTGTTGAAGAATCTTGGATACGAGGTCGGTTCCGGAATAATCGTCGGTCTTCCCGGAATGGACACGAAGCTCCTCGCTACCGATATTTCAGCCCTGACGGAATTGGAGCTTGATATGATCGCAGTGGGCCCGTTTATTCCGCACCCGGCGAGCCCGTTGGGAAACGAGCCGGCAGGGGATCTGCTTCTGTCCTTCAGGACACTAGCGATTCTCCGGCTTCTAAATCCCTGGGCCAACATACCCGCGACAAGTGCTCTTGGTGCACTGGCTGACAACGGAAAGGCGCGCGCTCTGCGGTGCGGTGCCAACGTCGTCATGGTGTCGATTACTCCAGAATCCGTACGGGCGTCCTACGACATATATCCAGGCAAGAACACTACCCTCTTGCATGCCAGGGAAGAGGTAGCGGCCGCGAAGTCCTTGATTCATGCATGCCAACTCATTCCTTCGCGGTCAAATGGCTCTTAAAGGAGGCAGAATGCATATGAATAAAGCTCCCAGAGGCGTCAGGCTTGTCATAGCCATCTTGGGACGACGAAACGCAGGCAAATCCTCTCTTATCAATGCAATCATTGGCGAGGAGGTTTCCATAGTATCTGATACCCCTGGAACAACGACGGATCCCGTAGCAAAGCACTACGAGCTGCTGCCCGTGGGACCCGTGACATTCTACGACACTGCCGGTTTAGATGACGCAGGTGAGCTGGGCAGGATGAGGGTAAGAGCTAGCAGGAAAATCCTCTGGCGTGCTGACATAGCCGTGGTGGTTGCAGACGAGCGAGGGCTCGCTCAGGCTGAGAAGAGCCTGATAGGAGAAATCGAGGACCTCGACATTCCTGTGCTGGTCGTCTTCAACAAGATCGACTCAAAGCAGCCGGCTCGCGAGGATATAGAGTATTGCACGCTTCACCACATTGAATTCGTACCTGTCTCCACGAATACGGGAGACGGGATAGGCGCTCTGCGGGAAGCGCTGATTGCAATAACCCCTCTTGAATTGAAGCGAGAACCTGTTCTTGCCGGTGATCTCATACGAGAAGGGGATACGGTCGTCTGCGTCGTCCCAATTGACCTTGCGGCTCCCAAAGGACGTCTGATATTGCCACAGGTTCAGGTGTTGCGAGAAATCCTGGATTGCGACGCCACCGGCCTAATCGTCAAGGAGAGAGAACTGGAGCACGCCATTTCCAACCTCAAACAGAGTCCATCCCTTGTCATTACGGACTCTCAGGTGATACTGAAGGTCGCTGCCGACGTGCCTGAAAGCATCCCGTTGACCACGTTCTCGACCCTTTTCGCACGCTACAAAGGGGACTTAAACCAGTTGGTCCAAGGCGCCGGAGCAATTGACACGCTGAGAGATGGGGACAGGATCCTTATGGGCGAGGCCTGCTCCCATCACATTCAGGCGGACGACATTGGAAGAGTTAAGCTTCCGCGGTGGATCACGCAGTACACGGGAAAAGACTTGCACTTCGAGGTATACTCCGGCCACGATTTCCCTGACAATCTGGAGCAATATCGGATTGTTGTGCACTGTGGCGCATGCATGCTCAACCGTATGGAGATGATTCGCCGCATAAACGAATGCAAGCGAAGGGGGATCCCAATTACGAACTACGGCATCGCAATATCCAAAGTACAAGGAGTCCTCGACCGAGTGATAGAACCATTTCGGATTCATTGACCGTCACGGGAAACCACAGGAAAGCCGTTTCCGTCAAGTTCAAGGAGGTCGGCACGCCTCACGAAAAGCAGGGAAGTCAGGCCCCAACGAGTCTAGGTAACTGCACCCCGTCTCGTCCGCAGAAGCTGGTTCATTCTCAGAGCTCGGACGTACAGTTGGGGCAGCGGGTGGCCTTCTCCGGAATGCGCGAAAAGCAACGAGGACATTCCTTTGTAGCAGGCCCAGCGGGCTCTTGCTTTTGAGGCATGAAACGATTGACCTGCTTGATCAAGAGGAACACGGCAAAGGCCACTATGAAGAAAGAAATAACAGTATTCAGAAACAGTCCGTAGTTCAAGGTAGCTGCGCCGGCCACCTTTGCTGCCTCTACGCTCGGATAATTTCCTCCGCTCAAGTTGATGAAAAGGTTTGAGAAATCAACATTGCCAAGAAGCAGTCCAATCGGCGGCATGATCACGTCATTGACGAGCGACGTTACGATCTTGCCGAAAGCCGCTCCTATGATAATGCCCACTGCCATGTCGATCGCGTTGCCTCGGATAGCAAATTGCTTGAACTCGTTCCACATAATGTATCCCTCCCCTTTTGATGTCAGCAATGGTCGGACGAGGGGTCAGGCTTATCTCTTGATCTTCCTGTCATCTCTTAAAGTCCCCTATTCGTTCTGGACTAAGCCGGTGGCCCATTGACAGACCATCGTCATCATAGATTCGTCAAGAAACAAGACATGACCCCCAGCGTGCTACGAGGAGAGCTCCCTGATCAGGGACTCGAATTGATTGGTTCCTGTAGAGACGAATCTGCCGTCGCCCGCGGGCTCGACGTCTCCGGCAATCTCCATGAGCTCGCAGTGACTGAGAATCTCGTTGATCCCCATATTGATTCCGAAGCCTTCGAGCAGGCCGGGATCGAAATATTCCCTGGCCAGTTCCTCCGGCCCACGGGGTCGGTCGACCAACAAGTCAAGAAGATCAGAGCATCGCTTGATATGATGGTCTATAAGCTCGTCGACTCTCTCTGTAGCATCCAACTGATTCCATTGGTCCCGATAGAAGAGCCTGTGTCCCGGGAGTAGAACCGTACGCCCTTGCTCCGCTGCCAGATCTTTGATCATCTTCAACGACCGTATATAGGCTCTCAAGCCATAGATCTGCTGCGCCTCGACGTACTCGCTGTCGAGCATGCCTCTGGTCAGCTCGAAGAACTGTTCCCTGGTAGGATGTGGCGTAATGTCCGGCAGGATGGTATCGCCTACCAGGAGCGCCTCATCGTCCACCACTATGGCGAAAGCGTCCGGGGAGTGGCCTGGGGCATGAAATAGTCTAATTCCGCTATCGAACGGATACTGTGAGTCCCCGATCGGATAGGCTGTCAATTCCTTTCGCTCTCGGTGATATTCCGGGCAGAACTTGTTCGCAAACCACGCGGGCATGGGGCAATGCCAGCATGATGCCGGCATATCCAGCTTGTCCCGAGCTGGTGCCTTCGAGCGATCCACCCGATTCAGCATGCCGTATATTCTATGAGCGTACACCTGAGCACGAAGGTGTCCGTTCAGCTCAAACAAGCCGCCATCGTGATCCTCATGGCCGTGCGAAACCACGACGGCAGTCAAGTCTCCAGGGGCAAAGCCCGCTGTCTCGATCATCTCCAAGAGGTGCTTGCCCGTGCCTCTGCGGCCTGCATCGACGAGAACGAGCCGGTCGCCCGTAACCAGATAATTCCAGGTGGGCCCCACGTCCCAGGCCCCCCCATAGACGTTTTTGGTGGCACAGCCAAATATACGGCGACCCGAGGACAGCTCGATTCGCACGATCATGCCGTTGCCGTTTTCATCTCCATACTGGATCATCTCCGGATTCGACTGGCTCATATATCCGCTTCTTTCCGGGAACCGAGGGTTGGGAGATCGTTCACCCACCAGCGGCTTCCGTGTAGGCCGTGGGATTCATCGCTCCTAATACGCCGCCAGAGCTTACCGCACTAGCCGCCGCAAGGTCAATGTCAATAATGGTGCTGTGAAGCCTATGCAATGAGTGTCATAACTGAGCCGAGCCTGGTCTGAGACAAAGTTCCTACATTTCAGGAAGATAAAATACCAGCAAAAATGATATGTTGACAAAACCTGGCAGTTATGGCATTCGCGACGTAAGTAGGTTATGTCACTTCCGACAGATGTACCGCTCCACTTTCTCACAAAGAACTTTCTGTATCGCCTCGCGTTCTGGAAAGGAGGGAAGCCGGCTGGCGTAATCCGCAGAGGGGAACAGATAGCGTCCTGCTTTGCGGGGGGAAAGACTCGTCGCCCGGCCGGTCGCTCCTGACTCAAACGGACATGACGAGGAAAGGAGGCCAATGAGATGGATGTGACTCGCCGGCAATTTTTGGCGATATCCGGCGTGGTGGGAGCAGGTATCGCGCTCTCGCGTTTAGGATTGGATCTTGGGCCGGTCAAGGCGTACGCGGACGCGCTCAAGATCGACAAGATGAAGAGCGCGAAAAACACTACTTCCGTGTGTTCGTACTGCTCGGTGGGCTGCGGGCTCATTGTCAGCACGGATACCAAAGAGGGAAAAATCATCAACATCGAGGGGGACCCCGAGCACCCCACCAATGAGGGGTCGCTCTGTGCAAAAGGTGCGGCTCTCTTTCAAACCACTGCTGCCAATCCCCACAGGCTGACCAAGGTCTTGTATCGGGCTCCGCACAGCGACAAATGGGAAGAAAAGAGCTGGGATTGGGCCGTAACAGAGATCGCGAAAAGGGCAAAAGCAATTCGTGACGCCAATTTCATTGAGAAAAACGACAAGGGTCAGGTGGTCAACCGGGTGGAAGCCATTGCCCATCTGGGAAGCTCGAACATCGACAACGAGGAAATCTGGGCTTTGAACGCCATGGTGAGGGCCTTGGGAATCGTGTACCTCGACCATCAGGCGCGTATATGACACAGCCCCACTGTTGCGGCTCTGGGAGAGTCGTTCGGGCGCGGCGCAATGACGAATCACTGGGTAGATCTCAAGAACAGTGATTGCCTTCTTATCATGGGCAGCAACGCTGCCGAAAACCACCCCATCAGCATGAAGTGGGTGATGAAAGCCAAGGAGAACGGGGCGACCATCATTTCCGTGGACCCCCGGTTCACACGCACCTCAGCGATAGCGGATTTTTACACAGCGCTGAGGTCCGGCACGGACATAGCGTTTCTGGGTGGCATGATCAACTTCATCTTGGAAAAGAACAAGTATTTCAAGGAATACGTGGAAAACTATACGAACGCGTCATACCTTGTCGGAAAGAAGTACGGATTCAAAGACGGACTGTTTGCCGGCTACGACCCCAAGACGCGAAAATACGATATGGCCGCGTGGGCCTTTGAAAAGGATGACAAGGGCGTTCCCAAAAAGGATCCCACCCTTCAGAATCCCCGATGCGTTTTCCAGCTCCTCAAGAAGCACTACTCCCGTTATACCCCGGAAAAGGTTTCGCGAATCACGGGAACGCCGGTCGAAGATCTCCTAAAGGTATACGAGCTTTTTTCGTCGACTGGGGTTAGAGACAAAGCTGGTAGTGTTCTCTATGCTCTCGGTTGGACCCATCACACGTACGGATCGCAGATTATCAGGACGAGTGCGATCATTCAGTTGTTGCTTGGCAACATCGGCATCGCTGGAGGAGGTATCAACGCACTTCGTGGTCAGCCGAACGTCCAAGGCTCCACGGATGGAGCCCTTCTCTTCCATCTCATTCCCGGATACCTGAAGGTTCCGAGGGCCTCTCAGCAGACTCTTGAGGAATACCTCAAGGTCTACACGCCCACTACCGCGGAGGCACAGTCGGTAAACTGGTGGTCAAACACCCCGAAGTATACGGTGAGCCTCCTCAAGTCGTTCTTTGGGGACAAGGCAACCAAGGAGAACGGCTTCGGCTATTCTTGGCTGCCAAAGGCAGACGATGGACAGACCTACTCCTGGCTCGACATGTGCGACGTCATGTACCAGGGCAAGATCAAAGGGATGTTCGTGTGGAGCCAGAACCCGGCAGGGAGCCATCCCAACACCAACAAGACGCTGAAAGCGCTCTCGAACCTCGATTGGCTGGTTCACGCGAATATTTTCAACAACGAGACCGCTTCTTTCTGGCACAGTCCGGGACTGGATCCCAAGAAGATCAAGACCGAGGTGTTCCTCCTCCCTGCTGCGTGCTCGGTAGAAAGGGAAGGAAGTCTGACCAACAGCGGTCGACTGGTTCAGTGGCGGTACAAGGCAGTGGATCCCCCTGGAGACGCCATCCCTGACGGGGAAATCATCAATCGGATTGTCCTGAAGCTGAAAGAGCTTTACCAAAAGGAAGGGGGCAAATGCCCTGAGCCTATTCTCAACCTCAAATGGGACTATGTGGATGACAAGGGCAGGTTTGATCCCCACAAGATGGCAAAGGAAATTAATGGCTACTTCTTGAAGGACCTGACGCTTAAGGATCCCGCCGGCAAGGACTTGGCTTTCAAGAAAGGGGACCTGGTCCCCTCGTTCGCATATCTTCAGGCGGACGGAAGCACCTCCTGCGGAAACTGGCTGTTCTGCGCAAGCTATACCAACGCGGGGAACATGATGGCCCGCCGCGGAAAGGAAGACCCAACAGGTCTGGGACTTTATCCCAACTGGGCCTGGTGTTGGCCGGTGAATCGACGGGTTCTTTACAACCGCGCTTCATGCGATCCCAGTGGTCAACCGTGGAACCCGAAGCGGCCACTCGTGAAGTGGGACGGGAGCAAGTGGGTCGGTGACGTGCCCGACGGTCCGTGGCCTCCCATGACTGATACAGAAAAGGGCAAGCTCCCCTTCATCATGAAACCGGACGGGCGTGCCTTCCTCTACGGTCCCGGCATGGTGGACGGGCCCTTCCCGGAACACTACGAGCCATATGAAAACCCCTTGGGCAAGAACCCCATGTCCGCGCAGGTTACCAATCCTGCGATCAAGATTTTCAAGAGCGACATGGACAAGGTGGCGTCAGCGGATCCGAAATATCCCATTGTGTGCAGCACGAATACCATCACCGAGCACTGGTGCTCCGGCTCGATGACTCGTTGGCAGCCCTGGCTCCTGGAAGCTCAACCGGAGCTTTTCGTCGAAATGAGCCCACAGCTTGCCGGCGAAATCGGGGTCAAGAACGGCGACCGGGTGAAGGTTGCCTCCATCCGGGGCGAAGTGGAATGTGTCGCCATGGTAACGCCCCGTATGAGGCCGTTCAAGGTTGATGGCAAAGTGCTCCATCAGGTGGCTCTGCCTTTTGCCTTTGGATGGCTGATGCCGAAATCCGACAAGAACTACTCTACGAATCTCCTCACCCCGGGGGTTGGAGATGCCAACACCATGTGCCCGGAATACAAGGGCTTCATGGTTAACGTCACCAAGGTGTAAGGAGGTGTGAACCATGCCCGATGGATACTCGATACTTGTTGACACCTCCAAATGCACTGCATGCAGGGGTTGTCAAATAGCGTGCAAGCAATGGAACCAGTTGCCTGCGACGGAAACCAAGAACTGGGGCAGCTACCAGAATCCCAAAGATCTGTCTGCGGACACATGGAAGCTTGTCAGATTCTCCGATGGAGTGAACGGCAGCGGCAAAGTGCATTGGTATTTCTTCTCGGACCAGTGTCGTCACTGTCTGACTCCGGGGTGTATGGCCGCGGCAGAAAAGGACGAAATAGTTCAGGACGAGAAAACCGGAGCCGTGATCTTTACGCCCAAGACCAAGGATCTTGATTTCAAGGCTACTCTCGAGGGGTGCCCTTACAACATTCCTCGTCAGGATCCCAAATCCAAGGCCCTGTTCAAGTGCACTATGTGCTTCGACCGGGTCTCGAATGATCAGGTGCCGGCGTGCGTGAAGTCGTGTCCGACGGGCGCCATGGTCTTCGGCGAACGAGAGAAAATAGTGGCGATGGCTAAAGCAAGGGCGCAGGAGCTCAAGAAGAGCTTTCCCAACGCTCAAGCCTTGAACGTCGATGATGTGAGGGTGATCTTCGTCGTCAAAGACGAGCCAAACAAGTACTACCAGTTTGCGGCAGGAAAGTAGGTAGATCGCACACCCGAGACAACGACCGTCCTGTCCCAACGCGCGATGGGACGGTCACCTTCGCCACGTCATTTTCCACAGCCGGCTCTGTCTACTGCATACGCTACCGAACGTTGATTCAAGGATTGTCGATCATGGCCCTCAAATTAAGGTCAAAGGTGTGGCTCGAGAACGAAATCGGCATGACCGTCATCGGGGAAGGGCGATTCGAAATCCTCAAGGCGATACGCGATACGGGGTCGCTTAGCAAGGCCGCTATCAAGGTCGGTCAACCGTTCAGACGAGTGTGGGCAAGGGTGAAAGATGCAGAGGCACAATGTGGGGTTAGGTTAGTTGAGAGAACTAGTCGAGGATCCAGGCTCACTGTTGAAGGAGAGGATCTGCTGAAGAAGTATGCGGAGCTTCACCGGGCGTGCAATCGTTACGCAAACGCGAAGTTTAGAAAACTGTTTCGAGACGGAGCGTGATTGATGGGTGGTGTTTGAGCTCAAATTGATGTATTCTGGGCGAGCGCTGGAACGCCTTAGGCCCGGGCTGTATCTTCACGGTCTGGGAAATGCCCGTATCACAGCCGTGAGAGAATAGCGAAGCAATGTTGCGGCGAGCGGTGCGGTTGGCCGCGTTCCGATTGGTACGCCGGTCATTATGTCACAGGAGACATAAGCATCGCCCAAATCCCAAAACCAATTGTCATAGTTGGAGATTCTGAAAATGGATTACCGATTTGTGCAAACCACGTGTCCTTATTGCGGTTGCGGCTGCCAGATGATCCTTGAGGTCATGGGTGGTCGCCTGGTCGGAACGATGCCCTTGAAAACAGCCACCATGAATCAGGGCAAGCTCTGCATCAAAGGATGGAATGCTCACGAATTCGTCCATAGTCCTGACAGGCTTACCACCCCTTTTATTCGCAAGCACGGTGAGCTTCAGGAGGCTTCCTGGGAGGAGGCGCTCGATTTCACTGTGTCTCGCCTCCAGGAAATCAAAGCCCATCATGGAGGAGACAGCGTGGGATTCTTTGCTTCGGCCCGATGTACCAATGAGGACAACTACCTCCTGCAGAAACTGTGCAGAGCTGGGTTTGGGACGAACAACATCGATCATTGTGCTCGTCTTTGACACGCTCCTACGGTGGCAGGTCTTGCCGCCGCATTCGGAAGTGGTGCAATGACGAATTCGATCCCCGAGATAGAAGAGGTGGACTGTATTCTCGTGGTGGGGTCCAACACCACGGAAGCCCATCCCCTGATATCTCATCGCATGTACAAGGCCAAGCTCAATGGGGCCAAGCTGATAATAGTGGATCCGCGGCGGATTCAGCTTAGTCTGCACGCGGATATGCACGTTCGCCTCAACTTCGGCACGGACGTCGCGTTTATCAACGGCGTGATGCACGCGATCCTAGCCAATAATTGGCACAACCGCACCTTCGTGGACGAGCGAACCGAAGGCTTTGCAGAGCTTCAGGAGCACCTGAAGAAGTACTCTCCCGAAAAAGCCTCAGAAATTTGCGGAGTACCTGCCGAGGACATCGTGCGCGTGGCAGACATGTACGCCAATTCAGAGCGGTCTTCGATTTGCTACACCCTCGGCATAACGGAACACTCTCATGGAGTGGACAACGTGAAATCTTTGGCCAACCTTGCGATGCTAACCGGTCAGATCGGTAGGCGATCCACCGGAGTAAATCCGATGCGGGGCCAGAACAACGTCCAGGGAGCCTGCGATATGGGTGGGCTGCCCAATGTGTACCCCGGGTACCAGGTGGTGACGGACGACTCGGTGCGCGAGAAGTTCGAGCAGGCATGGCAGGTCAAGCTGTCAAGTCGAGTCGGGTACACGATTCCAGACATGATGGATCGGCTCATAGACGGGACGCTAAAGTGCCTATATGTCCTTGGGGAGAACTCGGTACTGAGCGATCCCAATACCCATCACGTGCTCCACGCGCTCAAATCGGCGGAGTTTCTCATAGTGCAAGATATTTTTCTGACTGAGACGGCCCAACTGGCTCACGTGGTGTTCCCCGGAGCCTGCTGGGCAGAAAAGGAGGGTACCTTCACCAATACCGAGCGGAAAATCCAACGGGTGCGAAAGGCTGTAGAACATCCCTCAGGGGCGATGCCGGATTGGAAAATCATTGCGGAGCTGGGGACTCGGATGGGCCTGTCAATGAGCTACGAATCGCCTTCGCAAATCTTTGAAGAATTGGCGAGCCTCTCTCCCATATTCGGTGGCATCAGTTATCCACGCCTCGAATCTGGTGGCATCCAATGGCCTTGTCCCTCTCCGGACCATCCTGGCACTCCGTTTCTGCACCAGGGAAAGTTCACCCGAGGACGGGGGCTCTTCCACGTGATCGATTACCGCCCCCCCGAAGAATTGCCCGACGCGGAATACCCGTACCTGCTGACCACGGGACGTAGGTACGCTCACTACCATACTCGAACGATGACCGGCAGGTGTCCGACGCTGCACAGGGAGTTTCCGGAGCCTCACGCTCAGATCAACTATCTCGATGCAGAGCGACTCGGACTGAAAGACGGCGACATCGCGAGAGTTGTCTCTCGGAGGGGAGAAGTTCTCACGCCGGTGCGTCCGGGAGACATTGTTCCTGAAGGCGCCATTTTCATGGATTTCCACTTTGCGAAAGCCAATCCGAACGAGCTGTTGGGGACCTCTTTGGACCCTGTTTCGAAGACGCCCGATTACAAGGTGTGCGCAGTGAGGATCGAGACCGAATAGAAGCCGTTGAAGAAGTCTGGGGAGCTCCTCGATGGCATTGAAGAGCTCCCCTTGCAAAACGTCTGAACATCTCTCCGAAGGAGTCACCGGCAAAGCTGACTCATTAACCGAGAACGGTGCGGGGAATCTCCTCTACCACCGGCCCCAATCCCAGCTCCGCCAGTTTTTCTTTCTTGGGAATACCTGTTTGTTTATCCCAACCGCGCAGTTCATAGTACTCATCTTTCATCTGCTCGAATTTCGCCTTGTCCAGGACGGCTCCCTCGTACTTCCCTTTGGAGAGCGGAGTCTCGAAGAACTTCTTCGGTAACGTGTCGTCGGCCCTTGTCAATCCTTGCCGAACGTCGAACATCCTCTCCAGATTTCGAATCCGCTCTGCGATTTGCACCATTCGAGACATGTCCCAGTTTTTGCCGGTCACCAGTTTGAAAAACTCCCAAGCCTTGGTAGCGTCGTGGAAGACGAACAGCGTGTAGGGATACGTACACACACCCAGACAGTCAGCGATGCGTTGGTCATGTTCGGAAATGATCGTGGACAGTGCCTTGCCGCCATATTCGGAAGGCCTTGCCGCTTCCTCGCTTCCGAATTGGGCCTTTGCAACCTGCTCAAACCATTCCGGCGCATTGTGCCACTCGAACTCGATGAGGCTGCCACGCAGGGGAAGGGGATCTCCTCGATGTCCCACGGCCTGCATAAGGGCTGACGCGTGATAAGCCCGAAATTCATAGGGATGCGGCGCGAGCCCTTTCACGAGATCCACCTTTTCAACGGCCGCGGGGCCGAAGCTCTTAGCAGCCTCCATCTGACCGTTGGCCAAGAGGTCTCCATATCCTTCGCGATTGGCTATCTTCCGGATGGTGGTGAGAATAGCCTCTTTACTGCCCCGCTCCATGGGCACACCGTCGGTGTCCTTTGCAGAGATAATCCCTTCATGATAGAGCTCCATGAGGTAACCAATGCACGCGGACGTTTCGGTCGAGTCGAGTCCAAGCCGATTGATGAGCGATATGGCCTCCCAGAACACGTCCATGTCCAGGTTCCACACTGAGCCGGTGAGACCGCTCCACGGCTCACACGTGGTATGGCCTTTCCCGATCCCTGGCACGTTCAGGAAGTTCTTGCACCTGATCGGACAGGCAAAACACCCCACATTCTTGAGTTGATGCTCACCTACGTACGCAGGGCCGCCGTATTGGTTGATAATGTCCTCCCAATGAACGTCCTCGTAGTAACCCACGGGGAAGAAACTTAGCTGATACATCACGGACACGAAACGGACGCACCCCCATTGGGATAGCTCCTTACACGCCGGATGCTCACGGATTTCCCGGTTGATATCGATCGAGAGCTTTAGCGTATCATCGGGTCGCGCAACCGGCACGCCACCATGCCCGCGAACCGCGATAGCCTTAAGGTTCTTCGAGCCCATGACAGCTCCCATCCCTGTTCTCCCGGCAGCTCCGGCCACTTCTGTAATCAAACATGCGAACCGAACGAGCTTCTCTCCTGCCGGTCCGATACACACGGACTTGATTTCGGGGTCGCCCAGCTCTTGCCGGATGAGTTGCTGCGTCTCGAAGGTATCCTTGCCCCATAAGTGTCGCGCGTCGCGGAGTTCCACGTGCCCGTCGTCAATCCAAAGATAGGACGGTTTTTCAGATTTCCCAACAATGATGATGTGGTCAAAGCCGGCATACTTGGCCTCAGGCCCCCAATACCCGCCAAAGTTTGACTTCCCTCTTAAGTTGTTCATAGGAGAAAGGGCCGTCACGTCGGTTCTTCCCGAACACGGTATCGCGGTGCCAGTCAACGGCCCCATGCTAAAGATCAAAGGATTTCGTGGATCCAGGGCTTCAATTCCCGGTACGTAGCTGTCGTATAAGAGGCGCACACCGATTCCCCGACCTCCCAGGTAGTCTTCTATGTAGGGTTCGGTCGATTTCACGGAAGTCTCGCCATTTCTTAAGTCCACTTTCAGAATCTTGCCTGTCCAGCCGTACATACTATCCCTCCTTCGGAGCCATGCGGCTCAGCGGTGGCTTTCTCTTTTCCTCAACGCGCCCCCGGGGCTGCGAGTATATCGAAGCGCGGCCTAGAGCATCCGGCCACAGACCGTGGTGCATAGTTCTTGTGGAGGCAGGACTAGGATGAGTGCAGCACAGGCTGCCGAAGCAAATCGTAGGGGATATGTCCACGATGACATAAGAGTCAGCGCTTGTCAAGGAGAACTCGATAGCGGGATGTAAGCATTCACTTGTGCGCGGCGGACAGAGCAAAATCGTCAATGATTTCTGCTAATCGATCCTCTCCTCCCGCTCGAGAGTGAATGCTTACAGCGGGATTTCCGGTAGATTTGGCAACCCAGGCCTTGGTCATGTCCTCCCGAGGATTGGAGCGGAGAAGAGTCATCCTGCGCCGGAGCGAAGTTTGGGAGCCTTATGTCTCCCTTGCCAGATATGTCGCGCGCGACATAAAAAATCCTTGACTTCTCCGGGGGCCAAGGGTACGATTGGTTTACCTCAAGACTCTCTCCCATATTGCCCAAGCAGATCGCGGCGAGTCCACCATGGCTCGTACAGACGATGACTGTTGGACTTCAGCAACAAGCAGTGTCAGAGGGGAGACAACCCCTAAGAACGGCTCTTTGTCGCTCGGGGCGATTTTCGTGTGGTAGTCCCGGTGCGGCAGTCCGCAGGGGGAGGGCATGAGATGTCTCCACAGGGCCCATGGGGCTTCAGTCGCCGATGTCGGGGACAAGTGGTAGGAAAGGGCTTGAGGATTCAACGGCCGGGGGATCAAGAGATGTTTTTTTCGCAAGACTGACGCAGCAAGAACGAGGGGTTCCGATAAGAGGATCGTGCCGACTAACGAGGCCGACACCCGCGCTGAGGTTATGGCCACGCGACGGGCAGGCATCTGCTTTCTCTTCCATATAATCCCGGTACCTCGTTAGTTGGTTCGGCAAGAGCTCGGAGTAGTCAGATACGGTTCCGAATTGAGAGCAAAATCATTCGCCATGGAAAGGAGGCGGCAATGATCAAGAGGATCATCAATCTGAACGGCGTTAACAGAGTAGTGGTCGCCGACCCGGAAGCCACGCTGGCTGACGTTGTGCGCGAACAATTCGGGTTGACAGGGACTAAGGTCGGCTGTGGTAGTGGCCAATGTGGCTCCTGCAACGTGATTATGGACGGTAAGCTGGTCAAATCATGTTTGACCAAGATGAAAAAGGTCGAAGATGGAGCGCAAGTCCTCACTATCGAAGGGATCGGCACTCCGGATAATCTCCACCCAATTCAATTGGCATGGACAGTGTTCGGGGCCGCGCAGTGCGGATTTTGTGCGCCAGGATTCATTGTTTCAGCCAAAGCCCTCTTGGACCAGAATAACAATCCGACAAGAGAAGAAGTGAGAGACTGGTTCCAAAAGAACCGAAACGCATGCCGTTGCACAGGCTACAAACCCGTCGTGGACGCGGTCATGCACGCTGCAAAGGTCATACGTGGTGAAATGACTGCGGCCGACCTGGCATATAAGCTTCCTGCGGACGGGCGCATCTGGGGCGGCACCTATCCCAGGCCCAGTGCAGTGGCTAAGGCCACTGGTACTATCGATTATGGAGCGGATCTGGGATGCAAGATGCCTCACGGTACTCTGAGGCTTGCATTGGTCCAGGCCAAGGTTTCTCATGCGAAGATCCTCTCCATCGATACCTCGGAAGCCGAGACAATGCCTGGGGTGTTCAAGGTAGTCACCCACAAAGACGTGAAAGGCCGGAATCGTATCACCGGTCTGATAACGTTCCCCACCAACAAGGGAGACGGCTGGGATCGCCCGATTCTCTGCGACGAGAAGGTGTTCCAGTTTGGAGACGCTCTCGCGATTGTGTGCGCCGACACAGAAGCCAACGCCCGCGCAGCCGCTGATAAAGTCAAAGTGACGCTTGAAGAGCTTCCTGCATATATGAGCGCTCCCGCGGCAATGGCCGAAGATGCCATCGAGATCCATCCCGGGACGCCCAACGTGTACTACGAACAGAAGAGGGCGAAAGGCCAGGACACGAAGCCACTCATGGATGCCGCTGCATACGTCGTGGAAGGCGAGTATTACCTCCAGCGGCAACCGCATCTGACCATAGAACCTGACGTGGGCTTAGCCTATTTCGACGATGAAGGTCGTCTGACCATCCATTCCAAGAGCATCGGCATTCACCTTCACCATGCCATGATCTGCCCGGGACTTGGTATCGAGCCAGAGAAGCTCCGCCTTGTACAAAATACCGCGGGAGGAACGTTCGGGTACAAGTTCAGCCCCACCATGGAAGCACTCCTGGGGGTAGCCTGCATGGCCACCGGTAGGCCCGTCACCCTGAAGTATGACTACTACCAGCATATCACGTACACGGGAAAACGCTCCCCATTCTTCATCAATTTGAAGTACGGTGCGGACAAGGACGGCAAGATCGTTGCAATGGAAAGCGATTGGATTGTGGATCACGGTCCGTACTCGGAATTCGGCGACCTCTTGACCGTGAGAGGAGCTCAGTTCATAGGAGCCGGATACGGCATTCCGAACATACGTGGTAAGGGACTAACCGTTTGTACGAATCACGCATGGGGTTCGGCATTTCGAGCGTACGGCTCTCCTCAGAGCTTCTTCGCTTCGGAGAGTCTCATAGACGAGCTCGCAGTAAAGATGGGCATGGACCCCTTTGAGTTGCGGTACAAGAATGTCTACAGGCCCGGCGATACGACACCTACGGGACAGACGCCCGAAGTGTTCAGCCTACCAGAGCTGTTTGACAAGCTCCGACCCCTTTACGAGCAGGCCAAAGAGCGAGTGAAGAGAGAATCTACGCCGGAGAAGAAAAAGGGCGTTGGCATCTCCCTTGGAATTTACGGCTGTGGCCTTGACGGACCGGACTCTTCCGAGGTGTGGGTGGAGCTGACCCCCGAAGGGGTCACTCTTACCTCAGCATGGGAAGACCACGGCCAGGGAGCGGACATGGGAGCCTTGGGCACATGCCACGAAGCGCTGCGGCCATTGGGAATCAGACCGGACCAGATCAAGCTCGTCATGAATGACACGGCCAATGTTCCTAATAGCGGTCCCTCCGGCGGAAGCCGTCAACAGGTGATGACGGGCAACGCCATCAAGAACGGCTGCGACATGCTCCTCAATGCCATGCGCAAGGCAGACGGCTCTTTCCGCTCGTACGAGGAGATGAAAGCTGAAAACATTCCTCTGAAATATTCAGGCCAATGGACTGCTTCCATGTGTACGCCGTGCGATGAAAACGGGCAGGGTAGTCCATTCCCCATATACATGTACGGCGCTTTCATGGCTGAGGTCACCGTCGACACCAAGACGGGCAAGACCACGGTGGACAAATACACGGTGGTTGCCGACATTGGCAAGATCAACAACAAGCTCGTGGTAGACGGTCAGATTTACGGTGGGGTAGCCCAGGGAATCGGCCTGGCCCTGTCCGAGGACTTCGAGGATCTGAGCAAGCACACGAGCCTGATCAATTGCGGTCTCCCATTTGCCAAAGATATTCCCGACGACTTTACGATTATCTACGTTGAGACCCCGAGAGAGAATGGTCCCTTCGGAGCTGCGGGAGTGGGCGAGCTTCCGCTCACCTCGTCGCACGTCGCGGTAGTTAACGCGATCTACAACGCGACCGGCGTACGGATACGGCATCTTCCAGCGCTTCCGGAAAAGGTGTTGGCAGGGCTCCAAGCTCTGAAATAAACTGGCTGGCCAAGCAGGGGGCCTTGAGGGGGAGCCTGCCTCAGAGAGAGCCTCCCCCTCTTTATTGCCTTCCACCCTGCCAAGAGAAAGTCGCAGACGATGATGAATCAACAAGAACTTCGCAGGCTTGAAAATCTCTGCATTCAAGAATGGGCTCCGTGGTGCGTAGCATCTTGTCCTGTTCACGTTGAGGTGCGTGCCATGATAGCAGCCATCAGCAAAGGAGATTTCCAAGCAGCTTCCGAGACGTTCCGTCGAACCGTTCCTTTCCCCGGGATCATAAGCCGCGTTTGCGACCATCCCTGCGAATCCGTTTGCAAGAGGCGAGAAGTGGGCGACCCAATCGCAATCCGCGCGCTTGAAAGATCAGCGCTTGCGTACGCCGTTCCCAAAGAGATTCGATCGCCCTCCATTCCCAAAAAGGACAGGCGCATAGCGGTCATTGGTGCAGGATTGAGCGGGCTTACCGCTGCACATGACTTGGCGCGAAAGGGATACTCCGTCACCGTGTTCGAAGCCATGGACAAACTCGGCGGCAGCCTGTGGCATCTCCCAGAGGATGCGCTGCCTCGTTCAGTGATGAGCGATGACTTCGACGCGCTGAAAAGGCTTTCCATAGAGGTGCGTTTCGGTGCTCCAATCGATATGTCTCAGCCTCCGCACGATCTTCAGCAAGACTTTGACGCGGTATACGTTGCAACCGGCCGGACACCGCGACAGAGTGGTGGTGAAGAAGCGAGCCAACCCTACTTCATCGAGGTGGATGCTGCCACGTTCGAGACCGGTCGCCCAGGGGTGTTCGCTGGTGGCAGCGCAGTGTACCGTACGGAGCACCATTCACCCATTACGTCCATGTCACACGGTCGCCGGGCGGCCATATCGATTGACAGGTTCCTCCAGAAGGTTTCGCTCAGAGCATCCAGAGAGAACGAAGGGTCGTACGAAACCCGTCTGTTCACGAGTACAGAGGGAGCTCAAAGCATGCCAAGAGTCCCCATGACCGACTTGGCTCGCGGCTACTCCTCGGATGAATCACAACAGGAGGCAGCCCGATGTCTCCAGTGCGAATGTATGGAATGTGTGAAGGTGTGCGAATACCTGGCCCACTATAAGGGCTACCCAAAGAAATATGTCCGACAGATCTACAACAACCTCTCTATCGTGATGGGACAACGCCACGGAAACAAGTTCATCAACTCATGTAGTCTGTGCGGCCTATGCAAAGAGGTGTGCCCGGAGAGCCTTCACATGGGCGAGGTCTGCACGGCCGCGCGCAAAATCATGGTCGATCAGGGCAAAATGCCTCCCTCTGCCCACGAATTCGCACTGAGAGACATGGACTTCAGCAATAGCGACGCAGCTACGCTAGCCTGCCACGAGCCGGGCATGACATCCAGCGACTATCTTTTCTTCCCGGGGTGCCAGCTCTCCGGAACGTTTCCCGGGCACGCAAAAAGGGCTTACGAATACTTGAGGAATCGGCTCGAGGGAGGGGTGGGCCTCATGCTGCGCTGTTGCGGAGCTCCCGCTGATTGGGCCGGACGAGTGGAGACCTTCTCGCAAGTGCTCGGCTCATTCCGAGCTCAGTGGAGATACATGGGCAGTCCGAGCCTCATCCTGGCCTGCTCATCTTGTTACGCTGTCTTCAAATCTCACCTTCCCGAAGCGCGCCTGGTCTCTTTATGGGAGATCTTCGATCAACGGGGGTTGCCTCAAGTTGACCCCATGCCCGGACAAGGTCTGCTCGCGATCCATGACCCGTGTACGAGCAGACACGAGGAAGGGATGCAGGAAAGCGTCAGAAATATCGTCAAGAAATTGGGACTGGAAATCGCCGAGCTGCCGCTCAGTCGCGACAAGACGGAGTGCTGCGGTTTTGGCGGTCTCATGTATTTTGCCAATCGTGAGCTGGCTGAAAAGGTTATCGAAAGGCGCATCCACGGGACAACCGCAGAGCTGCTGGCATATTGCGCGGTCTGCTGCTGTCACTTCGGATCCATGGGAAAGCCGACGCGGCACCTGCTTGAGCTGATCTTCGGTGAGGCCACGGTGGGCAACGCGCCCGCTAGGCCCCCGGACTATTCCGAGAGGCGCGAGAACCGTGTTCGATTGAAGAATGCTCTCCTGAGAGAGCTTTGGAGTGATCAAGTCTCGGAACCCACGGAGCTCAATCCCATGACCCTGAACATCTCGGATGAAATTCGGGAATTGATGGCACGAAGGATGATCCTGGTGGAGGATGTGAGGCACGTGATCCAATGGGCTGAAAGCACGGGAGCCAAGCTCCTGCACAAGAAGACAGGCCGCTTCCTGGCTCATTTTCGGCCCGGAACGGTGACCTATTGGGTCGAGTATTCTGCTGATGAGGACGGCTTCACCGTGCACAACGCGTATAGCCATCGTATGGAGATTCTGGAGGATTCTAAAACGTGAGCCAGCGGGTGGACATTAGCGAGGCTTCTGAGTGGACTTGCAGCAAATGCTGCAAGGCATTGGAAGCAGGCAGCGTGGAAGTGGCCTACATGGGGAGCAAGTATCCGGTGGAATTGCCACGATGCCCGGCCTGCGGGATCGTCTTCATTCCCGAGCAGCTCGCTTTGGGCAAAATGGCCCAGATCGAACAGCTCCTTGAAGACAAGTGAAATCATAACATGATCCGCGCTGACTCCTGCAAGATGTTTGAGCACATCTCAAGGGCCCCTTTCACCGCATTCGGCATTCGGCCGGGCGGCCTTGCTCTCACCCAACACACGGTTACGCGTGCGAAACTGCGTGCCGGATCCAGGGTACTCGATGTGGGATGCGGAACTGGTGTGACAGTGGAATGCCTCCTGCAGGAGCACGAGATCCAGGCAGTTGGGATAGACTCATCCTCTCTGTTGGTGGCTCAGGGGAAGCGCAGGAATGCGACTCTTCCTCTCCTTGTGGGTGACGCGAAAGCGCTGCCCTTTTCCGACGAATACTTTGACGGCGTGCTCCTCGAGTGTACGCTCTCGCTCCTCCCGGACCGCGAACGGGTTCTGGAAGAATGCTGGCGGGTTCTCAAGCCGATGGGCAGACTCATTGTGACGGATTTGTACGCTCGAAATCCGGAAGCCATAGGGAAACTGAGAAGCCTGCCGCTCCAATCCTGTCTGAAAGGCGCGCTCGACAAGACCGAGCTCATCAAGGAAAGCTCTGTCTCCGGCTTCCGGCTCGAGTGCTTCGAGGATCATTCGGAGATGCTACGCGACTTCGCCGTTCAAATTGTCTGGACCTACGGATCTCTCGATCGATTCTGGGCCGAGACTGGAGCGAGTCACCGTGATGCAGGATGGATCCGCGACGCCATCCGCTCTGCTCTGCCGGGCTACTTTATGTATGTGGGCTGCAGGACTGGCGGTGCCGGTGGAGCAGATGACACTAAGGATGAAAAATGACAGTTTCTCAGGGAACTAGTACTCTGGACGAGCTGCTGCTAATAGCGGAGCTGGCTCAACAGGGTTTCCATTGCAGTCAGATACTGCTGTTTCTAGGGCTCGAAGCACAAGGGAAATCTAATCCCGATCTTGTTAGGGCAATGGCCGGTCTTGCGGGAGGGATTGGGTTCTGTGGCGAAACCTGCGGAGCTTTGTCGGGTGGTGCATGCCTGATTGCCCTGTACGCGGGCCGTGGGACACCGGAAGAGGAGGATCATCCCAAGCTTAATCTGATGATAAATGAGCTTGTGGAATGGTTCACGCAAGAATTCTCCGAATGTTACGGCGGTATTAACTGCCGAGAGATCTTGTCTGAAGATCCGGCGAACCAGATGGTTCGATGTCCCGACCTCGTTATACGGACCTACCAAAAGGCCAAGTCCTTGCTCTTGGACAACGGGTTCGATCTCTCGGAGGGAAGGTGATGAACAATCCGGACGGAAGCGTCATTTCCGAGACTGAAAGCGTTTGCCCTGTGTGTTTTGCCAGAATACCCGCGACGGTCACGAGGCTTGGGGAGAAAGTCTTTCTGCGAAAAGCTTGCTCTCAGCACGGTGAGTACCGAACACTGGTCTGGAGGGGGGATCCTCCGTACGAGACCTGGTCTAGACCCAAAATACCCTTTCGTTCATCGCATGTTCAGACTCAAGTCAGAAACGGCTGTCCCTTTGACTGCGGTCTTTGCCCGGATCACCGGCAGCAGACGTGCACCGCCTTGATCGAGGTCACTTCCCTGTGTAATCTCGGCTGCGCGTTCTGCTTTGCCGATTCCGGAGCCTCGGGTTACAGCGATCCGGACTTGTCGGACATTCGGTGCAGGCTTGAGGCCCTGTTAGCAAACGGATACACGTGCAACATTCAGCTTTCGGGAGGGGAGCCGACACTTCGTGATGACCTCCCTGAAATCGTGGACCTCGGAAAGTCAATGGGTTTCGAGTTCATCCAGCTCAACACCAATGGACTGCGCCTTGCATCGGATCTGCACTTTCTTGAGCAGCTCAAAGAAGCCGGACTCTCATCAGTGTTCCTGCAATTCGACGGCACCGAGAACGGGACTTATCAAGAACTGAGAGGGGGAGATTGGCTGGATGCCAAGGTACGAGCAGTCGAGAATTGTCGGAAAATGGAGCTGGGTATTGTGCTGGTGCCTACACTGGTCTCGGGAGTGAATCTTCACCGAGCGGGAGATATTATCTCCTTTGCCGTGGAGCATATGCCAGCAGTCCGCGGCGTTCATTTCCAGCCTGTGACTTATGTGGGTAGATATCCGGAGATTCCGTCTGACGAAGACCGGCTCACGTTACCGGACGTGATGCGTGCCATCACGCTTCAGACTCGAGGACTGATTCAGTTCGACGATTTCGTCCCGCCCGGTTGCGAGAACACCCGTTGTTCCTTTCACGGGAGCTTTGTGGTTATGCCCGATGGGCAAGTAAGAGCTCTGACCAATCGCCGCGAGAGCCGATGCGCCTGCGGGGGCGAAAAGGCCGAAGAAGGGGCCGCACGAGCTCGACAATGTGTTGCCGAGCAGTGGTCCTCGATCGACGCGCAGCCTCGTGAGGAGGCAAGCACCCATATCTCCATGGGAGAATGGGATGTGCTTTTGGAACGGGCTCGCACCCATAGACTCTCCATATCTGCGATGGCCTTTCAGGACGCGTGGAACCTGGACCTGGATCGCCTGAGAGACTGCTGCATCCACGTGGTGACGCAACACTGCGAGATCGTTCCCTTTTGCGCGTACAACCTGTCCAGTGTCTCCGGGCGCTCCCTGTACAGAGGAAATTAGCGTCACATGCAGAAAACGCCATTGGAAGAGTGGATATCCCATAGAATCCATGGATTGTCCGGACGCGAGTTGACCCGGGAAAGCATTCGCGGATTTCAACTGGCAAGGCTCAAGGCCACGCTGGATTATGTGCTCGAGAAGAGCCAGTTTTACCGGGAACAGCTTCGGGGGATATCGAGCAAGGATGTGCGCGATCTGAATGATCTTTCCGCATTGCCGACGACAACAGCTTCGGACCTGCAGACCAAAGGGCATCAGTTCCTCTGTGTGTCTCAGGGTGAGGTTGAACGGGTTGTCACCTTGCCGTTTCCGGAAGGAACCGATGCACCCAGACGGACCTATTTCTCCGGCAATGACCTTGAGCTCACCATTGACTTCTTTCATCACGGAATGACAACCTTTGTTCGTCCAGGTCAGAAGGTTCTCATCCTGATGCCGGGTGAGAGGGCCGGCAGCGTGGGCGACCTTCTTGTCAAAGCACTCAGCCGTGCCGGAATTCGAGGATTCGTTCACGGGGTTGTTCGGGATCCGGCCACGACTATTCGTGAAATCGTGGACCAAGCCGTGGATTGCCTTGTCGGCATCCCGACACAGGTACTGGCTCTCGCCAGACACGAGTACGCAGAGGAAATACCCCAGGGGCTGATCAAGAGCGTCCTGCTCAGCGCAGACTATGTGCCGTCGCCGGTGGTCCGCGAGCTTCAACGGATATGGCGATGCAAGGTCTTCGGACACTACGGAACCACGGAAATGGGATTTGGGGGAGGGGTCGAATGCGAGGCATTTGCCGGATACCACATGCGTGAAGCGGACCTCTTGTTCGAGATTGTGGATCCGGCTACGGGCAGACCACTTCCGGACGGAAAATCGGGCGAGATCGTCTTTACCACCCTATCTCGTACCGCGATGCCGCTGGTCCGATACCGGACCGGCGATCTGTCAAGATTTCTGCCCGATCCGTGTCCGTGCGGAACGGTATTGACGCGACTGGAGAAGGTGCGGGGAAAAGTGAATGAAATGGTCCGACTTCGCTCTGGGGACTGGCTGAGCATCACGGATCTTGACGAAGCGCTTTTCGTGCTTCCAGGAATTGTCAACTACAGCGCATGCCTGACGAGATCGCTTGACGCAGACCGGCTCGAGGTGGCAATCTATTCTGGATCGCGCGACAACCTGCCCGATCAAGGCGAGATTCTCAGGGCTCTGACTGGCGTGCCGGAGATCGCGGCCGCGACCGAAGCAAGACACTTGATCGTCGAACCAATACGCTTTTCCGCCGAAAACTGGATAACAACAGGGGCTGCCAAGCGAGTCATCCTGCAGAGGCGTGAAAAGGAGTGACAGGATGAGCCGGGTAGTGCACACCATCTGCAGTTTTCTGGAACAAGGTGAAGACCTTGTGCTGGCCACTATCCTCAGCCACGAGGGATCGACTCCCCGAACCGCGGGAACGAAGATGATCGTGAAAAGGGATGGTGAGACCATATCAACCGTTGGTGGCGGACTGGTGGAGGCCGAGGTGATCAAGGCCGCCTCCGCAGTCTTTCAAACCCGCACCTCCCGGATCATCCCCTTTGACCTCACAGGTGCAGACATGGAAGCCATAGACCTTGTGTGTGGCGGACGACTCGAGATCCTGGTTGAATTCTTGCCTGCCGAACCGGCCAATCTTAGGGTGTTTCAGGATCTCGCCCGGGCACTGAAAGAGCGGACGAGGTGCTTTCTCGTTTCCGATCTCGGTTCAATCAGCGAGCAGTCTCCCACGGTTAAGCGTTGCCTCGTGCACGAGGCGGGACCCATCTCGGGGGACATGGTCTGCCCGTCTGAAGTGCTGGGCACCATTTCGCGATGGAAGCCCAAAGACAGGTATCCTGTCCTGGTAACGACGGAAGGGTGGAATTACCTGGTGGAACCCTCCTTTGTTCCCGGTACGGTCTACTTGTTTGGAGCAGGTCACATATCCGAACAAGTAGCGCCATTGGCCAAGTTGGTCGACTTCCGTACCGTAGTGCTGGATGACCGTTCCGAATTCGCGAATCGTGAGAGATTCCCGCTAGCTGACGACGTCCTGGTACTGCGTTCATTCAACGATTGCATGAGAGCACTGGACGTGGACGGAGATAGTTATATCGTCATAGTGACACGAGGACATCTCCACGACAAGACTGTCCTGGAGCAGGCTTTGAGAACGGATGCGCACTATATCGGTATGATCGGGAGCCGCCGAAAACGGGACAGGATTTACGACGAGCTCAAATCTCAGGGGTTCACCGCGGAAGATATCAAACGAGTTCATGCGCCGATCGGAACGGACATCGGGGCAGAGACGCCGGAAGAAATTGGTATAAGCATTGTGGGAGAATTGATCCAGGCCAGAGTCAAACGCGGCAAATGACTGCTCGCAATGGCGTTGTACATAACCGCAGGTGTCCCCCGGTGTAAGACGTCTGACCCTCGAACTCGTTGCGTTAAGACCGTAGCCATGATATTATAATTATTGTCTATCTCGACACTGAGCGTTGCCAACTGGGTAAAGCATGGCCGATCGGAGGAGCGGACGAGTATGTCACCAATAAGCGCAATGGGTGCGAATTTGTGAGCACTCGAGGACAAAGTTTTCTGCTCCCAATGGTGGGCTAGCAGAGAAATGCGCCTGGGTGTCGCGCTTTTTTATGGTTAAAAGGCGACCAGCGCCATAACCGACTGATTTTCTTTAACCAGTTTCGCAGGCTGGGCAGATTTGCCGCGCAAACGCGCTGCACCCAATGCGCCTGGGTCTGTGTTGTGAGAAATCCCTCCCAAGTGCCGATTTTGTCAATCGGGGGAGCAGACAAGAAGGGCTCTGTTGTGCAATTGAAAGGAGCCGACATGGGCGAGCAAGACCGGCAGGAGCTCGAGAGCTTGATGCGGGAGCTGAGGGAAGCTCGCAAGCGCAATAGCGAGCTTGAATCGATGCTGGAAGAGGCCAGAGCCAGGGAAAAAATCCTCCTAGAGAGCGAAGAAGACTACCGGTCGCTGTTTAGCGATTCGCGAGACGCAATACTTGTTGTCACGCGCGACGGAATCATCCTGAAGTGTAACCGCTCTTTCCTGGAGCTTTCTGGTTACTCGGCCGATGAGGCGCTGGGAACAAATGTGCTGAGCCTCTATGCGGATCCTTCCGATCGTCCTAGGTTTCAGCGGGAAATTGAAAACAAGGGCTACGTGAAAGATTTTCCCTGGACGATGATCGACAAACAGGGTGTTCGGAAGCATTGCCTGTTCTCGTCTTCGTTGCGGAAAGACAGTAACGGAGCTGTCATCGGCTATCAGAGCATAATCAGGGATATTACGGAGAGCCTGGCGGCTCAGAGGCGTCTCGAAGAAGCGGACGAGTTTAATCAGAAGATACTGACCGGGTCTCCGGTGGGTGTCCTAACCTATGATGCTGACGGTCAGTGCACGTCAGCTAACGTAGCGGCAGCCGAGATTGTGGGAGCACCGCTGGAGGAAGTCCTGAAGCAGAATTTCCGGACCACAGAGTCCTGGAAAAAATCAGGCCTTGCTGAAGATGCGGAGGATGTTCTGAAGACCGGAGCTGAAAGACGGCGTGAAATTCAGATCACGACCGGCTGTGGCAAAAACATTTGGCTGGATTGCCGGCTTTGTCGATTCTCGTCCCACTGCAAACCTCAATTGCTTATGATTCTTAACGATATTACTGACCTAAAACTTGCTGAAGATCACCTTGCAAAACAAAACGAGTTTCTCAACACTGTTTTGGAGGCCCTATCGCATCCATTCTACGTGTTGGACGCTGAGGATCATTCGGTACTCATGGCCAATTCCGCGGCTCTAAAGGGAGTGTCGATCGAAGGTCTGACATGCCATGGTCTTACCCATGAAAGGCTTTCGCCATGCAATGGCTTGGACCATCCGTGTCCAATTGATGAGGTAAAGAGAACGAAGAAACCGGTCACGTGCGAGCACGTTCATTTCGACAGCAATGGTGGGCTTCGGAATTTTGAGATTCACGCGCACCCTATGTTTGATGCGAAAGGAGAGGTCACGCGAATTATCGAATACGCCTTTGACATTACCGACCGGCTCCGAACGCTGGATGCGCTGAAAGACTCGGAGGCTCGTTACAGGTCCGTTGTCGAGAACGCCGTCAAGGGGATTTACCGATCGACGCGAGAGGGGCGCTTCATTTCTGCTAATCCTTCAATGGCAAGAATTTTGGGGTATGAATCCGTTCCGGATCTGTTGGAGAGCGTGACGGACCTTCAGAATCAGCTCTACGCGGACCCGGAAGCCCGGCCCGAGTTTCTCCGTATCATGGATAAACAGGGGACTGTAAAGGACTTCGAGGCACGTTGGTACCGGAAAGATGGCTCAGAGGTATGGATAAATCTCAATTCACGGGTAGTTCGTGATGAAGAAGGCAATTTCATGTATTTTGAAGGCATGTGCGAGGATATCACGGAGCGAAAGCTTGCCCAACAGCGCCTCGAAAATGCCTTGGAGTTTCAGTCACAGCTCCTGAATACGGCCGCAACGGCAATTTTTACCGTAGATGCTGTTCGGAAAGTTACGTCGGTCAATGAAGAGTTTTGTCGCCTTACGGGGTTTGCCCCGGCGGATGTCCTGGGAAGAGCGTGCACCACCTTTTGCGGTGAACCATGCACCGAGTACTGTAGCCTTTTCGATCCGTCTCGACGGGAGAAAATTCTTCGCAAACAGGTAAAGGTTCGGACGAAGGATGCAAAGCTGCTTACCGTTCTCAAGAATGCCAACCTCGTTTACGACGATAACGGCTTTGTGACCGGAGCCATTGAATCCTTTGTGAACGTGACCGAGCTGATCGAGGTTTCTGAGCTTGCTTCCCTGGAAGCCGGAAAGCTCAGAGCCATGATAGAGGGGATGGAGGAAGGGGTCGTCGTTGCCGATGCTGACGGCATGATCACCGAGGTGAATAGGTGGTTTCTCGACAAGGTAGGTCTCAAGCGGCAGGACGTGATCAAAAAGGACATGTGGAGCTTTCATCCTCAAACCGAAAGAACCCAAGCAGTAAGAGATCTGGTGGCCGCGTACAAGCAAGGCAAAACACGAGAGCTGCGAGAAATAACGCGAGAGCTGCTTGGTATGTACGTGTCTCTACGTGTTCAGCCCATATTCGAGGGGAGCGATTTCAAAGGGGTCATTCTCAACGTAATCGATGTGTCGGATTTGGTGGAGGCACGGTCAGTGGCAGAACGAGCCAGCAAATCGAAGAGCGAGTTTCTGGCCAACATGAGTCACGAAATACGTACCCCTATAAACGGTATTGTGGGAATGACAGAGCTCGCTCTGAACACCGAGTTGACCGCAGAACAGAGAGACTATCTCGACACGCTAAAGATTTCGGCCAATGCGCTCCTGAAACTGATTCAGGACATACTCGATTTTTCAAAAATCGAGGCCGGAAGACTCGACCTGATTCACACAAGCTTCAGCCTTCGCGATTCTTTGGCCGACACAATGACCATGCTCGCTGCCCAGGCCCACAGCAAGGGCCTGGAGCTGGCCTACGATGTTCCCTTTGACATTCCTGATGCCCTCATAGGCGACCCCGGCCGGCTCAGGCAGATTATGGTGAATCTGGTGGGAAATGCCATCAAGTTTACCCAAGAGGGAGAGGTTGCCGTTACGGTAGCGATGGAATCGAAGAACAATAATCATGCCGTACTGCACTTCACGGTAAACGATACGGGAATTGGAATCCCGCCCGAGAAACAGGACTTGATCTTTGAAGCATTTGAGCAGGCGGATGGGTCCACTACAAGGAAATACGGTGGCACCGGCCTTGGTCTTGCCATCTCTCGACAGCTTGCGAGGATGATGGGAGGCCATGTGTGGGTTGAAAGCGAGCCCGATAAGGGGAGCAGGTTTCACTTCACGGTATCCTTTGAGCTCCAGCCAACCTCGCCAGGGATGCGGACATCGAAACAGGCAAGACATCTTGAAGGCGTTTCCGTGCTGGTAGTGGACGACAATCGCACAAATCTAACTATCTTGGAAAAAACCCTCCTTTATTGGAAGATGAAGCCCACTGTCGTCGCCAGTGCCCGCGAGGCGCTGGAAGCCTTGGAGCACGCCCACAAGCTCGGAAACCCATTCCGTTTGATGCTGACCGATTGCCTGATGCCGGAAATGGATGGCTTTCAACTGATAGACGAAATAAATAAGCATCCTGAGATCTCGGCGCCGCGGATCATTATGCTGACATCGGCGGGCGAGCGGGGCGACGTCGCCAGGTGTCGGGAGCTGGGAGCTGCAGCATATCTTCTCAAGCCAGTTAGCCAGTCCGACCTTTTTGACACCATAAGTAGGGCGCTGCAATTCCCGTGGAGCACCCGGGAGAGCGGCAGACCTGCTGCGCGCAAATCCATTCCGGAGAGCAAGAGAAGCCTTCGGATACTTCTCGCGGAAGACAATCTGGTCAATCAAAAGCTGGCTACCAAGATTCTCCAAAAAATGGGACACATCGTTACGGTTGTGGAAGACGGCAAGAAGGCTGTGGAGACATTAGGCCAGGGGACTTTCGATCTCGTGATGATGGATGTACAAATGCCGGTAATGAATGGTTTCGAGGCCACGCAGATGATAAGAGCTCAGGAAAAGCACTCCGGCAAGCACATCCCAATTGTGGCAATGACAGCTCACGCAATGAAAGGCGACCGGGAAAGGTGCCTTGAAGCTGGCATGGACGGATACGTTTCTAAGCCCATCGATCTGCAGGATCTGTATGACGCCATTGAAGGTCTTATTCCGGGTAGCAACGAAGGGGAGAAGGAAGTGTCTTGCGAAGAGCCAAGAGCCGAGCTTGTCGATCGAGAAGCCCTCCTCGATAGGGTTGCGGGAGATATGGATCTGCTCCGGGACGTGGTCGATCTCTTCATGGACGATAGCAAGCGGCTTCTCGACAGAATCAGCGAAGCGGTCACGAAAAAAGACGCTGACGAGCTGGAAAGAGCCGCTCACGCCCTGAAAGGATCCGTCCTGAATTTCGAGGCAAGAACAGTTGCTGACATTGCTCTAAATCTTGAAACGATGGGGCGGAACCGTGATCTGACTCGGGCTGAAAGTGAGGTAGCTGAGCTGGAGAAACAGATACGAGCACTGAGGGCCGAGCTCAAAGGAATCACCGGGTGACGGGGTCTCCTGACCCGAGCATGGTGGCTTCATTTCACCGCACAATGTAGTGCAGGCTTTTAGCCTGCATCTTAAGAAATGGCAGCCTGAAAGGCTACCCTACATGTGGGGGGACGTGGCAGGCATGTAGTGCAGGCTTTTAGCCTGCATCTCAAGAAATGGCAGCCTGAAAGGCCACCCTACGTGTGGGGGGATGTGGCAGGCATGTAGTGCAGGCTTTTAGCCTGCATCTCAAGAAATGGCAGCCTGGAAAGGCTACCCTACATGTGGGGGGATGTGGCAGGCATGTAGTGCAGGCTTTTAGCCTGCATCTTAAGAAATGGCAGCCTGGAAAGGCTACCCTACATGTGGGGGGATGTGGCAGGCATGTAGTGCAGGCTTTTAGCCTGCATCTCAAGAAATGGCAGTCCGAGGTGGCGCGACACCACCCCACATGGGGGCAGTCGTTCAACAAATGCCCTCGGGTCTATTGGGGTTGGCTCTCCAAGTACGCTTTTACTGCGTGGCTCACAAAGTCGGAGAAGGGTGTCTCTCCCCTCCTCGCATCTATTTCTTCGATCAAGTTTACCGGAAATGTCACGGCTTTGATTCTTGTGGTTTTCAGGAATATCTCGGCCTCGGTTATGGGGCGTGCTTCGATTCCCTTGTCTTCCACCCTATCCGTGATTTCCAGCGGTTCAATTGGCTCGTCGGTGAAGTTTTCGATCAGAACGTCAAACTCTTCGTCCGACAGCGAGAGATGACTGAACCCGACCCTCGTCTTGCCAAGCACCTCGTCCTTGACGAAATAGTCAATTTTTGCGTGGCAGGTAATACGCTTGGTGCGGTTGTTGAGAAGCATTCGCAACTTGACGTTGCTCCCCTCTTTGAGTCTCTCGGGGCTGCCGACCTGCAGGTCGTACACGGAAGGGGCCTCTATACCGTACTCGTAAGCTCGATCGGAGTTTACAATAGGAGGAGTGACAGCGAAGCGACAATATACCGGACCATTGACGTGCTTGTATTCCATCTCGGTACCCCCTTCCTTTGGTAGGCCTATCGCTGCGGATCAGCCGTGGCCATTGTTCCACGATTCACAACAGGACCACCGCCCGATCGAATCGTCAAGCCGGTATAAGGTGTGAAGACTCTCGGGCAATGGTGGCAACTATCCTCGTGCTCACTCCGATAATCTCCTCTTCGGCCAAACGGTCTTTCGTATTATTCCCTGTCCTGGGGATCAAACAGAATGTGTGCCGCGACCAATCTATTTTGGCTCTCTCCTCTTGTTAGTATACTTCTTGATCGAGTCCCCCGTCAAACATGCTTTTCTGCACAAGTCAGGCCCTTACGTGTTTAGATCCATGACTTGGCCGAGCCGAAAATCCAAGGGGTCATTGCACAATTTGCTCGGGTTGCATGCTTGCACGAGCTTTGCAGCAATGGATTGGAAGGAGCCTACGACCCTGCTCGCACATCCTGCTGCTATCTTACTACCACCCGATAGAGGACGTACGTGAGAAGTAAGCCAAGCGTCCCCCCGAGGAAAAAGCCGATGGCACCTCCTGTGAGAACTAGGTAATCCGCCGCCTGAATGGGAAGGATGTCTCTCAGAGCGAGTGCCGTAAAATTGGCCAAAAACGCGCCAAGCACAGCCAAGGCCCCCACCAGGAAGATGCCTCCTATGCCCACAAGGCCGAATTGCACTAGCCAATGTTTCATGCTCCACCCCCGTGTGGCTTTCTCGGACCATCGGGCACATCGAACCTGGATTCTACGGACCCGATCAAGAATACAGGATGTCCGGCCAGATATGCAAGCCGCGTGAACGCCAGCAACAAAAGCCCGTGCCTGCACTGAAACCGGCATCTTGCACTGGGACAGGCATCTGAAAGTGTCTCAAAACTCGGGACACACCAAACATCGTAGCACGATTGGGCGTCGATGCGCGGAAAGGCACCCTCACCCCAACCCTCTCCCTGTGGGAGCATAGGCGTTAACTTCGTGGATGACATCGCGTGATTTCAGTCCGTTGANTTAACAAGGACCCCGTCACCCCGGCGAAAGCCGGGGTCCATAACATATTGGAAGGACTGGATTCCGGCTTTCGCCGGAATGACGAACAATTGGCCGTTCCACTTCTAACTTAAC
>Ga0067045_1027795_pt1 | contig 60178 bp, 50 predicted proteins | sample TerdegcTABiofilm_FD_59184 | JGI IMG/M metagenome (GOLD analysis project Ga0067045, IMG submission 59184) | Combined Assembly of (Gp0054472, Gp0054536) Wastewater bioreactor microbial communities from Singapore -Terephthalate degrading...
TATTCATTAAATACCCTTCTATAAAATTATAAACTTATTAATATTTTAATACTGATTATTATTATATTTTTCTATTAATAAATCTGCGAGATTCCAATAAGCTTCTTCTGCTTTCTTCATACAAGAATTAGTATAGTTTGTCAAAAACTTCACTGCTAATTCTGGATCTTTCTCATATAGCATTGCTGCCGTTTTTTCAATTGCCGGTTGTAATGCAAAAAATTCTTCTTGTAAAGGTTCTTGTACTGCTTTCAAGTCATTTACTGCCTCCTGATAGCGGAAATTGACAAATTGATCTACGGTTGCAAACGCCCACCAGGCTGAATCTCTTGAATAATCATATCGATCATTGGTCCGGTAAGACACTGGAAGTTCGGTAACTCCACAATAAACCGGGATATGAACAGAAGTACCTGGATTATCATTAAAGAACCATAAACATCCACCAACAGGGTCAGGTAACCAATCTCTCACCTGAGATACAAATCCATAAGAACAGTTGTATCTTGAAATTGGCCTCTCTGCTTCAATACCTTGTTTATTCCCCAGTTTAAGTAAAGCGGCTAAATCATCTGTAATCCAAGGTGTTGCCAAGGGGCTCTTTACTTTTTCACCTTTTTCATTGGTGATGTACCATTCATCAAAATTATCCAAAGACCAATTGGTTCCATTGAAAGTAGTTTTTTGATAATTAATTACATCTTTTACAGAAAGTTTTCTTCCTCCTTCAGGCTTTACTGAAAAGGGATATCTAGAAAGGGGCGCATAGTGATCCCAATTTTCAGAAGGACATAGATCTTGATAAATATACCACAGTCGATTTCTAACCCAGATAGAATCAGCTGACCAGAAACCAGTTTCTGGTGTATAAGCGAGGGTAATATTAAATGGCTCTCCACTCTTTGGGTCATACCACCCATTATCAATCGCTACTTGCTTATAATTACTAGAATACATAAAGTCGGGATTACCTTCTTCTATTACTCCAATTCGACTAATATTGGGAATAACACAAACTTCATCATCGGGCACTCTGCGAGCTGCCCACATAGCACCTGGTGTACCACTTTCGGGGGTCCATAGTAAGCCAACACTGTAAATTTCAAATACCCACGCTTCGTTGGGGTCTGTTACAGTTGCACATTCACCCATAGTCCAACAGGAAGGATGAAAACCATATTTTTCGCCTAATTCTCCCATCAATTGAACCGCTTCCCTGGCTGTCTTGCATCTTTGTAGGGCAAATTTCTCCAGTTGCTCAATAGTCATTATCGCTTTGTCGCTAGCCATTAATTCTTCTCTCTGAGCGATGGTCGTCTCTCCAATGGCAACCTGATATTCATTAAGAAATGGATATGCAACATGAAAATAAGTATAGGTATGTTTAACTTGAGGTATTTCACCTACTTTTTCTAATTGGGTTTGAGGCCCTACCTCACAAGCTTGCCGATAGACAGGAACCATCGTACCATCTGGCCAGTCTTGACCAAGAATAACTTGGATACGGGCATCATAACCAACACCACTTCCTCCACCTAAACCAGGACCCATTGCCGGTCCACCTTCGTCACAAGTGTGAGAAGTAATAACTGATCCATCCTCAGAAACTTTCTTACCAACCACAATATCAGTACATTGAGCAAATGTAGACAGCGAAAAACTTACAAACAACATTACCATAATTAAAATAACCATAGGTATTAAAACAATTTTTCTTGATCTCATAAAAATTTTCCTCCTTAAAATAAAACCTTTTCTAAAACTTAAAAAGTAGAAAGTAGATTCAAATTTTTATCTTGCTATTTTTTAAAATTTATATATTTTGCCCTTTTATAATCACCCACCTTTCTATTTTGAGTTTCTTGTCCTTTTTAAATCCTTTTGCTGAATATAAATTTCATATTTGATCATTCATAGACCACTCGATCAGTAGGTGCTTCAGCTGGGTTGTAGAAGTAGTGTCCTACTCCATTTTGTATCACTTCCGCATAGCGAGGTACCTGACTAAGGAATACAGCTTTATCGGGGTATATCTCGGAGTAGGTTTGGATAACTTGCAAGATGGTAGAAGTATGTCTACCTACTCTTACCTCTATAGGCCATCCCCGTTCATCAATCTTCTCATATAAAAGCCCATATTTTCCTGCCTTCATCACAAAGGGGTCCTTCCCGGTTAAGAGTAAATTCTCATCGGTAATGCCCCGCACCCTATCCAGAAAAGGCTCCGGTGCTTCAAACAGGAGGGAAAGAGCATCAGAATGATCTCCCACCTCTCGATGGCTTAGACCATGTAGGGCGGGAGGAGAAAATTCCATACCAATGGGACGATCAAATTCCATAGCAGTTAAAATCATAGAGGACATAGCTGCTATTTCCTGGGCTTTCTGATGCGCCACAATAGTGCTAATAACCGGATATTCTAACTCAGCTTCATGTAAATCAATGAATAGACCCACCCTCTCTTTTTTAATTAGTTCCATAAAGGCGTAACAGGTACGTTCGACCAAAGTTCCATCTATCCTACCAGGCCAAGTACGGTTAAGATTTCTAATATCCATATATGCTAACATCTGTTTGCTGGGATAGTTGATATAGACCTCGGGATCCGGCCAGGAATCAAGCGGGTTAGCCCAGCGGTCTCCCATCCTGAACTTCTTTGTCCCCCAATCAGTTGGAATATGATAGAACTGAGGATAGGCGTCTCCAGGTCGACTTACCGTAGATGCACTTCTATTAGCCCAGATAGCTATAATTAATCTTCCCTTTTCTACTTGAGCATTTTCCACTAGGAGCTGTGCTGTTAAATTAGCCCCTGGTTCCTCAGGATGAGTCCCCCCAATTACTATAATCGTTCCCCCAGGATTTCCGCTATCTAGAATATAGATATTACAATCATTAATACTTCCCTTGAGTGGCGAAAAATAATCACCCAGGGTTTTAACTTCCGTAACACCTGGACCCAGTACCACTGCTCCTTTGAAATAGCGGTGTTCGTAGAAGGCCTTTCCAGCCAGAAATATCACTATAATCGTTATACCTAGGGCAATAATTTTTACATTTTTTAAAAATTTATTAGACATATTTTACCTCCGGGCACTTATTAGTTTACCGATAAATACCTTTTTCAACTTACTTTATATGTAATACTCTCAATACAAAAGGGATTAATATAATGCAATAAAGTATAGCTTCCTGCGCATTTTTAGTTTTAACAATGCTAAATAGCAATACAAAAGCAACAAAAGCACTTATAATATGGTAAATAACCATAATTACCAGATTTACAGTGATCATAATTATCCTCTCCCTATTATTAAATTTAAGATTTTATCCTTTTAACCAGAATATTTTCATTACCACCCCACCAGAAAACTCAAGGGTTTGCTAAAGATAATAATTATAGTACAAATCAGTAAAATAATTAACATGGGACCAAGGGTGGTTTTCACAAATCCTCCATAATAGTTTCCTTGGTACTTAAGTTCTATAATGGTTGCCCTTCCCACTACAGCAGTGGGAGGGAGACAATCTCCCAAGGGCCACATTACTGACATTGCGGAGAGGGCAATAATGGGATTTAGTCCTTTCATATTAAAGAGCAGAATAAGAGGAACACCAAGTAAGGGAGCAACTGCATACTGTACCAAACCTTCCGACCAGGGTAGGATAAGCCAGAGTGTAGCATACAATACCGTAAGAGGTAATGTCACTACAGCTAAAGAGATAAGACCTCGTGCTCCACTTAAGGCCATAATCTGAATCAGTACTCCTACTACAATCATTATTCCTACTAAAGGGATTAGTTGGTGTATAGTATTACTGGCGATCTGTAGAACGGGAAGTCTTTTTGGGCTAATTAATAAAACAATAAGAGCAGAAATAATAAACATTAAGGGTAACCCTAAGATGGGCATCTGAAAAGGCCAAATCCTGCCAGCCAGAACTAGAGCAAAAAAGATTAGGAAGGGAAGCAGCACTTTAACCAAATTCATTCCTTCGGGTGGTGCGGGTAGATCCTGTAAAGCTTTTTTCAAATCAACCGCCTTCCCTTTCCATCCCAAGATAAACATAGAGAGAAGAGCCCCGCCAACCGTAATAATTAATAACGGCCTCATAAATCCAACATAGGGCATATTAGATCCAGCTGCTGCCATCATTGCCCACAGGTTAATAGGAGGAGCTGCTGCGCTCATCGCTGCACAAAGAAAGATTATGGCAGCGGTTCTGGTTTCTGATATTCCCATATAGACCAGCACAGTTCCCACCAAGGTACCGGTAACCAATACCGTAACTGTCCCGGACCCAGTTAAAGCCCCGGGAACCAAAAGAACTAAGGTGAGCAAGGAAAGACAAATAAAACGCCGCTGGTGAAAAGTAGTAATAATACTTCTAATAATATAGGTTACTCCTCCGGCTTCTTTTAATAAATTCATAAAGAAGGTGGCAGTGATAAAGATCAAACAGACATCATAATAAGTAAAAGCACCATCTACAATATGCCGGATAGGGATCCCTGCCCCGTGGGCCAGGGCTCCCGCAATAGCAGCGACAAACATAGATAATTCTATAGATAACTTTAATAATCTGGCTGCGGCAAAAGCTATAGCAATAACCACTAAAATTATACTGGAATGGATAAACATCCTGAATCTCCCTTCTACAATCGGTTTAAAAGCTTAATTACCAATCCTAAGAATTTCTATTTACCTATTTATCTACCAAATATCTCTAATGATTGGCATTAAAAAGTAAAAAATTTAATTAGAGATATTATCCGAATGAGAATTTAAAATCAACCAAAAATACTCTAAAGTTCCCTATAGTTTAATTTTTATTACAGAAAGAGCAATTGGTTATTCTAAATTAAATAATTCTTTTAAGACTTTACCTAAATCTAAAGTTTCTTTAAAAACAATTAGAGGAATATTCAGTTTTTCAGCTTCCTTAGTAAATAATCCATCTTCATTGCTATCCTCTCTGACCAGAAGAAGTTGTGACTCTGGAATTACGGTAGCTATTGAGGCAGCATCGGTCTCATCCACCCTTCTAGCCATGCCTTCGATATGGGCACCGATAATCAAGATCCCCTCACTTTTCGCCTCCTCAATAATGGATTTTATTCTTGCTACTTCATAGTCAATATCAACTCCTGCTGCTCCCATACCTTTCATGCTCGTACCGGTAGTAATAATTATAGTTTTATAAGGATTGCCGGCTTCGGCTTTAGCTTTTAAATCATCAGCCTTAAGTAAATCAACCCTATCGCAGGGTAAATTTATTTGCTTGCACAATACCCATACCATTAGAGCGCCTGGACTTTGGCCACAAGTAGTAACCACCAGAGGTGTTTCAACTTTAGGAAGGGCTGGCTGTTCAGAAGCAAAGCCTACTTGCATTGCTATAAACCAACTAACAGTAACCAAGCTAAACAAAATTAGAAAAATATTCAATTTCTTTTTTCTACACATCTTATTTACCTCCTTATCAATAATTAATTTAACGACTATTAATCAATAAATTTTACCTCTAAACTATACCTTTATATAAATTTGAACATAAAATAAATCACCTCTCCTTAGCACTCTCTACCTTTTCATTTATTATGAAGAATGATAATTTATTAAACTTCTTTAAATAATAAGGAAAATAGATATTAAAATCTAAAATCAGCAAAAATAATTGAAATCAATAATTTCTTTAGATCATATCTAGGTGATATATATTGATGAAATATTTATAAAGAATTTTAGTGTATATTTTATAATGATAATGAAAGGTTAAAATGGATTGCTCTAAAATTGTTCATTATTGGGGGATTTTTTTATAATGAATATTATTGCAAATTAGGTGCTCTAGTTATTATATCATCTTTTTAAATAATTTTACAAAGAACTAAAGAACTTTTATATATTTATCAATAATATTCTTTAACTCATTTTTAATTATATATTAATTTTTAATAAAATTCAATATTCTATATCTTATTTTCGCTATTTAAAGAAGTAGGTTATGATTAGTCTAACCTCTAATAAGTACAAAGTTTTTAAACTACCATTAGAATTATCGCAAGCCTTCTTCCCTCTAAACTTTATGCTGTACTCTTCCGCCGATAATTTAGGCATTAAACTATTTTAAGATACCCTGGTTAAACTTAAACTTTTATACTCCTCCAGATTGTAATAACCTAGGGAGAAAGACAACTTTTCTCAGGCTGATAGGATTTTCCACTGGCTTCTGGAGATTTCTTAGTAATGAGAAGTAAAGCTCTTTAAAATATCATGTTCCCCTTTTATATCTTATAAAAATTTTGGTAATCTCCCGTTTTTCCCCTCCTAAGGACTAAACTTTTCTTTATTCACTATTCTTTGCATCTTCCCTAGAATTATTTGGCTCTTACTTTACTGTCCGATAAAGAGAGAGAAAAGCCAAGTTTTAAGAAAGCTAAGAAAGTATAGTAATTTAATATCTTAGAAAAACCCGACATAAAAAGTAAATTTAGAATCTTAAACAATAAATATATAAATACTTTACTTTATTTAGTTGAGTTTTGGCTAACGTGCTTTTTTATTTAATCAAAATTATTTATTTTGTTTAGAAATATTCATATATTTTAGTGGCATTCTCTTAGTTTTTATCGTACCCATCGCTGGCCAACCAATGGCTAGGTGCAAAGCAACCTCGATATACTCTGGAAGACCATACTTCTTCCTGAACTCTTCACCGGTATCTCTATTGTTTAAAGGGTCTATCATCTTAGAAAGCCAGACTCCTCCTAAACCTAAAGCATGGGCCATTAAAAGCATGTGATCGCCAGCTGCAGCAGCATCAAAACCTCTATTCTGGGGGACTATCTTATCCTGCCCAACTACTTCAGCTATTCTGTTATCATAGCAAATAACTATAACAATAGCGTTTTTAATAGGAATGTCACTCCAAATCATCTCAATCTCTTTCGGATCTCTTAATACTACAAATCTTATATGGTCCAAGTTGCACCCTATTGGAGCAGCCCTTCCGGCCTCCATTATCTTGGTAATCATTTCCTCTGGAATAGGTTTATCAACCCAGTTACGAATTGAACGTCTTTCTCTGATTAATCTTTCAATTATTTTCAATTCTTTTTGGCTATATGGCTTATGTGGTGCAATCTGTATATCTATCTTCTCACCCTTACGCACCTTATCTGCCAAGTCACAATACTCCTTTGCCCATAGAATGTCTTCCTCATCTATGGGTAATCCTCTTTCTGCCCAGACATCATAGACCAGTTGTGCTTGTAAACCAAAATTTGGCTTTGGTCCACCTTCCCACTTAGTCATGAGAGTATAAAAAGGGACCTCAATATTATGATGTACTCGTTCTCTCAGCAACCCCCTGAGTAGTTCGGGTTCTAGTTTCATTAAATCTTCTTTTTCATAAGTGGGTCCAGCATAATATTTTATTTTTATTTTTTTATCCATGATACACAATACTCTCTCTTTCTATTTTTTATATTATTTATCTATATAAGACCAGTCTTTATCATTATCAACAAAATCTTTTCTTTCACTTTCAGTAGTATTTTTAATTATAAACTCGCAATATTCATCTCCATCAGGAATGGACTTGGTATGGACTAATGCAAAATTAGGATTATAAGCCATATATTTTGCCGGATCCACATAGCAATAAAGGCGTCCAACTTTATCTTCTCCAAGATCTCTCCAAAATTTACCCATAACACAACCATATGCCCTTTTTATTTCTTGCCCCTTTATTTTTATTTCTTCAACTTTTTCATGCATTCCATAAAAAGGCAAATCTTCAATGTAATTCTCCGGCAAGCTCTCTTTGCCTTGACTTTGCAAATTTTCTCTTATGTTTTCTCCAATTCTTCTACCGTATTCTTTTATCGCCTTTAAAACTAATTTTCTTCCCTCCGTATCACCTAATTCATTTATAATTGTTTTAGCATAAGCTAAATGTAAAAGTGCCAATCTTCTACACACTTTTTTAACTTGTTCTTTAGCTTCTTCTAAACTTACATCCTGTTTTATTTTTCTTTTATTATTCATAAAGGAACTCCTTTCAAGAAAAAATGAACCATCATTTTATTGCTCAATAAATATGTCCTCTATCTATGTCAATGCTTTATAGATTGTGTATATAAATTCAAATTAAATTTAAAAATCTCGGTAAAAATAACACAATTTCCGGTAGAAATGTAATAATCAATAATACAATTAAGGCAGGCAGAAAAAGTTTCCAAACCTCCAGAATAGCCTCGCCAAAGGGAATCCCAACAATATCTGAAGCAGCATAAAGAACTATTCCAACTGGTGGAGTCACCATTGCTAAAACACCAGAAAATACAAAAATTGCTGCTAAATGAAATGGGTGAACTCCTATAGGAATTAAAATCGCAGCAGCAATAGGACCTAACAAAATCATTATAGGACCATCATCTAAAAAACATCCTAAAAATAATATCAAAAGTTCAATCAATAAAAGAAGAATATATTTATTATCTGTCATAAGCAACATAGTACGAGCCATCAATTTCACGATGCCGGTAGTAGTTAAAGTATGACTGAGGGTAAAAGAAGCGCAAATTAAAAACATGATTACTGCTGTTTGGCAAGCACTATTATATATTGCTTGCATAATTTGCTTAAAGGAGGTAATTGTTTTATAATAAAAAACTCCTAACAATACCGTAGCTAGAACTCCCATTACTCCTGCTTCGGTGGCAGTAGCTATTCCCCCATAAATTGTCCCTAATATGCTAAGTGGAACAAATAATGCTGGTAAGGCAACTATAAAACTCTTCAGTAGACCGGAAGATGATTCCTTTGATCCATTTTCAGTCTTCTCATAATTGTTTTTCTTAGCTATAATATACTGGCTTATTAGTAATATCAAAGTAAATAGTATACCTACTCCACCCACGGTTACCCAAACTGTTAGAACGGGCAAATTTATTACAATTGCAAAAACTAATCCCGAAATACTCGGAGGTATTAAGGTTCCGAGAATTCCAGAATATGATAATAATGCGACTAGATATTTTGGCTTATAATCAAACCTTTTCATTTGAGGGATTAATATCCGTCCTATGGCAGCTGTAGTACCTACTGCCGACCCCGTTAATGCACCAGTAGCTGCACATGACATAGTCATAATCATTCCAGTTACACCTACTTTAAATATTTTCCCCACTAATTTTACAAAGAAATCTACCAAATAATCAGATATCTTTGTTTCATTCATTACTGATCCTAATAAGATATAAAAATATACTGCTAATAAGGGGAAGCTAAATCCAGCTGCTAGTCTATTAAAGGGAAGCAATAATGTTGCTGAGGGTCCCCCCATAAAAAGTATAAACAGAATTCCCATTAAGATCATAGCAAAGGCAATAGGAATTCCTAATAAAATCAATACTAAAAAACCTAAAAAGATTAAAATGCCTATCATTTTGTTTTACCTTCTTGATTAGTTTCTTTTTCCATATTTTTAAAATGGTTTACTATTTTATATAAATATTTCAAAGACATTCCCAGGAAACACAAAGCTATAGTAGTAGATAGAATTATTTTATTTGGTATTCTAAGTGAAACTGTTTTTGAGGTAGTGATCATGGTCATTTGAATGCTAAAATAAATCCCTAGCAATGATATAGATAGACAGACTAACCAAATAAATAATTCAATATAATTTCTGGTTCTTCCTTTATATCTATCAATAATAAGAGTAACATTATAATGACTTCCTTCTTTTGCTGCTTTACTGGCACCCCAATATACTAGAAGCATATAAAAATAGATTGATATTTCTTCATACCATCCCATAGAATATTTTAAAAAATATCTATTAAATACGGCAAAAATACTTATTAATAATAATAGAAACGGAAATATAATTAAAACTCTATCTTCAATCCAGGTAAAAAGATTAACTAATTTCTCCAGAATCTTAAACAATTTACTTCTCCTTATTTACACTCTTCATTTAATTACAGCACGATTCTTATATAATTCGGTGAGGGGCAAAACCGAAGCTTTACCCCTCACAGAATAGGTTTACTAAACATCAATAATCATATTTAATAGGATTACTTTTATTAAATTCTTATTTATTTTTTAACCATTCTGCAATAACTTCATCTTTTTCTGCTAGTGTTTTTAAAATTTCAGTATCAATATTTTTGCCGTACTTATCTAACATTTTTGGTAATACTGTTTTTCTTAATTCTAATTTTTCAGCAGGAGTAATCATAACTACAGCTTTCGCATCTCTCTTAACTTCACCATTTAAAGAATAATCAGCTGAACCTAAAGCCCAGATGCTCGAAACATTCATAGCGCCAACAGCGGCTTGTCTTATGATATTCTGATAAGCAGTTGGCAGAGAATCCCACGATTTTTTACTCATAGCAATTCCTACGACCGAAGCATAGTGATCAGAACCAAAATAATAAGGAGCTGCTTCAATAAATTTCATCATGGTATACGCAGCTGGAGAATTTTCAGCCGCATCTACAGCTCTTAATTGCAAAGCGGTAAAGACTTCTGCATAGGGCAATGGAGTCGCAATGGCGCCCATAAAATTAAATGCATCCACTTGTATAGGACTAGCCATGGTTCTTATTTTTAATCCCTTTAAGTCAGCAATAGAATTAATAGGTTTGTTAGCAAAAATATCTCTTCTGCCCATTGGGGACATACTCAAGACTATTATTCCACTCTCTTTGCTGGCTTCGTCTAGCATTTTTCTAACTATAGGGGTATGTTCAGTGGTTGAGGCAAAAGTAAACATCATTGCATCTACGGTATTTGCAAATAGAAATGGTATATCAAATGCATAGAGGGCATCTGTATAAACACCAAGATTAGCAGACATAGTGACCACTATATCTAAAGTTCCCATCTGTAAAGACTGAAGCCCTGCTTCTTCTCCAATACCCCATTCGCCTGCGGGATACATTTTAATTTCGATATCACCTTCACTAAGATAGTTTACCCCAGACTCAAAAGTTTGTAGTATTAATCCTGTTTCTCCCCAAAGAGGTTCATCTGCGATTGCATTAAATTTATAAGTTGCCTCACCGTAGCTTGAAGATACTATCATTAAAAACATTACTATGATGATTAAGCATATTTTAACCTTATTTTCATTTAATTTTAACATTAGTGTCTCCTTTCTTTTACTTAATTATTTTAAACATAATCGTTAATTTTTTTCTACCTTTATTTATTCTCATCCCCCCTTAATCAATCAATTTTCTTTCCAAAAAAAATTCTTTTGCTCTCTACTCTCTTATAATATATAATACACTTTATATTGGAAAAAGAATTATAGATCCTGCCTTTAACTAAATGTAGGATATTATTTCTAAAAGTTATTTTTAATAAATGATATGGACTATTCTTTTTATTTTATTAAATAAACCCTGAATATGCAAAAGTATTAAGAATAATTTAAAAAAATTTACAAATTCATATTTTCAAATCATATATTATTTTTTAACATAATATCAAGAATAGCCTTATTGGTAGGAACCATCCCCGGGTCACATAAATAACCCAAATTTTTAAAAATTTGCCTAAACTCCGGATCAACTATGCCATCAGTATTATGAATGATTGCACCTCTCAAGGATAATAAAGCTGATTGAATTGCCCATCCAGATATTAAAGCTAATTTATAGGCACACCCTTCCTTAGCACCATCACAAATAATCCCAGAAATTGATCCTATCATATTCTTTATTGCCCCCATCATCTGATCCTTATTCCCGCCTAATAGATAAACTACACCAACACTTGCTCCAATCCCAGCTGCTACTCCACAACCACACATTGTAGATAAGATACCCGTATAGGATTTGATAAAAAATGTAATTAAATTGGTTAATGCCAGCGCTCTAATTAGAATCTCTTTAGATAGTTGTTTTTTCTCGGCTACTGCATAAATAGTTAAAAAAGCAGTGATGCCGTGATTTCCGCTTCCTGCCGTACTCATTACTGGAAGTTTACTACCAGACATTCTAGCCTCTGAGGCAGCAGCACAAAGCATTTGAGCACGAGTAACCATATTATTAGAGAGGACTCCATCATTAATTAATCTGTTAAGGATAGCTCCTACCCCATATTTTAAAGTTAGCCCTTCCCTTGCAATATCTAAGTTCATCTTAATGCCCTCTTCTAAAAACACCAAATCTTGGATAGGTGTATTCTCTGAAAATTGAAGAAAGTCCTCTAAATCATACTCCCGGATTTTATGATTCAAGCTATAATTGCTTTTTCTTAGTTTATTCAAAGGTTTCGACTTAAAATCTTTGTTTTTCTTATTTCTCTCTATACTTACTACATTGAGGTGACTTCCAACAATTATTACCCTCACCTTATCTAATTCAGTAATTAGGACAACTTCAATATGTAACCCTTTATAATTTTTATTTAGAGTAACAGTAATCTTTTCTTCCGCCAATAATGCTTGTGCTTCTTTTATATCTTTTTCTGTTAATCCCTCGATGACCCTGAATCCTCTTTCGGTCCTGCCAAAAAGAAAACCAAAAGCTGCAGCCGCCAATAAACCTTTTTCATTCGTCCCAGGTATAGTAACCATTAATCCGTTTTTGTAGATATTAGCATCTACCTGAATATAGATGCTAGATAGATTATTACCTGTAGATTCTTCTCTAGCTTTGGCTACTGCATAAGCAACTGCAAGGGGCTCAGTACAACCAGTGGCAGGGATAATACCTTCTTTTAATAACTCAAGCAAGATTTTATGCTGTTCTTTCACTAGATCTCTCCCATTATTTTTTAACTTTTTCTTTTATTATTCATCACAATAAGCAATTGCTTCTATTTCAATTTGTGCATTTTTAGGAAGTCTGGATACCTCAATGCAGCTTCTGCTGGGAAATTTACTGGTAAAATACTTACCATAAATTTTGTTAACCTGAGAGAAATGATTCATGTCCTTTAAAAAAATGGTTACTTTAACCACCTTATCTAAATCAATAGAGTAAGGTTTCAAGACTGCCTTTAGATTTTCTAATGATTTTCTAGTTTGTACTTCAATATCATCTCCTACTATTTCCCCTGTAGTAGAGTCAATGGGCAATTGTCCTGAAACAAATACTAAATTCCCAATTTTTAGAGCAGGAGAATAAGGACCAATGGCTTTGGGAGCTTCTTGATTAAATAGGATCTCTTTTTTCACTTTAAAACTCCTTAATATTTTTATTAGAATTCTATGAAAAATATACTATATTATAAATTTACTGCTTCTTTCCTTTTTAACTTTTAATTCATCAAGATAATTATAAATTGTATAACGAGAAACATTTAATCTATGGGCTAGTAAATTAATGGCTCCTTTAATCTTAAAACCACCTTTTTCATCAACAATTTCTACCACTCTTAAGTTATCTTCTTTTTGCATTAATGACAGTGGTTTATTAATTTCTTCAATAGCTTCATTAATGATACCCTCGAGAGTTTCATCTATATTTTTAACAAATTTTTCTTCCTTTTCTTCATTTAATTCAGTGAGATTACAAAATTCATTCATTATTTTTTCAAACATTAAATATCCTGTAATATCATAATTAATACAAAGGCAACCAATGATATTTTCTTTATCATCTCTTATAAACATGCTGGAAGATTTTAAGATTCTTCCATCTTTGGTTTTATTTTTATAACCAATTATTTGATCTTCTTTATTATTTCCAAAACCGCCTTCTTGCCAAGCATTTAAGGCAAAATCTGTTATGGGGTCTCCTAAATCTCTCCCTGTTACGTGCCCATTCTCTATAGCTATAATGGAATGTTCTGGCCTACTAAGATCATGCAAAACGACCTCACAATTTCGACCAAACATTCCAGCAATTACTTTTACTATAGGAATAAAACTTTTTAAAGAAGGGTGTATTTTTTTCCTTTCTACACTCATAAGAATTAGCTTAATCCATATTTTATTAAAATTTTTTAATATTTGTTAAAATATTGTAATTATTATACTAATTTTATTAATAAAGTCAAGAAGTCGAATTGCCTCATCAAAAAAATAATGGAAAAAGTATTGATGCTTCAAATAAAAATCTAAATGACCTAATTTTAATTATTGAATAAACAACCTATATGGAAAGAATAAAAATCTTCGCCAGGAGAAAAGTTAAAATTATAAAGAAAATAATCCAAGTTAAATCTAGTACAGCTGAAAAAGAGATTAAGCAGGTTCTATATATTTTAAAAGAGAGGAAAATTATTCATAAAGAAGTAATTAACTTTGTTAATGCTGCGAAATCAATAGAGAAAGGAGAGAATAAGCAAAAACAATCGGAAACCAGCAAGTAAAAAGGATTTATTAAAAATAATGTTACTACGGAACCTCGGATAACAAACCAAAGGTAAAAATCAAGGTATTTTGTAATCTGGTAAAATAGATAATTAATATCGCAGCAGTTAAAATGGGAGAAGTATCTTTAAAATTGACGGCGAAAAAATCCCTCTGATGGGGGAAAACTCTCAATAAAGTTATAAATGTCCCTGATTTTCTATTAAATTTGGTTATGTATATTATGTATATAATGAAGAAAAACTGAATATACAGAAATCGAAATAAGAAAAAAGGGGGGATAGTTCTTATTATAGCTATCCCCGCTTATTTTCCAAATTATTTTTCTAAACACAATTAATTGCATGATTTAACAATCGGCAACGCTTATTTCTTAAACCATAATCACTGATGCTCAGTCCTGCTGATAATCTCATCCTGCAAGGTTTTATTGAGGTTGTTAAAGTAGTCACTGTAACCTGCCACTCGTACGATAAGGTTCTGATATTCTTCCGGATTCTTCTGAGCAGCCCTTAGGGTCTCGGCCTTTACCACATTAAACTGGATATGATGACCACCTAACTTAAAGTAGGCTCTAATAAGGTGAGCAAGGCTCTCCAGTCCCTTTTCTCCTTCTAAGAGGGAAGGAGTAAATTTCTGGTTTAAGAGGGTACCACCGGTCTTCAGTTGATCCATCTTGGCTGCTGATTTAATCACCGCTGTGGGACCTTGGCGGTCAGCACCTTGTACAGGGGATATTCCTTCCGATAAGGGTTTTCCAGCCTTACGTCCATCAGGAGTGGCACCAACTACCGAACCGAAGTAGATATGGCAAGTGGTGGGTAGCATATTGATACAGTATTTTCCTCCTTTGGTATTAGGACGCCCTTCCACCTCCTGATAAAAGGCATTAAAGACCTCCTGCATGATGCTATCGGCATAGTCATCGTCATTTCCGTATTTGGGAGAGTGGTACTTTAATAGCTGATAGATCTCCGGCTCACCCTGGAAATTACCCTTAAGAACGGAAAGAAGGGAATCCATACTCAGGTTCTTGTGGTCAAAGACATGATATTTAAGAGCAGAGAGACTATCAGTAATAGTTCCTATACCCACCCCTTGTAAATAATCTGTATTATAACGGGCACCACCAGCATTATAATCCTTACCCTTTTCTATACAATCACTTATAATAATAGATAAGAAGGGTGCAGGCATATTAGTGGCATAGAGCTGCTCAATGATCTGATTTCCCTTTATCTTGATATCAATAAAATAGTGTAACTGTTTTCGAAAAGCCGTAAAGAGCTCTTTATAACTGGTAAAGTTTCTTGGATTACCAGTAGCAAGACCAATCTGCTTACCAGTAAGGGGATCTACTCCGTTATATAGAGTAACTTCCAGTACTTTGACCAGATTAAAGTAACCAGTTAGGATGTAAGCTTCCTTACCAAAGGCTCCGGTCTCCACACATCCACTGGTTCCTCCCTCCCGGGCATCACTGAGACTTTTGCCCTGTCTTAGCAACTCAGCAACCACTAAATCGGCATTAAAGACGGAGGGCTGTCCCCAGCCTTTGCGAATAATTTCACAGGCACGCTTCAAGAAGAGGTCAGGGTTCTTCTGGCTTAACTGAATATTAGTACTGGGCTGTAGAAGCCGCATCTCATCAATGACCTCCAGGATAAGATAGGTAACCTCATTTACCCCATCTTCTCCGAGAGGGGTTAATCCACCATTGTTGATATTGGCAAAATCAGTATAGGTACCACTCTCGGCTAAAGTTACTCCAACTTTAGGAGGAGCAGGTTGATTGTTAAATTTAATCCAGAGGCATTGTAGTAATTCTCTAGCCTTCTCTCGATCCAGGGTTCCTTCTGCTAAATCCTTTCGATAAAAGGGCAAAAGATGTTGATCTAAGTGTCCAGGATTGAAGGAATCCCAGGTGTTCAGCTCACTGATCACTCCCAGATGAACAAACCAGTACATCTGTAAAGCCTCCCAGAAATTGTGGGGAGCATGAGCTGGCACCCGGCGACAGATCTGGGAGATGGTAAGTAATTCCCTCTTCCTTGTGACATTCTCCTCTTGGGCAGCTAACTCTTCGGCCAGCCGGGCATAGCGATGAGCCAAGGCGATGATTGCCTCAGCACAGATAGACATAGCTCTAAGCTGGATGAGCTTCTGATAGGCTTCCTTATCCTGATGAAAGTCTAGAGAAGCGATGGTCTTTTCTATCTTTTCTTTAAAATCCAGAAAACCTTCTTGATATATTTTCCCATCGGCTACAGTATGACCTGGTGCTCTCTGTTCCATAAACTCAGTGAAAATACCAGCCTGGTAGCAGTCTAACCAGCTTTGATCCATGAGAGAAAAGATTTGATGACGAATAGACCGCTCCTGCCAGAATGGTATAATCACCTCTTTTTGTACCTTTCTTACTTCCGGGCTGACTTGAAAGGAGATCTTCTCACGTTTGTGGATAATATCCAGGTCTTCCAGGGTATGACAACATAGCTCTGGATAAGTGGGAGTGGCTCCCGGGACACTCCCCCGCTCTCCTACAATTAGTTCACCCTGATCAATGGTAATGGTCTTCTTCTCCAGGAGATGCTTAAAGACCAATGCTCTTAATATGGGGGTAGGAACTTTCCCCTGATAATTCTGGTAGGCTTCGGTTATCAGTTTGGCTCGCTCTATATCAATGAAAGGCCTAACCGTAAGGCTTTTTTCTCTTAATTTTGCTACTCTAGAATTCATATTTAGCCTCCTATGGTAATGGAGAAATTAAACGTATGAAGTGGTTTAATGATTCTTGCAATATCTTCCTTTAACAAGGTTTTCGTATCTTCCATTTTATTATCCAGTCCTAGCCGGGCATATTTGTCCAATCCCATACGGTGAAAAGGGAGAATACTGACTTTAGTGATCTTTAGGGAATGAATGAAATTAGCCATCTCTTCTATTTCTCCTTTACTATCATTAACACCTGGGATGAGAGGTATTCTAATCTCAATATCAGCATTATGGGAAGAGAGCCTGCTCAAATTTTCCAGAATAGGCTGATTGGAGACCCCCGTATACTGCTTATGTTTTTGTTCATCAAGTAATTTCAAGTCATAAAGCCACAAATTTACCAAGGGAAGGATTCTTTCTATATTAGACCAGGGGGTATAACCGCAGGTATCCACTACCCTATGAATATTTTCTTTCTGACAGAGGGTAAGCAGTTCGGAGAGGAAATCAACCTGTTCCAAAGGCTCGCCTCCGGAGAAGGTTACACCTCCCTTAGACTCCTGATAGAAGATAAGATCTTTTTTGATCTCTTTCATAACCTCCTCTATTTTTACTCTCTGTCCGATAATCTCCCGGGCTTGAGCAGGACAATGAATAACACAGCTTCCACAGAGCAGGCATTTATTCTTATCAGTATAGGGATAATCATCATTTAGGGTAATTGCCTTATTTGGACATCCAGAGATACACTGATAACACTTGATGCATTTATCCTGATGAAAGGTAATCTCCGGTTGCGGGAGCCAGCTCTCCGGATTATGGCACCACTGACAGCGCAAGGGACAACCCTTAAGGAAGATAGTAGTACGAATACCTGGACCATCATGTAGGGCAAATTTTTTTATGTCGAAAATAATACCAGTAGTTGTAGTCATTTTTTCTTATCCTTATAAATTAAATATTATTAATCAAATTTAAACTTAAATTGCCTTAAACATAGTAATAAAAATAGGATAAAAACTTTATTATATTTTATATAATAACTAATGTAATAAACTTTTTTGCCCAACTCAAAATTAGTAGATATAATATCCAAGGCATTATAAATATTGTCAAAAAACTAAAGCAAAATAAAACCAATCTATTGAAATTATATTTTATTTCTCTCAAAATATCTTATATAGAACTGCTTTATACTTCTATATTTAAACTATAGACTCTCTAAATAATTGCTTTCTGTAGCTTTTTGAAATGTTAATTTACAATTTTTTAAAAGAAACAATTTAGTTGATAACTTTTTAATCCGTTTAAGAAGTGATTTCTGAAAGTATTAGATTTTTTACTCGCTCTAAGTGCTTTTTGATAGTTGCTTGAACTAAACCTTCTTCTTTTTTTTCAACTGCTTCTATAATTTCTAAATGTTCTTTTATTGATTCTTTATAGGGATAATTTCTTATAAATAGATTCATAAACCAATTAGTATGATCCCCAAAGTTATCCAGAATATCTACAAGTTTTTGATTTCCACATTCACTATATAATAACTTATGAAAATCCTTATCCAGAACAAAAAAACGATTTTTACTCTCAATATTTTCAGATTTGGAGATTAGCTGAATAAAATCTTTTTTTATTGTTTCCAAATTAGTATTAGATATTCTTGCCAAAGCTTCTTTAGCCGCTAAGGGTTCTAGAATTTCCCTTATCCGGCAAATATCTTTTACTTCTTGCTGAGTAATATTAGCAACCATTGTACCCTTATAAGGAATAATTTTCACAAATCCTTCTTTTTCTAATCTATTTAAGGCTTCCCGAATAGGACCTCGACTAATATTCATACTCTTGGCTATTTTTTCTTCTATTAAAAATAATCCGGGTTTAAGATTGCCTATGATGATCTCTAATTTTATGGTTTGATAAGCCTTATCTTTGAGGGATAAAAAATTTCTTGAAGATAAAAAATTGTTAATCAAAGTACTATTTTACCTTTTAATAATCTTTATTATAATTTATTATAATTTAATTGTTCACAATTTGTCAACAATTTTTATAGTTCCAATATATATTTATTATCGAGAGATCTTCATTATTAATATTTTAATCTTATTTAAAAAAACCAGCTTCCGCGAGGTAGATAGACACCATACTCAGTGAGAAAATTATGTAATGCCTCGCATAAAACCTAATTTAAAAAATAAATCAAGGGGTGACAAAAGATTATAAAGATTATCAGCTTAATGTTTGCCCAGAATGATTTTGGTGAATTCTTACTCCAATTTTCCCTCCTAGATTATCTTTCTAAACATGCTATGGCTTCCAGGTGACTGGTTTGAGGGAACATATCGAGGGGGCAAATCTCTTTTATCTGGAAGCCTGCTTTAACTAAAACCCCTATATCTCGAGCCAAAGTAGCTGGATTACAGGAAACATAGATAATTTGTCGGGGTTTAATCTCGATTATGTTCAGCAAGGTTTTATAAGAACAACCTGCCCGGGGAGGATCTACGATTATAGTCCCCACTACCTCTTTATTCTTCCTCCACCTACTCAGCCAATCTTCTACCTGGCCAAGAAAAAAGTTCAGATTAGAAAGGTGGTTCAATTCTGCATTCACCCGGGCGTCCTTAACTGCCTCTTTTTCAATTTCTACTCCGTATATCTTATTTGCCTGTTGAGCTACATAAATAGAAATTGCTCCCGCTCCACAGTATAAATCTAAGAGAACTTCTTCTTTTCTTAGCTTTATAAGAGATAAAATTTTTTTATACAATTTTTTTGCCTGAGTCACATTTATCTGGAAAAAAGAGGTAGGAGAGATTCTAAATTTAAAAGAGTGAATAACTTCTTCCAGGCTTTCTTTCCCTTTCAGTAGTTTCCACTCCTTACCCCACAAAGTTATTGGAGAATCCCGGTTAATATTTTGATAGATTGAACTTACCTGAGAGAAGTTTTTAATTAAATTATTTAAATTTTCTGACTTTATTCCCAGTTCATTCTCTTTAGAAATAAAAACTAGCATAATTTCTTGATTACTTTTGCTTTCTCTGAATAAAATATTTCTTAGATTGCCTGCTTGAGTCCGCTCATCATAAACTGCTACCCTCTCCAGATTTAATAGTTCTTCTAAATAGTTGATTAAATCGCCTATCTGTTTACTAAATAGGAGACAGTTTCGGGCAGGAATAAAATTATGACTGTTACGTTGATAAAATCCCAATCTCACCCTTCCCCCCTCTTCGCGTTTTACTTGAAAGCGACCTTTATTCCGATAGCGCCAGGGATAGTGCATCCCTATTACTGGTAATAGATCTATTGCCTGGATATCTATTTTCCCTAATCTGGTCAAGGCATCCTGAATTAATCCCCTTTTTAGTTTTAATTGTTGTTCATAATCAAGGTGCTGTAACTGACAACCTCCGCAAAGATTATAGACTGAACACGGAGGGTTTGCCCTAAAATTTGAGGGTAAGATTATTTCTTCTATGATCCCACGCCCAAAATTTCTTCTTACTTCGACAATTCTAATCCTTACTCTCTCCTCGTAGATTGCTCCTGGAATAAAAATGATAAAATTATCTATCCTTCCAACCCCTTCTCCTTGGCTGGAATAACCTTTGATATTAATTTCATAAGTTTTGTCTATCTGTACGGGAATCTCTTTTAATCCATCTTCCAAAAAAAACGACCTCTTTGCTCCAGAATAAAATCTCAGTTTAAAAAATTAATCTTAACTAATTAGAGTACATAGTTTCTAATTTATATTCTTCTCTATCCCCACCATCTGGTGGTCGTTAAAATAAAAAATGCCAGCAATTATCATTTTTTTATTGGTGTAGATCTGGATCAATATTTTATAATACTAAAGGCTGTGAAGCAATAAACTTATGATTTAACCACTAAAATTTACTTCATCATTATATAAATTATATAAGTTTAGCGGTTTTAAATTAAACAATTGCCCACTATAATCCTTCCTGAAAAAGAAATAAGCTTTCTATAGGGTTTTATTAGAGAATAAAAAATTTTTTTTATTTTTAAAATTTTTTATACAAAATACTTGACAAAATTTCTTATAATAGATATAATTGCTATTGACAAATATTGCTAATAGCATAAAGGTTGATAACCAGATGGATAAAAGCTTAATTGATCTGATTGTGGAATTAAAAAGAAGCTGTTTGGAAGATGAACAACAAATTAGAACTATTTGCAATATTACTTTGGCTGAATACAAGGGGATTACTGAAATCGGCATAGAAGAACAAATCACCTGTAATGCTTTAGCCAAAAAAATGGGTCTATCTCCTTCTCGGGGTAGCAGAGTAATAGAAAAACTAGTTAGAAAGGGATACTTTTTGAGAAAAACTCATCCTCGGGATAGGAGGTCTTTCGTATTATCTCTTTCCCCGAAAGGGATAGGGATCAAAAAACAGATTGAAAGAGAAAAAAAATATTGCGAATCTAGAATTAAAAAAAACCTTACTGCACAAGAAATTGAACTAATTAAGGAAGTATTAGGGTTAATCACTAAAATCTTTAATCAAAAATAAATTGGATATAAAAATAAGGAAGGAGAAAAATAATGTCCAGCGACAAACTATTAGAGGTAGAGGTAAACGAAAGTAATTTTCGAGAAGAGGTTTTGGAATCTTCTATGCCCGTATTGGTAGATTTTTGGGCAGCCTGGTGTATGCCCTGTCGTATGTTAGCCCCAACTATTAAAAAGTTAGCGGAAGAAAATCAGGGCAAGCTAAAGGTCTGCAAATTAAATACCGATGAAAATCAGCATCTTGCCTCCCAATACGGTATTCAGGGGATACCCACCTTAATCGTATTTAAGGGTGGCCAAGAAGTAGGCCGTACCGTAGGGGTAATGTCTAAAGAAAAGATACAGGAAAAACTTAATCTAATTCTCTGAATTCTACCTGATCGGTTAAGGGAATAAAGTGCAAAGCAAAAAATTTAGATTAAAATTTTAGGAGGTGATTGCCATGTCATTAGTACCATGGGAACCAAGAGAAATTAAACGCCTTAGAGATCTTTTTGAGGACTTCTTTGATTTTGAGCTTATGCCAGAAAGTCGTCGTCTAATCAGAAGAAGATTAGCAGAGGGTGAAGTTTGGTCACCTCTAGTCGATATTGTCGATAAAAAAGATAATATATTGGTCAAGGCAGAACTTCCTGGCATAGATAAAAAAGATGTCAAAATCTCTATTGGCGAGAATAGTCTAACTATAAGGGGAGAGAAAAAAGAAGAGAAAGAAGTTAAAAAAGAAGATTATTACTGTTGTGAAAGGGCTTTTGGAGCTTATTCCAGAACCATTGACCTTCCGGTAGAAGTAGATAAAAATAAGGCCAAAGCCACTTTTAAAAACGGTATATTAGAAATTACTCTTCCCAAAAAAGAAGAAGTTAAACCAAAAGAAATTGAGATTATTCCAGAATAATGAAGGATAAAGGGAGACTTTCACTTTCATTCCCTTAACCCTTCAGCAAACCAGCCGGGGGCGTAGAAAAGCGCCCCCGGTAAATAAATTTTCTTGCTTTAGCCTTCTTTATTTATCTATTTTCTCTGTAAGTAACATATTTAACTCCAGTATATTCTTTTGAACCTCAATTAATTTATTTTGTAATTTGTTTATTTTTTCACTATCTACCTCATTGGAGGTTTTCGATTCTAATTTTTGTAATATATCCCAGAAGATGGTTCTTAATCTATAGATATTCTCCCTCCATTCCCTTCTTTCTCTTGACCTGACATCCTCTATTATTAACTGGGAAGCCTTGATTTTTGCCCCTATCAGCGTGAAACTCTCATTTAATTCGGGGACATAGGTCTTTATCCGCAATTCATCCTCTATCCTCCGACAAATCTCTTGAGTTGCTTTTTCTTCTCCGTGAACCACGAATATTTTATGTGGCCTATTCTTAAAACCCTTAATCCACCATATTATTCCTTCTTGGTCAGCATGACCAGAAAGACCTTCTAAGGAATGAATCTCTGCATTTACTTTAATGTCTTCTCCAAATATTTTTACTAATTTCTCTCCTTCTTTTATTCTCCTCCCCAAGGTACCTTCGGCCTGATAACCTACGAACACAATACTGGACTCCTTCCTCCATAAATTGTGTTTCAAATGATGTTTTATTCTTCCCGCTGTACACATTCCGCTAGCCGAGATTATTACCTTACTCTCTTTAGAAATATTTAATTGTTTGGACTCTTCTGTTGACTGAGTAAATCTTAAATTAGGAAAATCTAAAGGGTTATTCCCTTGGCGAATTAATTGTAAAGTTTCTTCATCAAAACAATCAGGATTTTGTAAGAATATTTCTGTGGCGGAAACAGTTAAGGGACTATCTACATATACCGGAACATTCAAGAATTCCTTATCTTTGACCTTTCTATATTCAATATAGTACTTATTTAACTCATAGATAATATCCTGGGCTCGCTCAATGGCAAAAGAAGGTATAATTACATTCCCCCCTCTTTGAAAGGTATCGTTAATAATAGAAATTAATTTTTGATCATCATCCTGGGTGGGAGGGTGTAACCTATCTCCATAAGTCGATTCTACGATTAAAAAATCTGCTTCTTCAATTAAAGAAGGATCTCTTAAAAGGGGTCTGTTCCTTCTACCTAAATCTCCTGAAAAAACCAATTTAGTTTCTCGATTACCTTCTTTTATCCACAATTCCACTATAGCTGAACCTAAGATGTGTCCAGCATCCCTGAATCTTAAAGTCACTCCTGGATTTATTTCTATCTTTTGATTATAAAGAAAAGACTTAAAATATCTTAAACTATCTTCCGCTTCTTGGACAGTATATAAGGGCTCCCGCAACTCCTCTCCTGAGCGTCTTCTCTTCCGGTTATCCCATTCATTTTCCAATTCCTGGATATGCGCGCTATCGGGAAGCATAATTGAACATAAGTCAGCAGTCGCCTTTGTACAATATATATTACCTTTAAATCCATCTTTGATTAATTTGGGAATCCTTCCACAATGGTCAATGTGGGCATGAGATAAAATCAGAAAATCAATTTCTCCCGGTGAAAATATAAAGGGTTCATAATTCATTCGATTAACTTCTTTGCTTCCCTGAAACATACCACAATCGATTAAAAATTTACTAGTGTCAGTTTCGAGAAGAAAACATGAGCCAGTAACCATCTTGGTAGCGCCCAAAAATGAAATTTTCATCTTCTTCGTTCCTTTCTCCTTTCATAAAGGTCGCTGATGATTCAGAATATTGTCAAATTTTTTTTGATTTCCTCACGATAGCAAATTATTTGATGTTGAAGTAGCCTTTTCTCCAGATCCCTTATCACCAAAGGCATATAGACCTTGACTAAATTAGCCACCTACTCTATCAATTAGAAATGATTAAACTTTTCATATTGTGTTATCTATCGACCCCATCACACCTTTAGTAAATTTAAAGGGACTAACTGTGGATACAATAAATGCCTTGGCCTTATCCAAGGTCTGGTGGTGGTATTTTTTATAAACTACCCCAGGATACCTCTGGGTGAGGATCAATTAAATATCTCGACCCCTCAAATATCTCCTTAATTTCTTGTCGACTCCTTTTTGGTGGGCGAATTTTCTATAAAAATTTACTAATTCATCTTTCATAAGACAATTTATTTTATAGAATCCTTCTATCTTCTCCAATAGTATTTCATAGATAACGTCGCATTTCTTCATTAACGACCTGACCATAGAGTTCCAGGTACGGCTTTACTGGATTAGTAGAGATTTTGGGGAAAAGCACTTCTTCTATCTGAAAAAAACCTACTGATTCAATCATCTCTACAATAATTCTAATTGGCTTCTCTTCCCCCCTGGTAATCTCCACCTTCTGAATAGAATTAGCCGAATATTTATGAATATCTCCCACTTGTGGATTACGAGATAAAAGAAAGACTACTCTGGCCCTGCCTTTTTCCATATCACAGCCATCTCCTATAGAGACCAGACCTGCCTCTAGAGAATGAATATCTTTACTACCCATATGGCCAGCAATAGCTTCTATAGCCAGGGCGTGAACAATGGTCTTTTTTCCCATATCCTCAGGATAAACCTGGGCTAGAATCCTTTCCATAATAGGATTAGCAAAAACCACTCCCAATATTTCATGATTTTCTCTCCCCACTGACATACCAATATCATGTAGTAAAGAAGCTATCAACACTGCTACCTTGCTATCTTCTGCTGTACCCATATTTTCTTCTTCTATACTAAATTTTATTCCTGCTTGCTGTAATATTTCAAACATCAGGAGAGCATTCCAGGCAGTCTTTCTCATATGTACCGGACCATGGTCGTTATATCCTAACCTCTTTATAGAGACTGTATTGGCATAATTTTGCATCGCCTGGACTTCTTCATCGTTAAAAATCAAGGAAACAGCAAGAGCAGGCTTACCTTTCAGTCTTTCCAGAATCTCTCTTTCTATTTCTGTCTCTTTTAGTGATTTTCTCATTTACTTACCTCTTTCTCTTAGCCTACCATTATTTTAAAGTATTCTCCTTGCCGATAATTATGATTTAGACATAGATTATCACCTGGATAAAGGCTACCAGGGCAATGCTAACGAGAGGAAAAGCCATCATTTTATATACCTGGCCTAAATCTGCTTTAAAGTAATCTCTGGTAACTACCAAACATAAATGCAAGGGAGAAAGCATTAAGCCAATAAATTGTCCAGTAAAAACCAGCATAGCGTAATAAAGATTTACTTCTCCTTTTATCATCATTATCGGTAAAAGTAGGGGTATGGTTATCCCAAAGGTAGCTGAACTAAGTCCAGTTATTACTCCTATTACTAAAGGCACACTAAATATAAGTATGGGTATGGAAATGGATAACCTGGTGAACACTCCGGGAATTGCTTCTATCGCTCGGGAAGTAATCAACATTTTTTGAAAAAACATTACCCCAATAATTAAAGCCAAAATCTCCAGATCAAGGCTTTTTCTTATAATTTTCTTTATACTAATATAATTCAATCTTTTTATATTTACTAACCAGAGAATAAAAATTACCGCGACTAAAGAAACTAATATATCAATTTTCACTGCCATTACCAGGACTAGAATAAAAATAATTGGCCAGATACACAGCCACAATTTCTTTAAATGAAATAAAATACTTTCCTTGTTAACCACTCTATTCATCGGTCTAATATTTTTATATTCCCAGATTAAGCCGGTTATTACCGCGGTAATAAATAAGGGAAATTGAATTCGAACAATATCTCGAATATCTACCTTTAATAAGGTAATAAACAATAATAGCGAAGGGATTAGTGGTAAGATCGGTTCCCAAATATGTCTAAACCAATAATTTATGAAAGTATTTTCTTCCGAAGTTAGTCCAGATTCTTCGCCTACTTCTTTGACCATAGGAGCTGAGAATATCGCTCCTGCCGGCATAGGAATCAATCCTAATAAAGCTGGTACAATAGCCATGATAAAACGATAATCCTTAAATAAACCCCTCAAAGAACTTACCAAATTAGTTAAACTTTCAATTTTATTTAAAATTCCGCTAAATAGATAAACCAGTATAACTATCCCCACCAGCCGCAAGGTGCTTTCATCTATCAGAGCAAGAAAGAATGTTTTCAATATTAAGTTTAAATTTACACCATAAAATACTCCTAGTAACAGAGAGGCACAAAATATAGCATATTCTAATCTCCATTTTATTACAATGGAAATAATAATCACCGCAATTACTACTACTAATTTTATAACTTCTGCCACTTCCATTTACCTGATATACTACTCACTATTCTTTATGCTTTCTTGTTTTCTTCCACTTCTTTTTTTATCTCTTTTTTGTTTTTCTTTTCTTCTTCCTTTTCTACCTTTTCTTCCTTCTTCTTTTCCTCTTTAAATTTTACCCCTTGAATATTGATATTCACTTTTGTTGTCTTCAAGCCCGTCATAGTCTTTACCGCCTGGGCAGTCTTTTCTTGAACTTCCTGGGCAACTTTATAAACTCCAACCTCATAACTGGTAACAATAGGAATGGTAATATTAACCTCTTCTGGTTTCATCCATACTTCTATTCCTTTCGCCAATTCCTTCCGGGGCAATACCTCGACTGACCCTGCTTTATAGCCACTGCTAATCCCCACTACCCCTTTCACCTTTATAGTTTCTAAGGCGGCAATTATGGCTACTACCTCTTTGGACACTGTGATATTACCTAAGTCCTTAATATTATCTTCTTGAGTGATATTTTTATCCGGCACTTTCTTCAACCTCCTTGCTTTATTCTCTATCTCTATAGTTCATTATAAAACTAAATAGAAAATTACTATTTTTGCTTATCTTCTATCTGCTCTATTTCTTGACAAAATATCTTATTAATATTTATGGTAACCTCCTGGGCTTTAATCCCTCCTGCCTCCAGAAGATAATCTTTCAATCTTTGCTGGATTCTTTCCGAAAGTTCAGCAATCCTGGCCTCCTGTTCTACCCCCAGGTTTAGAACCACCTTCAATTCACCATTTTTTTGCAAATATAGCTCTGGTTTTGCTTCTTTAACCTCTTTAAACTCTTTTAGCACCTTAACAATTAACGGCTTTATAGAGGCAAGCGAAATCTTAACCTCTCCTAGCGGGGTCTTCTGTAAAATCGCAAAATCCTCTCTGTTATATTGCATTTTCTTTCCAGCTAACCAGATTAACCAAATAATCAAAAGAATAGACAATAGGCCCAGAATAAGTTGATTTAAAAGATTGGAGTATAAAAGATAATTGATCCGCAAAAAAAATGTTTCTAAGGAAAATAATCTTAATGAAAGACAAAAAAGAAAGCCAGCTATTAAAAATCCTAAAAGTAAAAACAATATGAAAATAAAATTACCAAAACCCTCTTTACTCATTTTTCTCTTCACCTACTTCTTTGTGGTCTTCTGGGAGATAGGATTTGATCAGTAAATTGGTAATCCTTTTGAGATCCTGGTGATTATAAAATTCGATTTCGATTTTCCCCTTTTTGCCATCGAAGAATATGTCTACCTTAGTTTGAAAAATTTCTCTTAACTTTTCTTCTGCATCAGGAAAATGTTCCAGGTTTGCCCTTTTTACTTGAAATGGCTTACTTTTTTGTTTATCTATCAACTTAATCAATTTTTCGGTAGCCCTTACAGATAAATCCTCTTTAATTATTCTTTCGCTAATTAGTCTTTGCTTTTCTTCTTCTACCCCTAACAGTAACTTCGCATGGCCAAAGGAGATCTTACCTTCCTCAATGTACTTTTGAATTGCTGGTTCTAATTTTAATAACCTAATAGTATTACTCACTAAAGGTCGACTCTTTCCAGTTACCTCAGCCAATTCCTGTTGGGTAAGTTTAAATTCTTCTGCCAGTCTTTGCAAGGCTAAGGCCTGCTCAATGGGGTTGAGATCTTCTCTTTGGATATTCTCTACCAGAGAAATTTCCAGACTTTTTTCGTTATTGACACTCCGGATAATAGCCGGAATCTTTTTTAAACCTAACTCTTTTGCGGCCCTCAATCTCCTTTCTCCTGCCACTAATTCATAGCCAGTAGCGGTCTCCCTTACTACAATAGGTTGAATAATGCCGTGTTTCTTAATTGATTCCTTTAATTCTTCCATCTTTTCACTATTAAAATCTCTGCGGGGTTGAAAAAGGTTGGGGAATAATGCATCTATCTCTATTTCACTAACCACTTCCTTCTTGGCACTCTCTGTCCTGGGGATTAACGCTTCCAGCCCCTTACCCAGTCCTCTTTTAACCATTCGACATCACCTCTTTGGCTAATTTTCTATAAGCTATAGCACCTTTAGAGTTCTTATCATAAATCACTACTGGTTTACCATAACTTGGAGCTTCACTAACTCTAACATTTCGGGGAATTATTGAATTAAAAATTCTCCCCTTAAAATATTTTTTTACCTCATTGACCACATCTCGAGAAAGATTAGTACGACTATCGTACATGGTAAACAAGATACCTTCTATTTCTAAGGAAAAGTTGAGATTTTCTTTGACCAGGTTAATGGTGTTAAGCAATTGTCCAATTCCCTCTAAGGCATAATATTCACATTGAATAGGAATAATTATAGTGTCAGCAGCGGTAAGAGAATTCAGAGTTAATAGTCCCAGGGAAGGTGGGCAATCAATGATAATGTATTGATAATTATCTTTAATTGTTTTTAGAGCATGTTTTAATCTGTTCTCTCGAGAGATATAATTTACTAATTCTATTTCTGCCCCAGCTAATTGGATGGTAGAGGGCAAGACATCTAAGTTTTTTATCTGAGAATTCATAATAATTTCTTTAATGGGGGCCTGATTAATTAAAACATCGTAAATACACCTTTGGATTTTTGTTCTATTCAGGCCTATCCCGCTACTGGTGTTGCCTTGGGGATCTATATCCAATAATAATACTCTCTTCTTATAAAGGGCTAAACAGGCACTTAAATTTATAGCGGTGGTAGTTTTTCCTACTCCGCCCTTTTGATTGGTAATGGCCAAGACTTTTGCCATAAAACAACTCCTGAAATAGCTATTATTCATTATGAACATTTGTTCATATTATGTTCCACGTGGAACATCGGTTGGTGGCTTCTTTCTCCTTTAATAAAGTAAACAGACAAAAAAACAGATAATAGAAATTGGTTATAAAAATATTCCCTCCTTTATTCTATCTGTTTTCCGAACTATCTTCTTATTATCCTTATCCTTGCCCTTTTAAAATATATTACCAGAAAAAGACTAAAATTACAAAGGTCTTTTTTGGGGGATCCCTTCTCTCCGAGGATACTTGACTGGGGTGTTTTTAATCTTATTAATTTTTAAAAGAAATCTTTCTTGATTTAAAATAGGCAGGTTAATTTTATCAATATTAACCAATTCCCCTCCTAAAAGGTGGATAGCTGGAAGGCTATTTTCTAACTCCTGAGTATATGATTTACCCTTTTGGGCAATGAATATACCTCCCAACCTGACGAAGGGTAAACAATATTCTACCAAGATATTTAAGGGCGCTACTGCTCTGGATACTACTACATCATACCTTTCCCGATATTCTATCTTTCTCCCATAAACTTCTGCCCTGCCGATTAAAAGGTAAGTATTTAATAAATTTAATTGAGTTATTAATTCAGCCAAAAAAGCTGTTTTCTTCTTCCTGACTTCCAAGAGAAACAATTCTAGGGAGGGAAAAATTATCTTAAGGGGGATGCCAGGAAAACCAGCGCCAGTCCCTACGTCAAGAAGATTACTATATAGGTTAGATTTTACTTCCATAGCTTTGATACAGGTTAATGAATCAATAAAATGTCTTGTAATAATATCTATTCTTGTTTTTTGGGCGGTTAAATTTAGTTTCTGGTTCCAGAGGGAAATTAATTCTAAATATTTTGAAAAATTTGCTAGTTGTTCTTCGGTTATTTCTATTCCAAGTTCTTGAATTCCTCGAATAAAGATACTTCTTTCTTCTTTTAACAAAATTACTCTCCTTATAATTAAAGAGAAAAGCACACTTATTCACAGTTTATGCACAATTTTCCCTGAGTTCTATTCTTTCATTAAGATCAACTCTTCCTGTTCATATAGCTCCATCCTAAAAATCTGATTAAAGTTAAAAAAAATAAATCTTATTTAGCCTTAGTAAAAATTCTTTATTTTTGCTTAACTTTTGTCATCTATTCTAAAAAGCATCTTTAAATATGTAGAAAAATACTTGACACAGAGTAATGGTTTTTCTATTCTGACCAATTATTTTTCCACATTATATCCACAAAAAGAATTTAGCCTTCTTATCTACTTTATTCTCTCCATGTTCCACGTGGAACAGAAAATCAGATTCTATTTCCCAATACAAAATCGAGAAAATATGCTCTCCACAATCTCCTCGCTTATAAAGTCACCGGTGATCTCTCCCAAAAAATCTAAAGCCTCTCTTAAATCAATCCAAAGAAGATCGAGGGGTACGTTTTTTTTAATTCCAGTGAAGGCAATTTCCAGGGATTTTTCTGTTTTTTTTAAGGCCTCTTTCTGTCTAATATTGTTAATAGTCATTCCATTTTGGGGAATTACTATTCCTTTAAATATTGTTTCTACCATTGCGTTTTCTAATTTATCTATCCCGATATTGTCTTTCACAGAAATCCTTATGCTTTCTTTTAATTTTAGACTAGAAAAGAGTCTCTTTTTTTCTATTCTCTCTTCCAGATCTATTTTATTTTCGATAATAAGTACCTTTATATTTCTATCCACAGCCTTGTTTATTTCACGAATTATTTCTTCATCTTCCGGAGAAAGTAGAGAATTAACATCAAACATAGCTAAAATTAAATCAGCTTTTTCCAGAATATTTTTCATCTTGCTTAAGCTTATTTCTTCTATCTGATTTTCGGGTTTTTTTAGTCCTGCGGTATCTATTATCCGAAAAGCTACTCCCTGTAAATTAATTAACTCTTCCAGGACATCTCGAGTAGTACCGGGTAAGGTGGTCACTATAGCCCGGTTTTCTCTCAATAAAGTATTAAAAAGACTTGATTTTCCTACATTGGTTTTACCGACTATTACTGCATTTATCCCTTCTCGAATTATCTTACCATAATCAAAGGTCTTTAAAAGAACCTGAATCTCTTCCAAAACATCTTTAATTCGCCCTTGCAACTCAACTGTATTTACTTCTCTAATATCTTGCTCAGGAAAATCAAGGTTTGCTTCTATTTCTGCTAAAATTTCAATTAATCTTCCTCTTAGCTGTTGAATCTTGTCCTTTAATCTTCCCTCCAGCTGATCCAGAGAGGATTGCAAGCTCCTCTCGGTCTTTGCTTGAATAAGGTCAATTATCGCTTCTGCCTGACTTAAATCAATTCTCCCATTCAAAAAAGCCCTTTTAGTAAATTCTCCCGGACTAGCCATGCGGGCACCACATTTAAGCAATAATTCCAGAACCTTTCTTAAAACTAAAATCCCTCCGTGACAATTAAATTCGACCATATCTTCCCTGGTATAGCTCCGTGGCTTTTTCATCAGGATTAAGATAGTCTCATCGATAACTTCTCTGGTATCTGGATCAACTATCCACCCATAATGAGCTGTATGGGTATGAAAATCAATTATCTTCCTTTCTTTAAATTTTCTATTTCTAAAGACTTTTTGGGCTATCTCCAGAGCCTTGCTCCCGCTCATTCTTATTATACCTATACCACTTTCTCCCAGAGGAGTAGAAATAGCAGCAATAGTATCCTGTTCCAAGGAATTCATAAATTTTCTCCTGAATTAGTAATTATTAAGACATTTTTGATATAGTTTAATATATTTGATTCTGCTTAATCTGCTTAATCTATATTGTAATATCATTTTCACAGATTTAATATTGCTGGATGATGCTATTTATTAAAAAAGCATAAAAAGATGATCATCTCCTAAATGGATAATATGATCACTTCTTATGCTTATCATATATATTAGTATCCCTAATAAAATAAAAAGAAAATATTTAATTTTTTATTCAATTTTAATATGATTATTTTTTTGTTCCCGGGGAGCGATAACCACCTTTCTATATGGCTCGGTCCCTTCGCTATAGGTAACCACCAGAGGATCGTCCTGGAGGGCAAGGTGAACCAGCTTTCTCTCTACCGAATTCATAAAACCAAGGGGAACCTTTCTACCAGTCTTTTTGACAATATCAGCCTTTTCCAGGGCATATTTCTTGATTATTTCCTTTCTTTTCCCTCTATAATTCTCCACATCGATGGTTATTTGCTTTCTCTCCATTGCCTCTACACCCTTATTAATAATAGTATTAATAAGATACTCCAGGGCATCGAGAGTGTGTCCATGCCTACCAATCAATATCCCTGGATTGGAGGTCTTCAGGTTAAAATTAAGTTTATCTTTCTGGTCACTTATTTCTGTTATCTCTTCAATGGTTACTTCTTCAACAATAAATTTGAGTAATTCTTGAATTAAAAACCTGGTATGTTCCACAAAATCTAATTTAGAAATTTCTCTTTCTTCCTGACGGTCTTCCAAAATAATTCTTTCCTTATAATTTAATATTTTTTATTTATCTCTTTTTTTCTTTTTTGGATTTTCTAATATTCTTTACATTTTTATCGCTATACCGGGCGAGAGAATTTTCATATCCTGGTATCCAGGAGGTCTCCTCTGACCGAGTTGGTTCTTTAACCATTTCAGTAACCCTGGGCTCTTTCTTCTGGCGAGGTCTTTCTTCTGCTATCGCGGGAATCTTTTTATTGATAAGGTATTGTTGTCCTATCCCTAACATCGTAGAAGTAAGCCAGTACAAGGTAAGTCCGGAGGGGAGGGTAAAGGACATAAAGGCAATAAGTAAAGGCATCATGATATTCATTAAATTTTGAGTCTGTTCAGCAGTTCCTCCTTCTTTGCTTTTAGGACCAGCGGGAGAGGTCATTTTTTGCTGAATAAACATGGTGATTCCAATTAAAAAAGGCATTATACCCAGATACTGGATTCCAAAAATTCCGCTTCCTGGTAATTTCACTAATTGATCTGGCAAAGAAAGGTCTTTAAGCCATAAAAAACCTGGATCTCCGCTATAATTAAAGGTTCTTAGAACCTGAAAGAGTAAAATTAAGATGGGCATCTGAATTAACAAGGGAAGACAGCCGCTCATTGGATTTATTTTATATTCTCTATATAAATCCATTAATTCTCTATTTAGCCTTTCTTTATCATTTTTGTACTTTTCCTGCAATTCTTTCATTAAGGGTTGTATCTTCTGCATTTCCCTCATCGAAACCATTTGTTTTTGCATTAAAGGATAAAGGATTACTCTAATAAGTATGGTCATTAGGATAATGGCTACACCATAATTGTGAGTAAATCCATAAAAAAAGGTTATGATGCTGGCAAAGATCTTGCCTAAAAAACTCCATAAATCTCCCAAGGTCTTCTCCTTTTATTTATTTTTATGTTAAACTTGTATTATGATATGTGTTTTTATAATCTAAAACATTATTTAGTATTTTTTCTACTCTTAATTAATCCCCTTTAAACATATATGCTTTTTCTTGGTGGGGGCAGGGAGGGGATCATACCCTCCTGGATTAAAGGGGTGACAGCGCAAAATTCTTGTTGCCGAGAACTTTAATGCCTTAAAAAAATTGTATTCTTCAAAAGCCTGAATAGTATATTCAGAGCAAGAAGGGTAAAATCGGCAGGTAGAAGGTTTTATAGGGGATATATATCTCTGATATAAAGTTACTAAAAAGATGATTATTTTATTCATAAGAAACTCAAACCTATATTTTTAGCTGGGTAAACCACTTTATGATAAACTCATTAGCCTTTCTTTGCTGAGAAACCTGGAAATTTCTTCAGAAATCTCCCAATAATTTAAATAAAGAATACCTTTCCTGGCAATTATTATTATATCATAACCTGGTTTTATCTTATCGTTTAGCCTTCGAAAAGCCTCTTTAATCCTTCTCTTTATTCTGTTTCTTTGAACGGCAAAACCTATCTCTTTTTTTACTATTACTGCTAACCGGTTAAATTCATATCCATTTTCCAAATATATAAAATTAAGGTTCTTCCCTTCCGATCTTCTACCTTCTAAGAAAAGAGATTTAAATTCAGTGTTCTTGGTTAATCTCCTGGTCTTCAATTTTTTATAATAATAAGATATTTTTATTCTACTAATGAAGGAGTTAGACGTTTTCTCCCTTTTTGTCTTCTCCTTTTTAACACTAACCGACCACCCCTGGTACTCATTCTCTTTCTAAATCCATGGTCTTTCAATTTCTTTCTAGTATTGGGTTGATATGTTCGTTTCATTGCTCTGCTCTTTCTCCTTTTTATGATAAGTAGGAAGCTTATAAAGTATAAAAATTATATCTTTAAATCCATTAAAATGTCAAGTTTTTAGATTATTTCCTATTCTATAAGGGAGACAGCCTAAAAATTAAACCTGGTTCAGATTATAAATCAGATTATAAATAAATTTTCAAGAAAAATTTTCTTTGCTTAACTATCTTTTTTTTGATATGATTATTAAAAACAACTTTTTACCAGAAGTTTTCCACAGATGTGAATAAACTGTTAATAACTTTTTAGGAGCCTTTATTTTAAACAATTAGAAATTCTATAAATAAACTATTAATAAGTATTTTTCGTTAGAATTCCGATTAGCTAAGCGAAAAGGGCTTCTGGACTTTTCCACAGTTTGCTGTTAATTTTGTGGATAATTTTTAAAAGACTTAAATCTCTTGCGTTTCCATTTAGGGGTATTTAATTTTTTTTCTCAAAACAATCTATAAAAATAATATAAGTTCTTTATAGATTATTAAAAAAGAGGGGTAAAAAATATATGGATCCCATAGAAGTGAACAGCCTTTGGGAAAAATTTCTTCAAGTTGCCAAGGATAAGTTACCCGCCCAGGCTTATAATAGTTGGTTTGATCAAACCAGAATTGTTAAGTTTGAGGGTACGGATTTAGTAATTGGAGTTCCTAATACCTTTTGTAAAGATTGGCTGGAAAAACACTATATAGATTTTATTAAAGAAATCTTAATCACTTCCTTAAAAGTAACCGGCGAGATGAATATTAAATTTGCCCTCTCTGGTTCTCCAATCTCCAAACCCCTTTCGCCGGAAAGGATAAAAAGGGAGATTCCCACTCCTGATACCTCAGATACTCAATTTAACAATGAAATCATATCTCCTAAAGTAAAATATACTTTTGATACCTTTATCGTTGGAAATTCTAATAGGTTTGCTCATGCAGCCTGCCTAGCAGTAGCACAATCCCCGGCGAAGGCTTACAACCCTCTTTTTATATATGGAGCAGTCGGGTTAGGGAAGACCCATTTAATTCAAGCCATTGGTAATTATATAACACACAATAACAAAAAGCTAAATGTGCTATATATTTCTTCGGAAAAGTTCACCAATGAATTAATTAATGCTATTCGTGATGATTGTACTGGTATATTTAGAGAAAGATATCGTAATGTCGATGTGTTATTAATCGATGACATACAGTTTTTAGCAGGAAAAGAAAGAACCCAAGAAGAATTTTTCCATACCTTTAATACCCTTTATGATGCCAATAAACAAATCGTAATTACCAGTGATCGACCACCTAAGGAGATTCCCACCCTAGAAAATCGACTAATTTCTAGATTTGAATGGGGACTAATTGCTGATATACAACCACCTGACCTGGAAACCAGAATTGCTATTTTAAGAAAGAAGGCTCAATACGAAAATTTAAATGTCCCTTCAGAGGTTATCACTTTTATTGCCGATAAGATTCCTTCTAATATCAGACAATTAGAAGGTGCTCTAAATAAAGCAGTAGCTTATTCTACTTTAACTAATAATGATTTAACCGTTGCTCTGGCACAAGAAGTTTTAAGAGATATTATTCCTTTAGAGATTAAAGAGATTTCTATTAATCAAATTCAAAAAGTCACTGCCGATTATTTTAATATAAAACTCACGGCTCTCTTATCGAAAAAAAGAACGAAAAATATTGTGACTGCTCGACAAATAGCTATTTATCTTTCCCGGGAATTAACTGATTTTTCCTTACCCGCGATAGGGGAAATATTCGGTGGAAAAGACCACACTACTATCCTTCATGCTTACATTAAAATTAAAAACAGGATAGAAAAAGATCAAAATTTCAAGTCGGTTATTGATAATCTAATCTTAAAAATTAAAAATGAATAAGGGTTAATTTATTGAGTATAAATTCTTTAAAAACTGTGTTTAAAATTTTCTTTATTTTTAAAAAAATAAAAAGTGGGAAAATAGTGGAATAGTAAGAAAGGTTATCCAGATATTTCTCCCCAACCCTAAAATAATTAGAAGAGGATTTTTTTGTCTTTTCCACAATATCAACATAATATACTACTACTATTACTAAGTAATATCTACTTAATATAAACATACAAGGAGGATTTTAAAAAAATGAAGATTATCTGTTCACAGGAAAGCCTACTTCATGGAATTCAAATTGTACAAAAAGGAATTTCTACTAAAATTGGACTACCAATTTATAATGGAATATTATTTGAAGTTGGTATAAATAATAAATTACATCTGTTTGCCACCGACTTAGAAATTGGAATAGATTGTAATGTTCCAGCCCAGATTATAGAGAGTGGAGCAGTAGTAATCCCTAACCGAATAATCAGTGAATTGATTAGAAAATTTCCTAAAGGAAATATTGAAATAGAAAGTTCGGAAAAAAATAATATCATTATTAGAGAGAATAATTCTATGTATAAGATTTTAGGTTTTTCCAGCGAGGAATTTTCTAATTTTCCAGAGATAAAATTAAAATATAAAATAAAAATAAAACAAAAAATATTTAAAGAAGCTATTTATCAAACTATTTTCTCCACTTCTAAAGATGAAGGGGTATCATTTTTAAATGGAATATTACTTAAAGTGATAGATAATAAAGTAGAATTAGTTTCTACAGATAGCCATAGGTTATCCTATAAAAATATTGAGGATTTAATAATAGAAAGAGCTTCCCCGGAAGGCTTTGAAGTAATTATACCTTATCGGACATTATCAGAATTATATAAACTGTTATTAGAAGAAGAATTGCTTGAGATCTGGGTAGAAGATAAACAGATAATGTTCATCTTAGAGGGAGTAAATAATATCAGAGTATATTCTAGATTAATAGAAGGAAAGTTTCCAGATTATCATCAAATTATTCCGAGCTCTTTTAAAACAGAAATAAGAATAAATAATGAAGAATTTAGAGATAAAATTGAAAGAATTTCTTTATTCGGGAGAGAAGATTTGAATACAGTCAAAATTGAGGTAGTGAATAAAAAAGAAGATACACAAACAGAAGAAAGAGGTGAAATGTTAGTAAAAGCGGAGAATCCAACCATTGGAGAAGCTTTAGAAAAGTTAGTTTGTTTTAAAAAAGGGGAGGATATATTGATTGCTTTTAATGCTAAATATATATTGGAGGCCGTAAGGGTGATCACCTCAGAGAATATTCTATTAAAGTTAAATGAGTCTTTGAATCCGGCTATTATTGCCCCCGAAAAAGAAAAAAGCTATCTTCATATTGTAATGCCTATGAGAATAGAATAAGACAATCTCAATTAAATTAGGGATAGAAAGTTGTATTTTAATAGGATTAAATTAATAAATTATAGAAATTTTTTTAATCTTTCTCTTGATCTTCATCCTAATCTCAATATCTTTATTGGAGATAATGCTCAAGGAAAGACCAATATATTAGAAGCATTAACCGTTTTACTTCGAGGCACCTCTTATAAAAATATCTCAGATAGACAATTGATTAACTGGAATAATGAAATGGCCAGTTTATTTGGAGGGATAAAGAAAAATGATGAATACTACGAGATAAATATTTCTTTAGAGAAAGAGAGAGATGTAGAACCCCTAGAACAGCAAAAAATTGTAAAAAATATAAAAATAAATCAAATTACCCAGAAAAAGTCGACTTTAAACAAAGAGTTTAAAGGAGTATTTTTTTCCCCTGAACATTTACAGGTAATTAAAGGTTCGCCCTCCCTAAGAAGAAGACTATTAGACGAACAAATCTCCCAGGTTTACCCTCTCTATCCAAGATATCTCTTTGAATACCAGAGAATCTTAGCTCACCGTAATAATATACTAAAGAACAGCGAAGATATTAAAACCGTACAAGAAAATCTACTTATCTGGAACTCCCAATTCATCAAGCGAGGAGCCTTTTTGATTTCTACCAGAATGAAATTTATAAAAAAAATAAATGATATTGCTAATAAGTTTCATCAAGAGATTACCCAGGAAAGAGAAAATTTAAGTTTATCCTATCAGAATAATGTAATAGAAGATTCCAGAGAAGAAGAAATTAATGAAATAAGCGAAAGGTTTACAGATAAATTAAAAAAGGACCAGATAAAAGAGATAGAGTATAAAACCAGTCTTTATGGACCACACCGGGATGATTTTTTAGTTTTTATTAATCAGATTAATGCCTCATTTTATGGTTCACAGGGACAACAACGAACAGCTATCCTTTCTTTAAAATTGGGAGAATTGGAAGTGGTGAAAGAAAAAGAAGGGATTTATCCTATCTTTTTACTCGATGATGTAATGTCTGAGCTAGACGCAAAAAGAAGACATTTTTTACTAGATTTAATTCTAAATAAACAATTACAAACCTTTATTACTAGTATAAATTTAGATTATTTTGATCCAGAGATTATAAAACTGGGAAGGGTATTTCAGGTAGAAGGAGGGAAAGTGTCCATTTATAATGAAAAAAAGAGAGATAATCTCCCTTAAAGAAGCATTGGAAGATTATTTAAAAGAGAGAAAATGGGACAAAAGAATAGAAGGGTACCAGATAATTAAAGATTGGAAAGAGATAGCAGGAGAAGAATTGGCGAGCAATGCCCAACCGATTAAAATGGAAGGTTCCATCCTGTGGTTGCAAGTAAGAAGTAGTGTATGGGCGAATGAATTAAACTGGAGAAAAGGAGAGATTATGGAAAGGATTAATGTTCGCTCTCCAGGTCTCCTGGTATCAGATATAAAATTTAAGGTTAAGTCCATCTCTTTTAATGAAAAAACATAAATTTCCTCTTGCCTGTTTAATAACTTTTTTACTAGTTAAAATCTCTGCAATTATTATATTAATAAAAAGTAATTTTTTAATCACAATTTCTTAATCCAGAAAATAAATATTGCTCTCTAAACATTGCCCTCTCTACCCATCTACCCATTATCATTCTTTTTGCCTTGCGAGAGAAACAGAAAAAATATGCAGTCCCGAAAAGACAAAATAAAAGCGGAGAGGAGTCCTGCCGCCCTCCCACTATAGAAAGGTCTTTTAATTAATTTCTCTGGCTTTAGATTTAGAACGAAAGGGAGATCATACTACCAATAGCGAGTAATATAAGGGTATTTACTCCCAGCAAAGCATCCTTTAAAACCTGTGTCCCATCTAGTTATACCTTAATTATTTTTTAAAATGCTTTTTGTCTAATCAGAATATAAAGCAGTATTTTTATAGAAAGAGTTTTTTAAAAGTAGCATATTTGACCAAATGGGGTTTTAAAACATTATTTACCTTAATTTCAATACCTCTATTAATCCTTGCTGAGCCTTATTTTTGGGACAAAGAAATTGTTTTTTTCTTGGTTTTTGATCTAAATCTCGAAGCCAAACAGGTATAGCCAGCCCAGCATAAGCACTTAACTTTGATAAGAGAAGAAGCTCCTCTTCCTGAGGAGGGGGATAGTCTCCTGTTAAGGCGGTGAAAACAGCTTTATTAAATTTGAATGGTGTTGCAGTAGCAACCACAACTGTTTTGGTTTTTATCTTGGTTGAACGATAGTAATCATTATATACCTTTATTCCTACGGCAGTATGGGGATCAACAAGATAATGATATTTTTGGTATACTGATTTAATAGTAGACAATGTATCCTTTTCATCAGCATAGCCGGAATATAATATTTCATTTATCTTGCTCTTCAGGGATTCTTCTATTCTGAACTTCCCAAACTCTCGGAGATTTTTCATCAAGGTAACCATAAAGTCGGCCTGACGGTCGGAAATTTCGAAAAGAAATCTTTCTAAATTGCTAGAAATCAATATATCCATGGAAGGACTGATAGTGGTAATCAATGGTCGATTGATGTCATAAATTCCAGTATGGAAAAAGTCAGCAAGGACTTTATTAATATTGGAAGCACAAATTAATTTTTCTATGGGCAAACCCATTTCTTTGGCATACCAGGCAGCCAGGATATTGCCAAAATTTCCCGTAGGTACTACAAAATTTATTTTTTCTTGCTGCTCAATATGTTTTTTTCGTAAAAGATCTAGATAAGTATAGAAATAATAAACTATTTGGGGCAATAATCGTCCCCAGTTGATGGAATTAGCAGAAGAAAGCTCAAACCCCTTTCTTTTCAAAAAAGTATGGAAATTATAATCAGCAAAGATTTCTTTTACTGCATTCTGACAATCATCAAAATTGCCCTCTAGAGCAATAACTTGCGTGTTACTTCCTTCTGTGGTAAGCATTTGTAATTCCTGTATTTTACTCACTTTTTGGAAGGGATAATAAACTATGATCTGAATTCCTGGTATATTTTTAAATCCTTCCAGAGCTGCCTTACCAGTATCCCCCGAGGTGGCTACCAGTATCAATAGTTGTTGGTTGAGAGAAACTTTCTTTATAATTAATGATAAAAGATGAGGGAGCACCTGTAAGGCTATATCCTTAAAAGCACCAGTTGGACCATGAAAGAGTTCCAGGATATATAATTGATTATCCAGTTTAAGGAGAGGAGCAATTTCTTCTGTAGTAAAGTTTTCTTTGGTATAGGCCTTGTGAGTAATCTGGGTGATTTCTTCATCAGAGAAATCACTGGCCAAAAAGAAGGAAAAAATTTTTTTGGCTAACTGAGAATATGATAAATCAAGCCAGGAGGCAATTTGTCTGTTAGTAATGAAAGGGATCTCTTCTGGGACAAATAATCCTCCTTTGGGTACCATTCCTGTCTTAATGGCCTCTATTGAGGATACTGCTTTAATATTATCCCTCGTACTAATATATTTCATAAATATTCCTGAATATCCTTATTTATCCTTTTAATTTTTAAGAATGTTATTAATTATCAAAAAAAATATTATTCAATTATTTTTTGCCTTTGCTGGAATTGCGTTGTTTGAAAATAATATTTTTAACTTTTTTATGAATTTTTAGCCGAATAGATTTAGATTATAAATAACATTATATTAGAAAGATAAAAAGTGGACAAGTACTAACTATAATAGCGGGAAGATTCCAAAAAGAAAAGTGATTAGTTCTTTTAATATTGACGAAGGTGTTTTGGCCAGGGGAGAACATATTATAAAAGGTAGTTATAATATTAAAATATTTAAATATTTTCCGGGCTGATAAAAAAATAACCAGACATAAAAATCCTACCTTGTTAATTTTCTATCCAGTAGGGGGGCAAGGCTTTCATTTCCAGAATTACCCGGTCTATAAAAGAAAAAATCCTAAGGTAGAAATTATCAGCGTGAAGCCTTTAAAGACTAATACTACGTGTATTTTCCTCCAGATAAACAAGATTGTAGAAAAAGATTATATAGATATTATTGTCGATGGATTAGCTTTAAAGAAACTGGGAGAAAAATCATTTCAATTAGTTAAAAATATATTAATGGCCTTGTGCTGGTTAATGAAGGTGAAATTAAAAAAGCAATGATTTTTCTATTAGAAAAAGCAAAGTTATTGGCGGAGCCATCGGTGGAGGGAATCTGGAACTGGATAAACTGATGAACTTATTTTACAATTACCAAGAAGATATATAAAATAATAAATAATGAGGTAGAATTTTAATAAAAATATTAAAGGATCAGAGGAGGTTTTAGAAATGGTTCAAAAGAAGACCAGACTAGATTTTTTAGAAATGAAAAAGAAAGGAGAGCAGGTAGCCTGGATTACTGCCTATGATTTCCCGATGGCCTCTTTTGCCGAACAGGCCGGTATGGATATGATCTTAGTGGGTGATTCACTGGGGATGGTAGTCTTAGGTTACCAGGGTACTGTACCAGTCACCATGGAAGACTGCATCTCTCATTGCCAGGCAGTACGCCGTGGCGCCCCCAATACCTTCTGTATCGGCGATATGCCCTTTCTTTCTTACCAGGTCTCCTGTGCAGAAGCGGTAAGAAATGCCGGACGTTTCCTAAAGGAGGCTGATATGGATGCGGTCAAACTAGAAGGGGGAAGAAGAATCTACGGTCAAATTAAAGCTATTGCCGATGCCGGAATACTGGTCATGGGACATATCGGTTTGACCCCACAAAGTTCTGGTCAGTTAGGTGGGTTCAAAGCGCAGGGAAGGGATGCGGCCAGTGCCCGAGAGTTAATTCAGGATGCCTTAGCCATTCAGGAGGCCGGAGCCTATGCCCTGCTTTTAGAGGCAGTTCCTCCTGAGCTAACTTCTTTCCTAACTAAAAAACTAACTATTCCTGTTTATGGCATAGGCGCCGGAGGACCGTGTGATGGACAGCTGTTAATCTGTGGAGATATGCTCGGTCTATTTCAAGCCTTCACCCCCAAGTTCGTCAAAAAATACGCTAATGTGGCAGAAGTGGAAATCAATGCCTTTAAGCAGTATATCCAGGAAGTAAAAGCTGGTATCTTTCCGGCCGATGAACATTGCTATCATATACTGAAAGGTAAAGAAGAAGAGTTTTATGAGATGCTGAAGGAGTTTGAATAATTGATATTCCTATTCTCATCTACAGTATCTAAGGAAGTAGTGTTCGTAATAAAATGATAATTATAAAATATAGAGGGAGTAGAAATTAAAGAAATGAAATTGAAGGAACTAATAGTACAGGGTTTTTATCCCGCAAATGATCTTAATTGTGCAGAGACTATACTTTATGGTGCTAATCAGATTTATAATCTAGGTTTATCGAAGGATTGCTTAAGATTAGCTGCTGCATTTGGAGGAGGAATGGGTACTAAAAATGTGTGCGGAGGATTAACTGCCTCTCTTATGGTCTTGAGTTACCTGTTTGTTAAAGATCATGCCCATCAGAGTCCGGAGATTAAAGAAATAAGTCAAGAATTATTCGACCTTTATACAAAAAATTTAGGTGATTTTGTTTGTAAAATATTAAAAGATAAATACTATACAGAAGAGAAGAAGTGTTTTCCTGTTGTTCTTAAAGGAGCTGAGATTTTAGATTATCTCATAAATAAGGAAAAGATAAAAAGAGAAAGGTAATGAATCCCATCAAGCCTTTGGTAGTAGTTGGGGCTGGTCCGGCTGGTATAATGGCGGCCATAACTGTCGCCTGTAGAGGAAGGGAAGTTTTATATCGACTATTAAGGTAAGGTTTTTCCTTTTTTCCGAGAAGCCTCTATTATTCAAAAGTTGTTATTAGTAAAGCTGAGACGCTTAGAATTAGAAGTTGAAATCATTACCAGTGTTGCTATTCAAAAAATTAGGAAAATCAATTCTAACTTGGAAATGGTAAGAAAATATTTTCCTTACTGTTATGCCCATAAACCAGCAATCTTCCCAATCGAAACTTCTTAAATAAATTAAAAGTAATGGAGGAGTACTTACTCTATCCATCAATAATCAGATAAGAGAAAGAAAAAGGGGTAATTTACTTTTTTTACACCTGGTAGTATCTTTGGAACGGCAATATTTCCCCTCAGTCGACTGGTCAGAGCAGCTCTTGCTCAAGACAAGAAAGTAGAACTCAGGATTAATTTTTTGCTCCACTTTACCAAACAGGAATTATCTACATTTTTCTAGGATAAAAAGAAAGACAATACTCAATAAATTATTATTTCTCTTATTGCAAGATATTTTACCAGAAAGATTGAGTCAATTTATACTTAGGTTATTACATATACCATTGGAATTGACCATAGGTCAGATATCGAAAAAATAAATTGCCAGTATTACGGAACATATATTTAATTTCCTTTTTTCTATAACTGGAACATAGTCCTGGAAGTATGCCAAGATCATCTGGGATGGGATTAGTGTCAAGGAAGTTAATTCAGAGACCATACAATCGAAAATAGTACTAAAGCTGTACTTTGTCGGAGAAATTCTTGATGTGGATGGTGATTGCGGTGGATATAATCTCAGTGGTCCTGGAGTTCCGGTTATCTAGCTGGTAAATCCACTACCCAAGATATTTAAATAATTCTAGAAATACCACCTTTCTTGATTGACAGGAAGAGAAGGTTTGTTCTAATATAACAACTAAGACCCAATTGTCATCATTTTAGAAGATAAATTGACTTAGTAGAAAGGTGGAAATAGAAATGAAAGTCAAGCAAAATATTGCTATTATTGGGGTGGGAAAGATGGGTCATACCCTGATCGATAGTTTACTTAAGAACCAGGTCGTTAATCCTGATCAAATTTATGGTACAACTTCCCGACCAGATAGTGCCAATAAGGTCGGAGAAAAATTCCCCATCAAAACTAGTACGGATAATCTACAAGCGGTTGCTCAAAGTGATATTATAATATTAGCCGTAAAACCTCAGATGATTCCCCAGGTATTGGAACAGATTATTTCAGCCTTAAATAAGGATAAATTGATAATATCTATTGCTGCGGCCATAAGCACTAGTTTTATTAAGGAACGACTCAATAGCAAGATAAATATATCTGTTATTAGAGCCATGCCCAATATTGCTTCACTAGTCAACGAAGGAATGACGGTCTTATGTCCCGGTAAATATGTTGATAAGGAACATCTGGAGATAACTCTAAGGATATTTCGAGCGGTGGGAGAAGTGGAAGTAATTTACCGGGAAGAACTTATGGATGTGGTCACTGCTCTTTCCGGTAGTGGTCCTGCTTATAGTTATATGATGATTGAATCTCTCACGGATGGTGGAGTGAGAATGGGATTGCCCAGAGAGTTAGCCAGAAAGCTTGCTGCTCAATCCGTTTTAGGTGGAGCTAAAATGGTTTTACAGACCGGACTTCATCCTGCTTTATTAAAGGATGAAGTTACCACTCCAGCCGGGGTGACTATTGATGGTCTAATGGAATTGGAAGATGGGGGATTCCGGGTAGCTCTGATTAAGGCTATTGATCGGGCAACTCAAAAATCCAAACAGATTTCTAAATAATTGCTTTATTTTCAAAAGTATCTATAATTAAATTATGGGAGAATAAGAAATTGATAAAGGAGGTTTAAGGTTATGCAAATTGCTAATCGCATGAATCTTCTCGGTACTGAAACAGCCTTTGAGGTACTGGCTGAGGTAAATAAATTAAAGGCCTCAGGTAAGGATATTATCAGTTTTGCTATAGGTGAACCAGATTTTGATACCCCATCTAATATCATTAAGGCCAGTATTAAAGCTCTGCAGGAAGGATATACTCATTATGGCCCCTCAGCAGGTCTCTTACCTTTTCGGGAGAGCATAGCAAGATATGTTTCTCGTACCAGGGGTATTGAGGTAAATCCGGAAGAAGTAGTAGTAACCCCTGGTGCCAAACCAATAATTTTTTTTAGTATCTTAGCCTGTATCAATGAAGGAGATGAGGTAATATATCCCAATCCTGGTTTTCCCATCTATGAATCAGTGATTAACTTTGTAGGCGCTAGAGCTATTCCTTTGCCTTTATTGGAAGAAAAAGATTTTAGATTTGATGTAAATATGCTTAAGAAAAGAATTTCCGAACGTACCAAAATGATTATTATCAATTCTCCTCAGAATCCTACCGGAGGAATTTTGACTGAAGAAGATTTGCAGGAAATTGCAGATTTGGCTATAAAAAATAATCTCTGGGTTTTTTCCGATGAAATATATTGCAATATGGTCTATGACGGGAAATTCAGCAGTATTATCTCTCTACCGAAAATGAAAGAAAGGACTATATTGCTGGATGGTTTTTCCAAGACTTATGCGATGACCGGGTGGCGCTTAGGTTTTGGAGTTATGAATAATGAGTTAGCTACACATTTTACTCGTCTGGAGACTAATTCGGTTTCCTGTACGGCTACCTTTACTCAGATTGCTGGCATAGAGGCCTTAGAGGGTCCTCAGGAGGAGTCTGAGAAGATGATCAGGGAGTTTCAGACCCGTCGGGATATTATTGTAGAGGCCTTGAACGAAATCGAGGGGATTACCTGTAAAAAACCAGGTGGCGCCTTTTACGTATTTCCTAATGTTACCGAGGCTTGCCGAAAGCTTAAATTGAAAGATTCCAAGGAGTTTCAACAATATCTTTTATATGAAGCGGGAGTTGCAGTATTGGCCAGAACTTGCTTTGGCCAAAAGAACCAGGAAGAAAACCAGGAGTATATAAGGCTTTCTTATGCTACCTCCCGGGAGAATATTAAAGAGGGTGTCAGGAGAATCAAGGAAGCTGTAGAGAGATAAATATCAATATATGAATCGAGAAATATTGAGAATATAAGCGGATTTTTACTTGTGAAAAGGATATATCTTTTGCCTTATCCCTTACCGGGATAAGGAGAGTTAATTTTGCTATCCCCCGGCTGAATTCTTCTTGGATAACGGTGTGGGAGGGAACGCTAAGGAGAGACTTCAGGTAGGAGGTAGGGGCAGCAAGGAGATTAAGCTCATTAGAAGGTGGGTAAGGGGGAAGAAAATAGTCAATAAAGAAAAAAGATGATCTATTATCTTGTATCTTGTGACCGCAAGAGTAATGAAAATAGCTTATTTAGTCCTCTTCCGGGCTATCGAAGATAATACTGAAGATAAGGCGGATCTACTTGTTGAAACTTACTGAATTGGTGCAGTAGAAAAAATACCTACCAAAAAATGAATCAAAGATACAGGGAAGGTCTTTTTTGACAAAAGACATATTTTATAGTATTATTATTTATATTTATAATAAACACTAATAAGTCTTTTCTGAAGACAATTTTTTAAAATTTATAATTAAATAAAACCGTGGCTTTCGGCTGCGGTTTAATTTTGATTGGAGTTAGGTAAAGTTGATGAAGAGCGAGAGAGAAGAGCTTAATCAGGAAAATCAATATACCGCAAAACAGATCCAGGTTTTAGAAGGATTAGAAGCGGTCAGAAAAAGACCGGCAATGTATATCGGAGACACTTCCGTCAGGGGCCTGCATCATCTGGTTGATGAGGTAGTGGATAATAGCATTGATGAAGCTATGGCTGGCTTTTGTAAAAAGATAGAAGTCGTAATCCAGCTGGATAACAGTGTTTGTGTAACTGATGATGGAAGAGGAATTCCAGTGGATATTCATGAAGCATCTGGAGAACCAGCAGTAACCATAGTTTTAACTAAATTACACGCAGGAGGAAAGTTTGGCGGAGGAGGCTATCGGGTGACTGGTGGATTACATGGAGTAGGTATTTCGGTGGTTAATGCCCTATCTGAGTGGTTAGAGGTAGAAGTAAAAAGAGATGGGAAGATATTCCATCAGAGATTTGAAAGAGGTAAAAAGATTTCAGAGCTTAAAGTAATTGGAAAATCTACTCGTTCTGGTACCAAAATAACTTTCAAACCAGATAGCAAAATCTTTGAGTCAGTAAACTTTAATTTTGATATAATTTCTCACCGGCTCAGAGAATTAGCCTTTTTAAACGCGGGAGTAAAGATTGATTTAAAGGATTTAAGAGAACCTAACAAAGAAATTTCTTATAAATATAATGGCGGAATAATAGAGTTTGTTAAATATTTAAACAAAAATAAAGATGTCCTCTTTAAGAATCCAATTTATCTTAGTGGCAAAAAGGAGGATATAGAAGTAGAAGTCTGCCTTCAGTATAATAGCAGTTATTTAGAGCATATTCTTACCTTTGCGAATAATATTAATACCGAAGAGGGAGGAAGCCATTTAGTAGGGTTTAAAGCAGCTATTACCAGAGTGGTAAATGATTATGCTAGAAGTAGTATTATCTCTGAGTATAAGAAGTTTTCTTTAAAAGAAGGTGAAAATAATTTATCTGGAAGCGATATTCGAGAGGGTTTAACTGCGGTAATCAGCGTAAAACTGTTAAATCCGCAATTTGAAGGACAGACCAAAACTAAACTGGGGAATAGTGAAGTAAGGGGAATTGTTTCTTCTGTGGTTACGGAAGGATTAAGTAATTTTTTCAACGAAAATCCCGAGGTAACTAAGAGAGTATTGTCCAAATCTATCTCTGCCTTAAAAGCTCGGGAGGCTGCCCGACGTGCTCGCGACCTGGTCCGACAAAAAAACGGATTAAGTCTGGGTACTCTTCCGGGCAAGTTAGCTGATTGTTCAGAAAGAGATCCCCGGTTTAGAGAATTATTTCTGGTAGAAGGTGATTCTGCTGGTGGTTCTGCTAAACAGGGGAGAGACAGAAAATTCCAGGCTATCATGCCCTTACGAGGTAAGGTCTTAAATGTAGAGAAAGCCCGCCTGCATAAGATATTAGAAAATAATGAAATTCGTTCTATAGTGACCGCTCTGGGAGTAAACCTGGGAGAAGACCTAGATGTAGAGAAACTAAGATATCATAAAATAATTATTATGACTGATGCCGATGTAGATGGGGCTCATATTAAAACTCTTCTCTTAACTTTCTTTTTCCGTTACATGAAACCATTAATTGAAAGAGGAAACATTTATATTGCCCGACCTCCTCTTTACAAGATTGAACATAATAAAGAGAGTTATTATCTGTTCGAAGAACAGGAGTTAAATACCAAATTAAAGGAGATAAGTGGTAATCCCACCATTCAGAGATATAAAGGTTTAGGAGAGATGAATCCTGAACAGCTCTGGGAGACCACCATGAACCCGGAAACCAGGGTCTTAAAGAAGATAACCATGGAAGATGCCTTAGAGGCAGATGAAATGTTTACCATTTTAATGGGAGACAAAGTAGAACCAAGAAAAGAGTTTATTTATAAGTACAGTTTAGATGTAAAAGAGATTGATGTTTGAAGAGTATTTTGTTTCTTTAGATATGAAATATTATAAGGAAAGTTAAAATTATGAAAGATAAAGACAACAACCCCAATAGAAAAAGAGGTCAATCAGAAGAGAATAAAGAAGCGATTAAAAAGGGCAGTGAACACCTTACCGATATTGGAAATGAAGTAAAAGAAGCCTATCTTAGCTATGCCATGAGTGTAATCATCGGTCGCGCCCTGCCCGATGTTCGGGATGGATTAAAGCCGGTTCATCGCCGGGTCTTATATGCGATGAGCAAGGTAGGAAATACTTCTGATAAGCCTTACAAAAAATCAGCCAGAATTGTGGGAGAAACGTTGGGGAAATATCACCCGCACGGAGACGTTGCTGTCTATGATACCATTGTGAGGATGGCCCAGGAATTTTCCTATCGCTATCCCCTGATTGATGGGCAGGGAAATTTTGGATCAGTAGATGGGGATGCCGCTGCTGCCATGCGCTATACTGAAATTCGTATGTCTCAGATTGCCGAGGAATTGCTAGAAGACATCGATAAGGAGACCGTCAAGTTTATTCCCAACTTCGATGGCTCTTTAGAAGAACCAGAAGTATTACCAGGTAAAATCCCTAATCTATTAATTAATGGGGCCTCTGGGATTGCAGTAGGAATGGCGACCAATATACCACCTCACAACCTGGGGGAAATAGCGGATGGCATATCCTTAATGATTGATAACCCTGAGATCAGCTTAGAAGAACTAATGGAAGTAATCAAAGGACCAGATTTTCCAACCGGGGGAATAATATGTGGTACTGAGGGAATAAGAGAAGCCTATCGAACCGGAAGGGGTTCTATAAAACTACAGGCACAGGTTTTTACTGAGGGGGTTACTGGCGATAGCCAAGGCGAAAAGAGCAATCCTCGTTTAATCATTAAAGAACTACCCTATCAGGTAAATAAAGCCAATTTAGTAGAAGAGATTGCCCGCTTGGTTCAAGAAAAGAAGCTTCCAGAAATTATTGATCTAAGAGATGAATCAGATCGCAGCGGCATGCGGGTGGTTATTGAATTAAGAAAGAATGCCAATATAGATGTAGTATTAAATAACCTTTATAAAAATACTAATATGAGTATCACCTATGGGATAAATATCTTGGCTATCGATCATGGTCGACCCCGTACCCTCAATCTTAAAGAGACTATTAAATGTTTTTTAGACCATCGCCGGGAGATAGTAGAAAAAAGGACTAGATATGATCTGGAAAGGGCGAAAGAAAGAGCGCACATTCTTGAAGGATTAAAGATTGCTTTAGCCAATATTGATGAAGTAGTGCAAATAATTAAGCAGTCTAAAAATGTCAATATAGCCCAATATAATCTTAAAAACCGTTTTGGTTTAAGTGATTTGCAAGCCCAGGCCATTCTAGATATGAAATTGCAAAGACTGACTTCTTTAGAGACTGAAAAGATTTTGGAAGAATATCTCGAATTAATTAAACGTATTGCCTATTTAGAAGATATTCTACAAAATGAGAAGAAGATGATGTTGATTATTAAAGACGAGCTTTTGGACTTGAAAAAAAGATATGGCGATGAACGAAAAACCATTATTATAGAGGATATAGGAGAACATCGTGTTGAAGATTTCATTGCCGAAGAAGATATTGTCATTACCTATACACAGGATGGTTATTTAAAACGCTTACCCTTAAGTACCTATCGAAAGCAGAGAAGAGGTGGCAGGGGGAAGATTGGGATGACTACCAAGGAAGAAGACTTTATAGATGAGCTATTAGTCACTACCAATCTTCATGACATATTATTCTTTACCAATAAAGGCAATGTCTATAGAAAAAGAGCATATCAAATACCAGAAGGGGGAAGGACCTCCCGCGGTGTAGCTATAGTTAACCTTCTGGGTCTGGAAAAGGATGAGCGGGTCACTACTCTTATCCCCATTAGGAATGAGGAATTGGAAGAATCTAGAGAGAACCATCAAAAATTACTTTTCATGGCTACCAGGAAGGGAAAGATAAAAAAGGTCCCCCTAGCCAGCTTTTCTAATCTGAAAAATGTGGGGATCATCGCTCTCCGCCTTCTTCCAGAAGATGAATTAGTAGGAGTAAGACTGGCTCAGGGAGAAGAAGATGTTATTTTAACCTCCCGTTCAGGAAAGACTATTCGGTTCCCTGGTAACTTGATCAGGGCAATGGGGAGAACTGCTATGGGGGTAAGGGGGATGACCTTTACTCCGTCAGACTATCTAATCAATATTGATTTGGTTGATAAAGAATCTACCAAAGATTTACTGCTAGTAACCGAAGAAGGTTATGCCAAGAGAACCCCTCTTGAAGAGTTTAGAGAATTTAAAAGACAAGGTAGTAAAGGGATGATGTCTATCAAATTAACTAAAGAAAAAGGAGCGGTAGTTGCGGCAAGGATTGTCGAAGAAGAAGATGAAATTGTATTGATTAGCCAGCAAGGGATTGTTATACGGATTCCCGTGAAAGAAATTCATAGTACCGGTAGATATTCCCAGGGGGTAAAGGTGATGGATCTTGACCAGGAGGATAAAGTGGCCAGCGTTGCTCTTATCTCTCGAGAAAGAGTTAATCTGGAACAAATTGAGGAAATTACTCCAGAACAATAATTAAAATATAGAGGATAAAGGGCAGAAATTTTGACAAAAATAAATTTGGATGTTAAAATATCTTCAAATTAATAATCAGCCATTGAAGGGAAGAGTAGGTGAATAACCGAAGACCAGCCCCGAGGCTAAAGATGAATCTACAATTAAGAGTAAATCTTTTGGGTGGCCCCTTATAGCCAGCAAAGAGAGTTCTGATAATATATATTTTCAGAAAAATAGAGTGGAACCACGAAAATCTTTCGTCTTTATAAATAAGGCGAAAGATTTTTTTATATCTACTAAAGAATTATTCTATATCTTTTTTGGATAATTTTTTGGAATCCACTTAAAGGAGACAAGTAGTAATGATGAAAGATAGAATAATCAATATCGGTATCTTAGGATTGGGTACGGTTGGACAGGGGGTTATCAAGGTATTCGAAAATAATAGAAGCTTTATCGATCAAAAAACTTATCCCTACCAGATAGTCGTGAAAAAGATAGCAGATAAAGATGAGGCTAAGATTTATCTTTATAAACAATATCGTAAAATATTTACTAAATCTGCTGAGGAATTATTGAATGATCCTGAAATAGATATAGTGGTGGAAGTAATCGGCGGATTTGAACCAGCTAAAAGCTTTATTATTCAAGCCCTACAATCTGGCAAACACGTAGTTACTGCCAATAAAGAGGTAATTGCCCGAGCTGGTTATGAGATATTAGAGGTAGCACAGAAAAATAGGCGATATTTTTTGTTTGAGGCCAGTGTGGCTAGTGGGATACCTATCATTGGAGCAATTACTCGCTCTCTAACTTCTTATAAATTAAAAGAGATTGTGGCTATTTTAAACGGTACCACCAATTACATACTTAGCCGAATGAGCGAAGAGGAAGGAGACCTTAAAGAGATATGGAAAGAGGCGCAGAGTAGAGGATATGCCGAGGCAGATCCTACTAAAGATGTTAATGGTTTTGATTCCTTTAACAAGATTTTTATTCTTTCTGCTATTGCCTTTCGGGCAAAGATTAATCCAGAGAAAATTTATTATGAGGGGATAGAAAATATTTCGCCTTTAGATATCAGATATGCTAGAGAATTGGGTTACACCATAAAACTATTAGCTCTGGCCAAAGATTATAATCATTGCTTGGATATAAGAGTCCATCCTGCTTTAATTCCTTCTAAGCATACCTTAGCCAATATCTATGGAGTATATAATGGGGTATTGCTTCGAGGGGAAGATTTTGGAGATTTAACCTTTTCTGGCCTTGGAGCTGGCTCATTACCAGCAGGTAGTATGGTGGTTAGCGATATAATAGAAATCACCAACAATTTTGATCATTACTACAATTATTATAATTATTTTCAGGAGAAAGTAATTAGAGATTTTAAGGAGACCATCTCTCCCTTTTATCTCAGAATTAGAGTAAAAGATAGACCAGGGGTGCTGGCTGAAATTGCCAGTTCTTTTGCCAGGCAACAGGTTAGTTTTGCCTCAGTTATTCAAAAAGGAGATGCTGGTGAGATAGTGGATATTGTATTTCTAACTCATCTGGCCCGGGAAGGAAGTGTGCAGGAGGCTTTAAAAGAGGTCGCTAGATTAAATTGTGTGGAGAGCATTGGAAATTTGATTCGAGTGGTGCAGATTTAAAAAGAGGAGTATTCAAGATGATAAAAGTAAAAGTTCCGGCTACTTCTGCTAATCTGGGTTCAGGATTTGATTGCTTGGGAATAGCTTTGAAATTATATTTATATTTAGAATGCGAGGAGAATTTTAAGAGGGGAATAGAATTTGAATTCCGGGGAGAAGGAGCAGAGGAGCTTTCTACTAATCAACATAATCTGCTTCAGGAGGCAATAAATTTAGTTATAGAGAAAAATCAGAGGATTAATCCCCAAAGAGGGTTGAAAATAAGAGTAATTAACGAAATACCGGTAGGCAGGGGATTAGGTAGCAGCGCTGCGGCCGTTGTGGGGGGGATAGTAAGTGCGGCCAGGTTTTTTAATCTAGATCTAACTTATTCGGAAATATTAAGATTGACCTTTCTCCTGGAAGGGCATCCAGATAATCTGGTCCCTGCTCTAATAGGTGGCCTTACTATAGCTTATGAAACTGATCAAGGGGAGATAAGGTGGAACAAAATAAGTATCCCAAAAGATTTAAGTCTTATCCTGGCTATACCAGATTTTACTTTGAGTACTAAAATGATGAGGGAAGTATTACCGACCAAGATATCCTTGACCGATGCGGTATATAACTTAAGTAGAGTTGCCCTTCTGGTAAATGCCTTAACTCATTCTCACTGGGAAGTACTATTCGAAGCTATGCAGGATAAACTTCATCAGCCTTACCGCATACCCTTTATCCCAATGATAGAAGAGCTGTTTTCTAAAATAAAAAGCACCAAACTGGGTGGGGTAGCCCTAAGCGGGTCAGGGCCCTCCATTATTTCTTTAGTCAAAAAGGGTTCAGAAGATACTATAAAGAAGATTATGAAAGATGTCTTTACTAAAACCGAGATTAGTTATCGGATTTTAATTTTGGAGCCAGATCAGGAGGGTACCTCAGTAATCGATATCTAACTGGGAGACTGGAAGTTTACTTAAAAGCATTTAAAGGTAAACTAATGTATTATTTTAAGGTAGGGAAGTGATTTTATAATAGATGGATGATATACTGGTACAAAAATATGGAGGAAGTTCAGTGGCTAATCTTTCTCGGATTAAAAGGATAGCTAGAAAGATAGTAAACCAGGCCAGAGAAAATTGTAAACTGGTGGTAGTAGTATCTGCAATGGGTAAAACTACGGATAGATTAATAGGGATGGCTCAAAGAATTACTCCTCAACCCAGTGACCGAGAACTGGATATGTTGATTTCTACTGGGGAGCAGGTCTCCATTGCTCTATTGACCATGGCGATTCATTCTCTGGGCGGGAAGGCAATTTCTCTAACTGGGAGGCAGGCTGGGATAATCACCGATGAAACCCATACCAGGGCAAAGGTAACTTCCCTTAATCAAGATAATCTAGAATCAGCCTTAGCTAACGGAAATATTGTAATAGTAGCCGGTTTTCAGGGCATTAATGCTCATGGAGATATTACTACCCTTGGTCGGGGTGGGTCAGATACTACCGCCATTATTTTGGCAGCTCAGCTAAAAGCGAAAGGATGTGAAATCTATACCGATGTGGATGGTGTTTATACTGCTGATCCACATATGGTTCCAGAAGCCCGGCGAATTCCTAAAATTTCTTATGATGAAATGTCGGAGATGGTTAGTTTAGGTGCAAAGGTTATGCATTATAGAGCGATAGATGTGGCAAGAAATTACCAAGTAAAAGTGATAGTTAAATCCTCCTTCCTAGAGGGAGAGGGAACCATTATTGAGGAGGGGAGTAAGATGATAGAGAAAGTGGAGGTGAGGGGAGTTACCCAGGAGACCAGGGTGGGGAAGATTGTAGTGCAATCTGTTCCTGATACCCCTGGGATAGCCTATAAACTCTTCAAAGCTTTAGCTGAAAAAGAAATTATAGTGGATATGATTATTCAAAGTGCTCGTCGGAATGAAGTGAACGATATAGCCTTTACGGTAGCCTCCAGTGATTTTAATAGAGCTATTCAGATTACTAAGCAAGTAGCTGAAGAAATTAAAGCTCAAGGAGTAATTTATGATCTGGAAGTAGCTAAGGTGTCTATTATAGGAGCGGGTATTACCAGTGACCCAGCAATTGCGGCCAGGATGTTTGGAGCTCTGGCTAAAGAGAATATTAATATTGATATGATTAGCACTTCCAATCTCAGGATTTCTTGTTTGATCAATGCTTCTCGTATTAAAGATGCGGTCGAGGCAATTCATCAAGAATTTAACTTAGAGAGAGTGGGTGAAGAATAATGAAAAAGTATAATGTGGCGATAATAGGAGCAACCGGAGCAGTAGGGGAAGAGATGAAGCTAGTTTTAGAGCAGAGAGATTTCCCGGTAAATAGATTACTTCTTTTGGCTTCCCGTAAATCAGTAGGGAAGGAATATACCTTTAAAGGAGAAAAAATAGCGGTCCAGGAGTTAAAGGAGGACTCCTTTAAGGGTATAGATATTGCCCTTTTTTCAGCTGGAGATGAGGTGAGCGAACATTTTGCCCCCCTGGCAGTTAAGCAGGGGACGGTAGTAGTGGATAACTGTAAATATTATCGGATGCATCCAGAAGTTCCTTTAGTGGTTCCAGAAGTAAACCCTCAGGATGTAAAGTGGCATAAGGGAATTATCGCTAATCCAAACTGCTCCACCATTCAAATGGTGGTAGTTTTGAAACCGATTTATGATGCAGTGGGAATAGAAAGAGTAATTGTAGCTACCTATCAGAGCGTTTCCGGTACTGGCAAAGAAGCCATCGAAGAGTTGAAGTTACAGAGTGAAGCTATAGCAAAAGGAGAAGCCATAGAGGTTAGTGTATACCCCTATCAGATTACTTACAATCTTATCCCGCATATTGGTTCATTTAAGGAGAATGGGTACAGTTCAGAAGAAATGAAGATGCTGGAAGAGACCCGAAAAATAATGGGAGATCAAAATATAAGAGTTGCTGCTACTACAGTAAGGGTTCCAGTCTATAGGGCACATTCAGAAGTAGTACATCTGGAAACTAGAGAAAAGATATCTGTCCAGAAGGCAAGAGATTTATTAAGTAATTTCCCTGGGATTAAGGTCTTTGACGACCCGGAAAGATTAGAGTATCCTATGCCTCTATTTGCGGAAGGTAAAGATGAGGTATTCGTGGGACGAATTAGGGAAGATATCTCTACCGAAAAGGGGTTAGTCCTGTGGATAGTATCAGATAATTTACGCAAGGGAGCAGCCTTGAACGCTGTACAGATTGCTGAACTGTTAATAAAATAATTCTGTTAAATGGCGATTATATCACCAGAGCAGTTGAAAAGCAGGAGGTTATTTAATTTAAAGAGACTATTAAATTCATTAATAAGATAGCGAGCCGGGTTAGGGAGGATAGGCTGAATATTATTCAAAGAACAGCTTTTGGTCTCTAATTAAATAAGACATAGAAAGGAATCTTTTAATCTTTTTTAATATATTTTATTAAAAGCGGGTAGAAGGAATAGTTAAATCCCTACCTGAAGAGAGTATATAGGGATATTATGCCCTGTTTTCCGAAGATAAGATTTGGTCAAAAATAGAATTAGAAAAACTAAGCTAATTTATGCTGGTTGATTCGTTGTTCACAGGCTTGCAAAATTTTTCTCAGCATCTCTCCATAGGATAAGCCAGCAAATTCTGCCATTTTAGCCAGGTGTCCATCCCAGCACCAGCCAGGATTGGGGTTTACCTCCAATAGTTTTGGCACCCCGTTACTATCCAGTCTCCAATCAAAGCGGCAGTAATCTTTGCATTCTAATCTTTCCGATAGTTTCAAACAACATTCAATAATAAATTTCTCAGTATTTTCAGGAAGATCAGCGGGGACCGACTTAATATTCCAGTAGGGAGTGTCGGGCAACCATTTAGATTCATAACCACAAATCCTGGGCAAATTCTCCGGTAAGGAAGAATAATCAGCCATAATTATCGGTAATACCGTATAGGATTCGGGGGGACTCCCTATGATCCCTACGCTCAGGTCTTTCCCCGTAAGAAATTCTTCCACCAGAATCGGTTTATCATAACCAAATTTCTCTCTAATCTCAGAAATAGCATTTACTATCTCCTCAAAATTATTGGCTACGCTTCTCTGGGTTATACCAAAACTGGAATCACCGAAATTGGGCTTGACCATTACTGGGAAATTAAAAGATAGTTCAAAGATAACATCATCAGGCTTTATAAAAAAGGCTTCCGGTACAGGGATTCCCATTTCTCTGGCTATACCACGTACCAGCGATTTATCATAACAGTAAGCTAGGCATTGAGGGCCTGAACCAGTGTAAGGCAGATTAAGAATTTCTAAAAGAGAAGGTATATGTAATTCTTTTCGGGCATCATTATTATAGCCTTCATCACAGAGATTAAATACTAAGTCAATCTTGCCTTTTTCTTTAAGTTTGGCCAGATCATTGATTAAAGTGTCATGATTGGTTAAATAAGTGAACATAAAATCTTTTAATTCGTTCAATTCTGATTTCAACTGGTCAATGGTATAAAGATCATCATCATCAAAGATAGCCGAAGGCTTTAAGGGATCTGTTTTACTGGGGTCTCCCAGAATTACCACTACATTCTTTAATTCCTGGCGAGCTCTTTTTCTTAGAGGTGTCCATTCTTTTTTGGTTACCGCGGTAGCAATTAAACATCTTTCCATCATCCCTAGGTCTTGATTTCTTTTAGACCGGGGAGAGGTTGATCCATGGAAGTTTATATCACTAAAACCAGCCGCAGTTAAAAGCTCAATTAGATTCTCTTGAGAATAGAGCCGTTCAGCATAAAATTGATCAGCTATTATCCCTTTTTCTATATGGGTAATTACTTCTCGAGAGATAAGGCGTTGTTTGTCCAGGGAAAGCGAACGTTCTCTACAGACAAAATGTTTTTTATCTATCCATTCCCAGGAGCGAGGTTGAAAGTGTCCTTTTAAGTATTCGCCATCAGTAACCTGAATAAGTAATTTCCCCCAGGGTTTTAAGGTTCTAAATGCCTCTTTTAATACTCTCAGGTCATCCTGTATAGTGTCAAAATAACCAAAGCTATTCCCTAAAATCATTACTATATCAAAAAAATCAGTGGCAAAGGGTATCTTGCGGGCATCCCCTTCTTTAAATTTGACATTAAGATCTTCCTTTTTTGCTTGGGCTTTAGCCTTCTGGATTAGATAATGTGAGCGGTCTACTCCTTCTATGTTTTGGAAATTTCTTCTACTTAATTCCAGAGAGTGTCTGCCCTGCCCACAACAGAGATCAAGGATTTTATCTTCCAAAGAAGGCTTAAGGATATTTAAAAAGAGGTCGATTTCAGCGGAGGTAATACTTAAATCATCTACAATATCTCCATCGGTCTTTAAATATAAACGATTAAAGATTCTGCTCCACCAATCAGGCCGGACATGTTGTTCTAAATTGGATACCGGTCCGAGGAATAATTTTTTTTCCTTACTTTTTTTCTTTCGCTGAGGAGGCTTATCGGCAGATGATACTTCAGTCATAATTTTATTTTACCTTGTTTCTCCAAGATTATTTTCAAATTAATTATAGTATATTTTTACTTATTTTAAAATTTAATTTTTAAACCAGTCATTTCTGATCTAATATAATTAATATATATACTGATTGCTATTGAATATAACAATTTTTCAAAAAAAGTCAATAGTAAATTTGTATCTTTATAGTAGATAGCTTTTAGAACCATAAAAAAAGCTTTTCAATATTTAATGGAAATCTTTCATATTTTTTGGAATGAAATTGGTTAGGTTTTTTTGAAAGATTATCTGGATATATCTTAAGATATAAGGCCATTAACCCGTATAGTTCCGGAGTTTATTCTGGAGGACCGATTGTGGAGACCTTTGAAATAAATAGAAATACCTTCGGATTTCTTGCTTAAATCAGGATAGCATTAAGTATTTACGGGGAGATAATAGTTCATAGGGGGAGTATTTTATTAAAGAAATTGAGAAAAGATAGCTTACTTTAGTTTATAATTATCCTAAGTCTCCCTAGATGAATAACTTTATAGAAAGAAAAAATGGTACGGTACGCTCCGCATATCTAGATAGATTTTACGAAGAGCCCAGGGTAGAAAAGATTAATGAAATCTTCTATAATTGTCTCCTGGAATATAATTTTTGTCGACCTCATCGGAACTTAAATCTCTTGGCCCCGATTGAATATGGTAGTAAGTTAATAAATAATAAAGATCCTGCTGTGTTGCAGATGTATTGGACGTAAACAAATGACCTAATGCCTCACATAAAAATATAAAGGAAATACGATACGCTGCCTCAAGTAGAAATATAAATGAAAGGATCCATATCTTTTTCTTTTTCTTTACTCATCTCTTGCTTTAGATCATTTAATTTA
>Ga0067045_1002656_pt1 | contig 60066 bp, 56 predicted proteins | sample TerdegcTABiofilm_FD_59184 | JGI IMG/M metagenome (GOLD analysis project Ga0067045, IMG submission 59184) | Combined Assembly of (Gp0054472, Gp0054536) Wastewater bioreactor microbial communities from Singapore -Terephthalate degrading...
AAAAACCCGGCCCACAGTTTAGTGAACCAGGTTGTCGCTGGTATCATTGTTATATTGCTCAAGTTTACTTGCCGCTTCTTTAATCACAATTAATTCAAATCATCATCATCCACATCATATTCAAAATCATCCAGCAAATTCGAGTCTTCATCATAGAAGTAAATAGTTACGGTATCAAGACTGATATCCGCGTCTTCATCAAAAGTGTCGGCAATTTCCTTACAAATATCCTTTACTTCACTATTAATAGTACTGCTAGTTAAGGCTTCCCACTCCGTGGCAGTATCGTCATCAACCGCCTTAAGTTTTACGGTAACATTGTCGTCATCGTCATAATTAACACTCTTTACCGTAAATTTTATGTCGTCCACATAAAAACTGTCGCCTTCAAGGCTATTCTCGACATCCTCCACGTCGGTGTCGGAGCGATAGTCTTCATCCTTAAAATCCACATCAAGACTGTCATCTCCGTCTTTCTTAAATTTCACCAACACGTCATCACTGTCGGTATCTATAATTTTCCCGTTGACCACAGTATCATCAGATAATTCATCCTGTATACTTTCCACCACATCTTCAATCCAGTCCTCAATATCATTATCGCTCAACTCTTCCCACTCATCCCCATAGTCATCAAGGTCAACATCAATATACACATCAACATCGCTATCATCACCATCAAGTCTGATATCGTCAATTTTCACATCTTCCAAATAGTCATAATCAGAAATCAATTCATCTTCCAGGTCGCTGATATCATCATTATTTGATTCAAGAGATGCTATCGTATTTTTTAAGGCTTGAATTTCATTGTCCTTTTGCGTAAGTTGAAGTTTGAGATCCTGAATTTCTTTATCCTTTTGAGCCAATGAATTTAGATCATTACCACCAGATATTTTAACAGCTTTTAATTCACCAATCCACTCGACATTCAGGTTTAGCGCCTCCGCCAGCGCCCTGACAGGAAGAAAGGTCCTTCCATTATAAATAAACGGTTCTTCGTCGGCTTGCACACTGATAGCATTACCGTCAACATAGATCACGATATCATGATAATCAACATTGATTGGCATTGCGGCAATGGTAGCTTCCGCGGTCATGGTCATCGACAGTAGTATAGCCAGTGCCAGCAACACGATAGTAGCTCTTTTTTTCATTATTTCAACATTTCAACTCCCTTAATATTTTTTGCAAATTAGTCAACTTATGTAAACCAATTCAAAACTCTTGTAAACTTGATATTTATCGAGTTCAACACCACCCAACATTTTGCCGTATTATGTAATACAATTTTTTTGACAAACCCCCTTTGAAAACCAAGTTGTGAAATTTAAGGCGTTACATCAATTTTATATTAATAAAAGCAAATTTCTTCTGAAAAATAGCTGAATTATTGCTGAAAATAAGTCCCGTATGATTCTAATGTTCTTTGCAGCAGTATCAGGACTTCTGATTTAGTGATAAATTGGTCCGGCCTAAAGGTGCCGTCGGGATATCCGACNNNNATNCCTTTGGCTGCGGCGGCTCTTATGCCAATCGCCCATGCGGGCAGGTCATCTTTAAAGTTTGGTTTTTGCTCTGATATTGGAAATAACTTACCTACTGCATTTACCGCCTCCGCCCTGGTCAGAAAACTATCCGGTTCAAGCAAATTCTGATAACCTACAATAACTCCGGAATCTATTAATGGTTTTATTTTATCTAGATCTTGCGGAGTCACTTCACCCAAGTCAAAGAAACGCTCTGTAAGAGGTTTATCATTATAAGCAACTTCTAACGGGCACGAGGCGAAAGGCAGAGTTATATCCGCCAGGTTTTTAAAAAATTCCAGCCGGGTAACTTTTTCATCAGGATTTTCATCGTATTCTCTCGCTACACCAATTAACCGAGACACTCTGATTGCGCTATAATTTTCCTTATTAAAAACAAAATCCAGTGCCATAATTTTGCCGTCAGCGTCAATATTTCCAACCTCTATTGTAATAGACCGGGGCGTACCGGATATAAATTTGATACCCGGTTTATCTTTAGCGTCCCGGATCTGATTTTTTTCACCATCCAAAATCTTGGGCCACTCAACATAATTAGTATAAGTATCAGCGGCGGGAGTCCGCATATAGCACGTACCAACCGGCAGAGACACCATTACCCTGTTTCCGGGACTCAATGGGACACTTACATTCTCTTTCCCCGTTATCCTTAAAGTCCCCACCACTCTATTATCACCGAACAAAACTTTAGGGACGGACAATGCTGTGTTTACCGTGGTACCTTCACGTACTTCTTCCCCCTCGCGATCCGGGTCCGAAACGGTAACCGCAATATCATTATAGGCAAAGGCTATAGACGGTACGCTCAGTAAAATTAATAATAAAACCGTGAGCATCAGGATTCTTTTGAGCTTTACATTAACCACGTCAAGCACCCCCCAATTGATTTACCAGTTATTTATATAATATTACCATACTTTTTCTTACCCGAATCATAACCACCCGTAAAACGGGTGGTTTGCTCTAGCCCTATAAGGGCTTGGTACTAAGCTGAGTCTCAAGACTCGCTGAAAGTTCCACCAACCGCATGCATGCCCCACTACCCTTAAAAGGGTATTTCACTTACTTTTGAGCTGATTTCATTTGATTTGTTTCGGTCTTAACTTTTTCTCACTTCCAAATTTATAACACTTTTTCAGTCACGTATTGCTTTCAAGCTATTATCAACCTGTAATCTGAAAAGATCTGTTCATAGCTATAAGCTCTTTAGAACCACCTGCATAGCAGGTGGTTTTCGTAATACAAAAATCACTCCTTGTTATAACTATAACAAGGAGTGCAGATCTGCTCAAATAATAAGTTAATAAGTTAAAGGCCTGACCCCGCCTATTTCCTCATATTTCCTTGCACTTTCCGGCGACAGCTTTTCGGCTTCGGCAAGGAGGTTTTGAGCCTCTTGGGTACGACCTTGTTTATCGCGCAGGACAGCCAACCACAGCATGGCCTCACCCTTTACCTCTTCGCCGGCGAGGGCAGCCTGAAGGGTTTGCTCCGCCTCAGGCCAGCGGCCCAGAAGATACAGTGACTTCCCCGCATTAAGTTTAACTGCTGCGGTAGGGCAAATCATCGGGGCGTCTTTCCAGAGTTTTTTCTCGGTATCATTCAAGGCCGCCGCTATGTTTTCGATGCGTTCCGGCACACCGGCAGCCTTTTCAAAATAATGCTTTGCCGTGTCCCTGCTACCTTTTAGCAGATCGTTATAGCCTGCGTTAAAATAAGTTGCCGCCAGAAACTCATACCGTTCAACTTGAAAAGGAGCCAGAGACAGAGCCTTTTCAGCGTTATTGACGGCTTCTTCACCGCCATCCTCTTTTCCCCCAAAAAGGTTTGCGAGTTCGGTATAGCGTATAGCATTGTACTTACTAAGTCCTACCGCTTTTTGAGCATGGTAAATACCTTCTTCAATATTCCCCTGGTACTGGTAAAGCCGGGCAAGGTTGCTGTGGCAATCCGCCATAAAAGGGTTATAGCGCAAAGCTTTTTTCAATGCTTCTATACTCTTGCCGACGTTTTGAATCTGTACTTTTGTCCCAACCTGTGCAGAGTAATTACCCGCCGATGCCAGCGATCCGGCGAAGACAATCACTAAAATCGACGCCGCCGAAACAATTACCGGCACAACATAATTCGGCGGCACATATTTTTTGCTCTTCTTATCTTCCACCCCGGCTCCGGAATAAATCCCGGCGCCACTGGCTAAACCGAACATCGTCCATAGAACTAAAGCCAGGGAGGACAGTGAAAGGTCAAAATCTATTGCAGCATGAAGTCCTAAAGAAACTGCAGGTACCGTTACCACACTGACCAGGAACTTTCCGGCGTCATTTGTTTTAGCCCCATGGTAAAGGCGGTGGGTCAGTTTTAAAAAACTCGCCCAAATTCCCAGAAGCGTCAGGAGCCCGATAACACCTGTTTCCACCATGACCTGAAAGTAATACCCGTGTATCTTGTCAGAATTGTAGAAATAACTCTGGTAGGCACGGTACGCTTCATCCCAGCCGCCGCCGCCCCAGCCGAGAATGGGGCGTTCCCTGAACATTTTCAGGGCGTCATGGTAAAAGTACATCCGTTCTATGGCACTGCGGGAGTGAATCTTTTCAATCCCCGTTTTGACAATATCGCTGTGGCCGCCGGCATAAATACCAGTTCCGACAAAACAAGCCACAGCAAGAAGCAAAAAAGCGGCCAGCACGACTTTTTTATACGTAAAAAACCAGCGCGGCAGTCCTCTGCCTTCATAGTAATTATAAAGCCACTGCGCAGCCAGTACAAAAACCAATCCTAGGAAAATCCACAACCACGCCAGGCCCGTTTTGCCATCTGCGACGGCGGTTAGAAAACGCCACATTGTCAGAGAAGAGAACAGGCAGAAGGTGACAAAGTGTATAAACACAGGTGCCCTGTCGCCTTTTGGTATGACAATGAAAAAAAGGGTAATGGCAACGAGAAAAACTAAAAAGCCGCCCTGAGATTTGGTTCCGATAAAAACCGCAAATAACAGAAAATTTGCCGCGGCGTATAAATATTGATTAATGCATTTAAATTTTGTTCCGGCAAGCGGGCTGCCTGTTCCAACCGCTCCGGCCTTCCTCCAGAGGTACAGGCCGATTAGTGTAACCGCCGCCAGCAGGCTGGCCAGGGTATTGGGGTATTGCAAAACGGAATAAATCCTTCCATCAAGAAAACCTCTAGTGATATAAATCATGTCGGTGGCTGCGGCCAGGCCGGCCAGGGCTACGCCGGCGGCGCTCAGGTATATGACCTGCAGGATGGTTACAATATCTTTTTCATTCCTGACCAGCCTTGAGGCCGACCAGTAGATCAGGAAGTAGAGGGTGGCCTTGACCACCTCGTCCACCGCCAGGCCGTAGTTAGCCGCCCGAAAAGCTGAAAAAAGGTAGGCTGCCGGGAAGAGCAGGGCAAAAAGATCAAGCGGGTTGGCAAGGAAGATGTTGTCCCGCCTGGACCACTTCCACAGCCAGGCAAACCAGAAAATTACAGCCGCAAATATGAAAGCGCGCTCCTGCTGGGGCGGGAAATATAACGCCTTGAAATAGTGGGAAAAAAACAGTAAAACAGCCAGCCCCCAAAAGGCTAGCGTGTGGCTGAATCCAACACTGGATATTTTTTTATCTGACTTGCTGGAACTCCTGGACACCAGATACAGCTCCTTGGCTTTAAAGCCATCCAACATGGCTTCTTGATGCTATATAAACTAGAAAAATTCTCTATAACCTAACAAATTCCTGCTTTTCACAACAAAAGTGTTGTCTTTCTTTACCGCACAAAAAATAAAAACCCGGCCCCCGCAGGAGCCCGGTTGAGTGAAATAACCGCCGCTCAGCCCTAACGAGCTTAAAGGAGCTTAGATCGGGATCCTCCAGATCTAAGCTCTATTTTTTTAGGAAGCAGCGTACGCCCACGGTTTTTGAAAAGCCAGGGCGAGAATTTCATGCTGGCAGGTGAGATCGAGAAGCGACTTCTCGGCCTTGACCAGCGCAGCCTCGGCGGCACGCACCTCCGCTATAGTGGCCATGCCGATGTCGTACTTGACCTTAACTACTCTGAGCGCTTCTTCAGCGGTTTTAACACTGTCCTGGGCGCTGGCGTACTGCTCCTCATTCTGTTTTATGGTGTAGTAAAGTGTACGGACAAGCTTATCCATTTGTTCGGTGGCGTCCTCAACCGCTATTTCGGTCTGGGTTACGTCAATTTGTTTGGCTACATATGGTTCCGAAGCATTATTAAAACTATACAGGTCCAGGTTTATTTTGGCCAGGTCGATTTTTTGCTTGGCAAGCCAGATGGAAGGGCAACCTGCCTTGGCTTTGGCAACCTCGTAGTCCAGGTTGTCTATTTTCACCTCGTTAAAGCTTGGCTTATCCACTAGTACGGGCCTGTCCTCCGGCCACAGTCCCACTAACTGGTTAAACTTCTGGTAATTGTCTTCCAGCGCCTTATTGGCCGCCTCCAGGTTGGCCTTCGCTCCTGCCAGGGCAGCGTCGGCCTCCAGCATGCCCATTTTGTTAAGCAGGCCTACCCGGAAGTTCGCCGCCGCGACCCTGTGCTGCCAGCCGGCGTTCTCCAACTGGCTTTCCGCCACCTTTACATCTTCAATCGCCTGCAGTAAACCGTAATAAATTTTGTACGTCTGCATCACTATGCTGTCTTCCTGCGCTTCATAATTGCGTTTGGCCATACGCCAGTTCAGGTCAGCCGATATCAAGCTTTTGAACGTGGTGTCGGCCTCTGAATTTGACGCTTCCAACGGTGTGAAAGTCACCTTGTCGCCGACATACTGGCGTACCGCATAACCGCGCTCGATGTCGTATTTCATGGACTTAAGCGTCTGACTGTTTGCTTTTGCCTTTTCAACCGCCTGCTCCAAGGTGAATTCCGGCGACGCCGGTTCCTTTGCCGCCCATGCCTGGGCTCCGGCAAACCCAAAAGCTAGCACCAGACTAATTGTAAGAATAGTAAGGAACCTGCGCACGACAACCAACCCCTTCAAATTGCTTAATTAAATTAATATTGTATTTACTTAAATAATATCCAGACTTTTTTCAACAGTCAAGCATAAAGTTGGTTATCATATAAACTAATTAGTTATAATGCTAAATTAATATAGCACTTCCGTTCTCGACCATTGCTCCGCGTTGGCCTCGATAACATTGAGGTCCGTGTCGCGCTCCAGCACCTGAGCGGCTGTCCGGATAACATCCTCGCCGAACCAGCAGCGGTTGTTGATCATTTCGTTATTTCCTAAAATAATCGGGCGATTCATCATAAAAGGCGCTTTATGGGTATAAATTACTTTAATCCGGGCCCCTTCATAGCCGGTTTTACCCGGAAGGCTTTGAGTAACCACGTCGGCTCCCGTAATCAACCTGAACGACATGGCGGTAGTGGTGTACAATGCAACCGGCGCGGCCTTGACTAGAGCGCCCGGTTCCAAAATAACCTCCAAATCGGTCTTATTGTTGAGCCTTGTCTTCAGAGTTAATCCTGTCGCTGGATCGTAATCTCCCTGCGCTGCCGGTGAGCCGGAGGGCGGATTATCAGCCTTGTTGGAAATACGGACGGTTTCGTGTTCGCCATCCCAGGATACATAAGCACCGAAGGATTCGCCCACAAACCGCAGTGGTACCAGTACCCTGTTTCCGATAATTATTGGATGCACATCCAAGAATATTTTTTCTGTGTTTTTTAACGCTTGCTTGTTGTCTACCTGCAAAGTGACGGTCGTACCGCTCTTTGAGGCGATAACCGTTCTGGTTTCCTGCTGCCAGGTGACACTCGCCCCGAGGGCTTCAAAGATGGCCCTTACCGGAACCAGCGTCCTCCCATCGATTACCTGCGGCGGCTGATCGAAATAAATTTGCTGCCCGTTTACCTTGACTGTGACTGCGGCTGCGGCCGAACCTGCACACGCAAAAATTAAAGTGAGCGCCAATACAAGTGAAACAGCAACGATCCGAACATTCCTCATCTTTTAGCTTTACCTCCTTAATAACAATGTAGACTCTCGGAAATCCGAAAGTATATATGGTTCAAGGCTTAAGCCTTGGGCCATTTTTGTTTTTTCCTCCAAAATTTGAGGAAAAAAAGTTTCAAATAGAACATATGTTGGCTTGACAAATTTGTATCACCCCCAAAATCGCGATGGAGGCATTTTTTGCCAAATAACGATTCGGGTGGTGGTTATTTTGTTAAAATCTTCGCGTTCACATCAGGAATTTCAAGAGTTCCTAACCGAACAAATCAAGCTTCATTACCTTGAAAATGGTTACTACGGTACGGTATTGATTTACCATCGAGAGTTAACAAAGGTTTGGTTCACCGATTTAACCGAAATATCAAACATTGTCCGGTTTCGTTACTCTTATCGACGCGGTGCTCCTGCCCGTGATCCCGTTGATATGTTTCGCTCTCTGTTACTAATGGAAATGACTCATTGTCCTTTAAGTAGATGATTGGGTCAAGGAACTAAAGACTTTCCCCCTCTGGGCAATTCTTAGCGGTTTTTCTCCTGATGATGTCCCGGGGGTCGGAACCTTTTCCGATTTTATGAAACGCCTATGGCTAGCTGATTCTCCCCATCTCTCTAAAAAGGTGCGCAAACCTAAACGTAAACCCGGAAAAGGCAAAAAGAAAGGGGAAAAGGGGCCAATCCATAAGCCTGGCATTGTGAAAGGTCTGGTGGAGCGCTTTTTATCCCACCCGCCGAAATTTAAAATTCGTCCCCATGACCCCTTGCGGCGGATTTTTAAAGAATGTTTTGTACTGCCTTCCGCTAAGCTGGGCCTTTTGGGGGATATTGAACATCTCCGTGTTGCTGGAGATGGATCTTCTGTCCGTACCGGGGCCAGCCGGTACGGAAAAATAACCTGCACCTGCAGAAAGCGGGGGGTCTTTAACTGCCGGTGTCCACGCCGTTACAGCGATCCAGACGCTTCATGGGGCTGGGATAGCTACCGTGAAGAGTATTATTATGGACGCGGCCTTTACGCGTTCTCGGCAGCCGATAGCCCTTATGACCTGCCGGTATATTTACTCTTCCACAAGGCAGAGCGACATGACTGTGTCGCTTTTGTCCCTTCATTCTTTGACTTGTTGCACCTTTACCCTGAATTCAAGTTCGAAGAATGTTTGTTGGATTCAGCCCATGATGCTTATGCTATTTATAAGCTTTTGCACCACTATGACATGAGCGCTGTTATCGACCTGAATAAACGGAACGCCGGCAATATTTCTTGTGACGGTGAATTTACCTTTACTAAGGATGGCTTACCTATATGCCCTTCCGGTCACATCATGGCTTATCACGGCTACTGTAAAGACCGCCAAAGGCACAAGTGGTGTTGCCCTATGACCCGTAAAAAATGGAACATCAAGTGTGACAACCCTTGCTCGGTCTCGAAGTATGGCAGGGTATTTTATACCCGTGAACAAGATAACCTGCGATATTTTACTCGCATCCCCCGTGACACGCCTCAGTGGAAAGCTCGTTATAAACGTCGAACCACTGTCGAAAGGTGCTTTAAACGCCTGAAAGAAGACTATCTGCTTGAACGCAGAGGTAAAATCAGGAGTTCGATGACCTGGTACTTTAGAGCTTTTGTTGCCAGTATGTGTTTGCATGTTGACGCATGGGTCAGCCACCAAAGCTTGGATATCTGTCCAATAATCTTACAATGGAAGTGTGAAATTAACTCTCAGGCAGCTTAATCTTTAGCTACTATTAACCTGTTTGTAAACCTAGTTTTTACCATTTGCTAGGTTTATTTGGCATGTCTGCATTGGCATATCCTACCAGACCTGTGGGCATTTTTTCGCTCATTCTACCTTAAAACAGCTTACAACAGCCATTTTCATCCTCTATTGCTGCTGCTTGTGACACGGGAACTACTCTAATTCCCGAGAGCCTACACAATTAATATTATTATTAGATATATTTTCTATATTTAAAGCAAATCTCCTTTATTATAAGTAGCCGATATTTCTAAAATACGACAAAAGAACCGGGTTCCCGAAAGAACCCGGTTCTTTTTTAACTAACTGACAGGTTAATTAATTGTTACACTCTGGGTTGCTTCATCCCACTGGACATCGCAGCCAAGAGCCTGGGCCACCCAGCGAACCGGGAGCATAACCCGGCCGGGATCCACGTTCTCCGGAGCCACGTCCATCACGAAGGGAACACCGTTAATCAACATTGTGGTGCTACCGACAGTCAGCTTAACTACCCGGTCGCCCTTGATCAGGAGCACGCTCTGCTCTTCGCCGTTCCAGATGATGTTGCTGTCAGTAACGCCGGCAGCGTAAGCTGCAAACCTGATCGGCAGGTAGGTGCGGTCGTTCTTGATGTACGGCGCAACGTCCATGGTCTTCTCAACGCCGTTCACGGTGTACGTCGCTTCGCCGATCTTGAAGACCGTGGTTACCTTGGTTTGTTCCGGCGCGGGGGTGATGACCTTGGCAACCGCTACCTTGGTGACCCAGTTGACGTTCGGGAAGTATCCCGTGACGTTGTTTTCAACCAGCGAGGTGCCGCCGACTTTCAACTGGATATCGCCTTCCGGAACCGTACGGTCTACGATAAGTTTGATGTCGGAGATTTTAACCGAAGACGGCGCGGAACTCGTACCCTTGACTCTTACTGAGACATACTGCGAGTCGCTTTCGCACAGGGGATCTCCAAGTTCAAGATCGCCGGTCACGGTAAAGGTCGGCTCGTCGGCAAACCTTACGCCAGTAGGCGCTTCGAGTACCAGGTAAGCGTCACCTGTCGCAGTTACGGAATCCCATTCACTATTTACACTATCCCATACAAGATCCGTATAGTCGTATGTTGACTTCAGGGCTTCAGCCTCAGTTTCAGTAATGGTGACGGCGCCGGCAGCCTGGGAACCCATACCGATAATGACTTCCGGCTTGCTATCGGCAGTCGCGGTTACAGGCGCTTTGGCCTCAGCCACTTTAACTTTGCCCGCGGCTCCCGCGGAACCGCTGACAGTCAGCTCAATGTCACCGGTATAGTCGGCCCTAACAGTGATCTGGCCGTTCTTGAACACGATCTTGGTGGGTTCGTCGCCGGTGGACTTATCTGTTACCGTGGCTTTAATAGAGCGATAGTCACTGCCAACGAATTCAAAATCGCTTATATCGAAGTCGCCTATGTTATCAGAATCACCGGTAGAGAGTACGGGAAGATCGCCGTCCCACTTCGCCTGCTCCGGCAGGGTCAGGATGATCGTGCGGTCCGCAACAAGAGTGCCGGACAGGGCTTCTTCGATGGCGAACTTGCCGATGTCTTGCTCTTTCTGGCCTGACATGACTATTTCAGTAGTTACCGACGATACTGTTGCATCGTAGTCGCCGTAGTGGGCAATCACGACTTCACTCGGGCTAACGGTGCTTTCGCCGCTGATCTTAACCGTGACGTCGCCGTACTTGGCCACCGTGCTGTCCACAGTAATGCCTGCTTTGATTTCAAGCAGAAGGGTGCCGGTATAACCACTTGGATCAGGCTTAGTAACTGAAAGGGTCCTGTTGTCATCCAAAAGCTGGTAAGTAAAGGGGTTAGTAGACTTGTTTAGGCCTGTTAAAGTCGCGCCGTTCCACTTAAAGCCGTTGGGCAGCTTAAACTTAACGGAATCCGCGCCTGCTTCAAAGCCGCCGGCCACAGTTTCGTTTACGCGGATTGTAACCGCGTTGGTGCCCGATGCGGTGCATCCGGCGTCGCTAAGGGAAACCACGGTGGGAACCGAGACTTCTATTGCGCCGCCCTTAGCGATGCGAATCGGTACGGTGCCTGCCACAAGCTGGCCCGTGCACTTCGAAAACTTGGCGGATACTTCGCCGGTATTGGCGTTGCTTCCGTCAAAAACTATCACTAAATCCTGCCATGCTTCTCTATCAGTAGTACTAGTACCATCTGGTTCAAAAGTATACGAATAAATCTTCGCATTAACAGCAACACCGTTGATGGACACGATAGGCAGGGACTTGCCGCTGCCGTCCACCACTTCCAATAGAGCGGTGCCGCCGGAGGTGTACGGGTTAATATTTACCTCTACCGTCGCTCCGATAACTTCATCAGCGTCGTCGCTGCCGGGATCAAACGGGGTTACTTGTGTTACTGTTGTGTAGTTTACCGTTGCCGCACCGGCCGGGCCGATCATGGGCACCAGCAAGGTCAACAGGAAAGACAGAGTAACTAAAATGTGAAGGACTTTCCTTTTGGTTTTCAATTATTTCCCTCCTAAAATTTTTCTCTCGGGCTTTGTTGACAATCACCGGAAGCTGCCCGCAGGCTGCCGGGCCAATTCTCCGCATCCCCCCTTTGAAAATACTTCAATTAGGATGTTTTGCTACAAATATAACACGTCTCCTGCTGCTTCTCTGGTAGTCTCACTCATAAACCGGCAGGTCAATGAGTCAAAAGACATATTCTACATGGACAGGCAACTTCCTGCCCGGCAGACTGCCTTTTCCTCCATTTCTACCTGAATAGTTAGACAGCCAGTCAGCACCAAAAGTTCCACCGCCCACAAAAATTTTTAGTTTTCATTTCTATTTTCATTATAATAAACCAAGATAAACCAAGTCATGCGCCGGGCAATTAATTGCTATAAAATTAATTGCTATAATTAGAAAGTGTGATTCCTTGCATTGGCTTTGTATATTGCAGGTGAGCGGGGGCTGCGACATGAAGAAGACCGCTGACACCAATGTCTTTCAGGCAAAATTACCAGGATTGCACCCTGAGAGCGGGCTGTGATACTATAGAGGGGGTGTTGCGGAAAGGTTGCGCCCCCTCACGCCGTCTCCGGCGCGTAAAGTTGATAATTTTTTAAAAAAGTCATAAGGGACCTCCCGGGGCCGGAACTTTTGCCGGCCTGCCTGTGTCTAACGGAATAAACGGGAGGTTTTCCCTGCTATCAGGAGTTGCTTCCCGTGGATAATACCAGTCTGCTGGTAAAAAAGGCGCAAAAAAACGACCTTTCTGCCTTTGAGGAACTGTTGCGCCTGTACCAAAATAAGGTATATGCCCTATGCAACCACCTTACGGGCAACTGCGACGACGCCCAGGACCTGGCTCAGGAGGCTTTCATCAGGGCGTACCGGGCTATAGGCAGCTTTCGCAATGAGGCCGATTTCGGCACCTGGCTGCACCGCATCACCGTCAATGTGTGGCTAAATTCCAAGCGCAAAAAAAACGGCCAGGCCCCGGTTTCTCTGGACGAACCGTACCGGGGTGACGACGGCGGCGAACTGCAGCGCGAGGTGGCGGCGGAGGACGGCGACCCGCTCCAGGCGCTGGAGGAAAAGGAGTTCCGCAGCCTTGTGCGGGTCGCGTTGAAAAGTCTGTCGGAGGAACATAGGGCGGTGCTGGTGCTGAGGGAAATTGAGGGTTATAATTACGAAGAAATTTCGCGCCTGCTGGACTGCTCGCTGGGGACGGTAAAATCCCGGCTCAGCCGGGCGCGCGAAGCGATGAAGCACAGGATGACGGAGCTGGCCCGGGAGAACGGGGAGTACCTGCTCGTGGGCAAGGGGAGAAGGTGACGGCAAGTGGACTGCCGCAAAGCTCAGCTTTTAATAACGCTCCGCCTTGACGGGGCAATATCAAGTGAGGAAGAATGTATGCTGGCCGCCCACCTCGCAGGATGCAAGGCGTGTAACCGGGAAGCAACGATGCAGGAGAGGATTACCGGGGCGCTGAGGGAATTCGGCCGGGACGAAATGCAGGCACCACCTGAACTGTGTGGCCTGGTGATGAACAGGCTGCGGTCAGAAGGCAGGGTTGCTTTCGCGTGGCTGCCGGCAGGGTGGCGCAAAGCCATGGCGGCGGCCGCCGCGTTGCTGTTCGTGGCCGGAAGCGCGGCCGGTATCACCGCGGGGTTGAAAGTACCCGGCGGCGGGAAAGTAATCAGTTTTGAGGCACAGGTGAAAACAGACGCAGGTGGCGGGGAAAGCGATACCGGCATAAATAAAACACTTGCAGGCAGTGAAAATGCTCCCAGGGTGCCAGCTGAAACAACTGCCACAGACAGCGAGGCGGCTGCCGCCAGCGGGGCCAGCGACAGTACCAGCACAGCGGCAGCGCCGGGCGACACAGGCATGACCACTGACAGGGCAGGCAGCAGTTATGGCGGCACTACCGAAATTGCTTCAGCGAATACAGATGCTGGCCGGCCGCAGGCTCTGAGCAGCAATATGAAAATAACCAGCACCGTCTTGAAGGTAGCTGTCGACGATCTGACGGGGGCCAGGGCTAAAGCGGTGGCCCTGGCGGCCGGTGCCGGCGCGGCGAACCAGGTGTTTCCTGAGCAGGACGGCGGAAAAAAGATAACATTCATACGTTTAACTATAGAGCCTAACCAGGCACCCGCTTTGATCGCGGAACTGGCCAAACTGGGGACGCTGACCGACAGGCAGGACGAAAGCCGCGACGTTACCGGCCTTTACAACGAGGCTATGGTCCAGTACAGCGACCTCCAGTCCCGGCTGAGTTCGGCCGGTGACGCCGCAGCGCGTCAGCAGATGGAAACTCAAGCGGCGTCTTACAAGCGGCAACTGGACTCATGGGAAGCGGAAGCAGGCAAGCGGGTAATCATGTTATGGCTGGAGAACAGGTAGGATGAGAAGACTGTGATAAAAATAAAATGGCTTTAAAGCAAATTGGTGATAAGGGTGGTAGGCTTTACCGGCAACCACCCTTTTAATTATTTGTAACTAATTCGTAATTTTTATCTCAATAGCTATCTCATCGTCAATTTCAGCAGGATAAGGATCCAAATAAGTAACTTTCACCTTACTGCCTACCGGTACTTCATCCTGCCGTTTACCGTCCTTATCCACTATCCGCGCATAATCATAATGATTAAACCAGGATGGCTTATTCTTTGAAAAGCTTCCTTTAAAATAAATGCGCCCGTTTTCAATCCTTTTCACTTCACCGGAAGTTGTCTTCACATCCAGAAGGGTTACTTTTCTGACCTGCCCCTGGGACACCGACACATCCACAAAGTCACCCTGCTTAAGCGAACTAAACCCCTTTGACGCCTTCTTCCCGCCTAAAACCGCATCCCAGGCCAGCGGTAAAATCAAATCTTCAACGTTCATATTGCAAATCACTATCAAGTTGTCCTCACCTAACACCACCATTTTAACCGATCCCCTGATATTATCTGTTTTCAAAGCGCCATCTTTTTGCTCCAAAAGATTAACCCAGCTTACCTGCCGGCGCCCGTCCACAATTACCTCGCAGCGAAAATTAACCGCTTGTTCCAGAGATTTTTCCTCCCCCGACAGGAAGCATTGAACATTATCAGCCACCTGGAGCTTTTGCACGCCGGATAGTGAAGTGAATGCTATTTCCCGGCGCCCCTTATTGTCCTCAACGCCGGCAATCCACCCTGAAAGGCGGCGCCCGGCGGGGATTTTTGCCCACCCCCGGTCCACCAACCGGCTCAGAATTACCGCTATTTCAGACCGGGTCAGGGGTTCCCGCGGCCGGAAAGTGCCGTCCGGATAACCGGACATGACGCCGGCGTTGACCACCGCCGCAACGAGGGCTTGTTCGGCCTGGTTAAGCTTATCCTGATCGGAAAAAGCATTAACTGAATTTAAACCAGTACCCGTCGATAATTTATCTCCAGTCAGCGCTGTTTCCTGTCCAAGGGAAGGCGGCACAAGGTACATGGCCCGCGCCAAAAGTTCCGCCACCTCAAGCCGGGTGACAGGCCCGGCGTAATCATAATCCTCCGGGTTATCCAGCGCAAGAAACCCTTTTTCTACTGCCAGGTCGATATAGGACTGCCCCCAGGGTACCTTGGGTGTTTGCTTTGTTTCCACGCCGCTCGCGGAGTCCGCATTACTCTTTTTTTTATTATTTTTAGCGGCCAATTTCTCGGCCTCCGCGGTAAAACCGCCTGAACGGACGATTAACACCACTGTTTCCAGCCGGTTGACCAGTTGATCCGGTTTAAAAGTATGATCCGGGTAACCTTTGACCATCTCCAGGGCAGCTAACCGGGTAATATGGCTCCGGGCCCACTGATCCTGCAAGTCGCTAAAAAAAACGTCCTGCACCGGCGCGGCCAAGGCGGTTAAACAGCAACACCATACACAACCTGCGAAAGCAATGAAAAAAAAGCTAAACAAGCCCACGGGGAAAAGGCCATTTTTTCTTTTTCCTTTAATAATCATCATTTGCCTCCATTAGCATCCGGCGGTTCATCTTTAATTTTATACAGGGTTCCCGCATCCGTTATTACATAAAGATATCCGTTGGCTCCAGCAAAGGGTTGCATCGACACCTTGCCGTCGAGGGTAAGATCCCAATCCAACCGTCCTTGCGGGTTCACAGCCAACAAGCGCTTATCTTCCGTTCCCAGGTAAACACGCATGCTGCTTTCATCCACCGACGGCCGGGAAATGGCTTCGCGAAAAACCTGATGCCATGCTTCCGTACCGTCATCTTGATTTAGAGCGTAAAGTCTTTCCCCTGCGGAAAAGTAAAGTAGGCCATGTTCGGAAATGGTGGGAGCTGTCAGGTCGTTATACCCCACGCTATAACTCCACAGGGGACTGCCGCCGCCATTGCTGTCGAACGCTAAAACCTTACCTTTGTTCAAGTCGTCAATTTTTTGGGGATTAACAGTGGCGTATATCCGGCCGTCCGTGCCGTTGACCAGATTGGCTCCCTTAATATCACCCAGCGAGTAGCGCCAAAAGATTTCTCCCTCTTCGCTCAATGCCATCAAGGAGAATCCTTCCTTTTTCTTGCCAAGAACGACAAACACAGCCTGATCGTTTCCCGCGCTGGCTAAAATTTCCCTGTCAGTATCAAGTTGGGTGCTGTCGGCGTTTCCTTCGCCCCATCGCATTACCATCCATTTATAGTGTCCCGCCGTGTCAACGGCATAAAGCGCTGACGGCAGGGACAGGTATAATAAGTTCCCCGGGCCGTTGGTCAGTTGTGCCGCTGACTTGCTGTTATTCTGATAAACTTTAAAGCTCCATCCGCTGCTTCCGTTTAACTTTATCTCCTGAATCAAAGCATCGCCCGGTATAAATATTGATCCGTATGAGTCAAATACCGGGCGGCCCGATTTGCTGCCGCCAGACACAGCAGCCTCCCATAGTTTACGGCCGTTTTCATCCAGCACAGCCAGCTTGTTTCCAGCTAGCGCGTAAAACAAGCCGTTGGGTCCCAACTGCAGTTCTGATGTCAGTTTGCCTATTTTAGCCGCCTGCCAAACCACATGGGGTGACCACCTGTCAGAGCATTCGGCGGACAGGGCAGGGGCGGCAAAAAATAATAGTAAGGTAAGGGCTAGAATAATCATCTGGTACATTCCCACACATCCTTACATAAAATACCATAAAATACAGGCACGGCTAATAAATGGCCATAAGACTCACGGTATTTTCCAATGTTCATTGTTTTAAGCGTCTACAGGAATCCAGCAGCCTTTCCAATAGGATGATCATCTCCCCGACTGTGACCGGGTCGTCCGGCGCAAAGACACCGTTTGTCCGGTCACGGAAAAGGCCCGCGGCTGTTGTCTCAGCAACGGCATCGACTGCCCAGGCGGGTATATCGCCTGCGTCCGTATAAGGCAACTCCAAAGACGAGCCAGCTTCAATCCCGATGTCCCGCTGGACGGCGGCAAGGATCACTGCTGCCTCAGCGCGGCTCAAGTTTTCCTTCGGATGGAAGCTTCCGTCAGGATAACCGTTGATAATACCACGTGCTCGCGCTTCAGCCACGGCGGGACATAACGGAACCGGAAGATCTTCCACGTCAACATAAGGCAACGGCCATGCGCTGGCCTCCGGCCAGTTCAGAAGCCGCGCCAGCGCGGCAACCGCTTCCACCCGCGTCAGCGGCACACCGGACAAACGGCCCAATTCCCCTCCCCGCACTGGGTCAGCCACAACCTGCTCCATCACCCCGGCGACAACTTTTGAAACATCGCCGCTCCTTGCGCTGTCCGGAACGTTTATCTTCCTGCCGGTGACGCCGCCTTTTAGCCGATCCACGGCTACAAGGGTAAAATTATATTCTTCCTTATTGTCCTGATTATCCTGCTTAAGGAAGTAGCTGAACCTACCCGATTCGTCAACGGAAATCGCTTGTTTAAAACTCCCTTGCCCCCACAGGTAAACTTTGGTATTGGCGCCGGCTCTACCGGATACCACCAAACCACCTTGAAGCGGGATGGCGGAGGCGAACAGCAGTGGCGGCGAAACGGTAGAGCGGGCGTTTACTGAAACCAGCACGTTTCCAGTTGGTGAAGGAGCAATGGCATATTCTATTTCAACCTGTTCGCCCTTTAGGAGATCTCCCGGCAACACCTGGTAACCGTTTTTATAATAACGGGTTAAACCGGAAGATCGGTAATGCACACCTTCCCTGGTGGTGAAAATGCCTTCAACATCATCATATTTTGTAAATATATTCTCATCATAGAAAGTTTCTCCTATGTCCAGCTGCCTCACTTCCTTCCCTGCCGGGTCGGTTGTAACTCTGACCCAACACCCTGTGGCGATGGCGTCATCTGATGTCCTGACCCCCCAGCGGTAGATGACGGCATCCGGAGGCATGTAAAAGGAATGATAGCGGCCGTTATTATCCAGCAGGTAGAGCACCCTGTCTTTTTTGGTAAAATCAATTATCTTCCCGTATAGGACACTGCTGTATACCACCAGGCCGATGGCCTCGCCGGTGTCCGGCAGGAGCGCGGCTGTTACATGGTCTCCTTGCTCGATCGCGTCAAAGCCGGAAACTTCCCTGTCCCTCTTTACCGGCGCGCCCGGGAAGATCCGGATGGAAGTCCCGTTCTCCATCCGGATTTCGCCGCTGATAGAGACAGTTTCACGTACCGTGCCGAGGGACACCTGCCGCTTAACGGCCAGGTACTGCACCTCGCCGCTGGACGGCGCCAGGTGCAGGCGTACGGGCATTCCCGGCAAGGCTTCTTCCAGTTCATCCAGGGCGCCGGTGCCGAAGGGCATGTCCGCCGTCTCGACGCCGGCGTAACTGTCCTCGTAAGAACAAACCGCGTCGCCGGCTAGACGGTAAGTTCCCCCGTTTCCCTCAAGGACGATTATTTTCCGCCCGCCTTCATTGCGCAGTGCCGAAACAACACCTTCACGTTCAGTATAACCGGCGCGAACCTGCCGGATTTTTTGGTCCACCGGGTTGACCACCGCGCTGACCTCCACTCCCGGCGGCAGTTCACCCGATACTGCGGAACGGTTGTTTAACATGACTGCCCCGCCGTCCCCGGCTAGATTGTAGCCTCCCAACCTGGTAAACGGGTTGATTTCCGTAAAAACAGCCCCTTCCGCTGTCTTGAGCTCTTTTACACCGGTGGCCCGCCACAGGCGGGCTGTAAGGTAGGCCCGTTGCGGCGTCAGGTAAGCCTCCGCTCCCGGAAAAATATGGCTGACGTCTACCGGGGCGATGTTGTCGTTAATCAGGTTTATCACCGGCAGATCCGCCGGGCTGAACGAGGTGCCGTCCGCCAGTATAACGTACCGGGCGCCGGCGTTCTTCACGATACCTCCGGCCGGAGCCTGACCCCAGGCCAGGGCGTAATCCTGTGAGGCGACGGCGCTGCCGCTTACAGTATTCCGGCGCACACCCGCGCCGATCACCCGTACAGTGTAATCACCGGGCACGGGTGAAGGCAGGTAAACCTGTTCCACGTTGTTTGTCCGGTCCGGTTTGTTATTGCTGAGGAAATGGTTGCCGTAAAATACCCTGCCGTCAGGCGTCCGGACGACCAGGTCGAGGTCGTTCACCAGGGCCTGCGCGCCGCCCGGTTCGGCCGGCGGATCGGTCCAGGCCAGGGTGGCTTTAAAAGGGGAAGTAGTGTCGGCAACATGGATAGTATAAGTCACTTCGTTCCCTTGAGACACTCCGGCCTGCTCGTCGGCCAGACGGCACATACCCTCTTTCAACGCGATTACCGTACCGGCCAGGTCGATTACGCCGAAACCCTCTTTTGAAGGACCATCTGCCGTAGGGCGGGAGCCGTTGATCATTGCGGCCTTGATTAGGGCGGCCGACGGAGCGGATATATCCATATATTTCTTTAAGTACTCCCGTAAAAGGGTGGCTGAACCGCCGGCAACGGCCGCCGCCATGCTTGTCCCCTGCATGCGCGTGTATTCCGGGTATCCCGGCAGGTTGCCCTCAACCAGGCGTGACCGGGCGGAAATCACCGCGGAAGCGGGAGCCAGGAGTTCCGGTTTAACCCGCCCGTCACCTGCCGGGCCGCGGGAGGAAAAGTCGGCGGGTGAAGCGGTGCCGCCCGTGTCCGGGACGAAGGCCGGCCGGGGAAGCACGGACGCGCCGACGGCCAGGGCGTTCTTGCTGTTGGCCTCGGCGGTAATGGTCCCGGAATTCGGCCCGCTGTTGCCGGCGCCGAAGACTGCCAGGAAGTCGGGGTGATCGCGTACAAAGTCATCCACCTGAGCGGCCGACTCCTGGTAGACATTAGGACCGCCGCCCCAGCCGTCTATATGCACCCGCGCGCCCGCCGAGTAGGCCGGCCAGAACAGATCGGCCAGGTTCGCAGGGAGTTCCGGCTCGCCGTCCTGGTTAAGGATCGCCTGAAAATAGATACTCGCGCCGGGCGCCACGCCCCGGAATTTCCCGTTGGAAGCAGCGCCCGTCCCCGCGACGGCTGCCGCCATATGGGTGCCGTGCCCGTCGGGGTCGTCCGGCACGTCCCGCCCGGCCCACGACTTTAACAACACTACCTTGGGCATTTTGCCCGGCGTGCTTTGCAGGTCGGGGTGCAGGTCATTTATATCTCCCGTGTCCAGCCCGCTATCCGCGATGGCCACGATCTGGCCTTCCCCGGTTAGGCCGCCCGGCACTACAAACCCCGGCGCGTTTACCGCCGCGGCGCCGGTAATGTCCCTGGCACGGTCGTTCAGAAAGGAAACCGTATATGAATCGCCCAACGAAGAAAAAACAATGCGGTCTGTAAAAAATAACTGTAAGGGTGGTACTGTAAGGACAATAAGGATTAAGCAAGCCGCTGAAAGCAAAAAACCATTTATAACCTTATTTTGGCATCGTATGTAATAACGCATAAAAAATCCCCGGTATGACTTGTTTTCCATAACATTCTTTAACAATTTCGACAACTATTGAAATTTTCCTTTTAAATTTGAAAAATAGTTTATCTGGTTAATAATATAGTTAATAAACCAGGGATAATATTCCAGTCATACTTCTATGATCAAATACGCGGCAGGCTGCCGATCATTGATAGAGCCCTGCCGGTGCCCCTGGCGACACATGAGAGCGGTTCTTCCGCGATGTATACTGGAAGGCCGGTTTCCTTGCTGATCAGCTGGTCGATCCCGTGCAGCAGCACGCCCCCGCCGGTCATCACAATGCCCTTGTTGATGATGTCGGCGGCCAGTTCGGGCGACGTGCGCTCAAGCACCTCTTTTACCGCGCCGACCACCAACTCGAGGGGTTCTTTGATTGCCTCGTACACCTGGCGCCTGCTGACCGTAATCGCCTTGGGCAGTCCGGAAACCATGTCCCGGCCCTTTATTTCCATGGATTGCTCCTCCGTGCCGTAAGGGAAGGCGCTTCCTATGCTGATTTTCAGCTCCTCGGCGGTGCGCTCGCCAATAACCAGGCTGTACTCTTTGCGAATGTACTTCACGATCGCCTCGTCCAGCTTGTCCCCGCCGACCCGCAGCGAGTTGCTGCAGACAATGCCGCCCAGGGAAATGACCGCGATGTCGGTGGTCCCGCCGCCGATGTCGACGATCATTGAGCCGCTCGGCTGAAAGACGTCCAGGCCCGCGCCCAGGGCTGCGGCAAAGGGCTCTTCTATAAGGTGCGCCGTCTTGGCCCCGGCCTGGATGGCGGCCTGCCGCACCGCCCGCACTTCCACGCCGGTGACGGCGGAAGGGATACATACCATCAGGCGGGGCCGGAACAGCAGCTTCTGGCCGCCGTCAGCTTTGCCGATGAAGTAGCGGAGCATCTTTTCCGTAACCGTGTAGTCGGCAATCACGCCGTCGCGCAGCGGCCGGATGGCGACGATGTTGCCGGGCGTGCGCCCGAGCATCCGGCGCGCCTCGGCGCCCACGGCGATGACGCGCCCGCTGTTTTTTTCCACAGCCACGACAGATGGCTCCTGTAGAACAATACCTTTTCCTTTTACGTAAACCAGCACGTTAGCCGTGCCCAGATCCACACCGATATCATTGCCACCCAGCATAGCTTGTCCCCTTTCAGGACTGGTAAAATCAATGCCTGTCCATTATTTTTTTTGCTTATGATTTCAAATAAAGGTATATTATTCTACTTAAACTGACAAAAGTCCTGTTATTTTTGCGGCCGATCCTGCAAATCTTTATATTTTCTGCGCGTGGCTTCTCCACCCCGGAGGTGTCGCTCTGCTTTGTTGTATTCAAGAATGTTTTTTATTTCCTGTGCAAGCCGCTTGTTGAGAGAGGGCAGACGATCTGTCATATCCTTATGAACCGTGCTTTTGCTTACCTGAAACACCTGGGCGGCCCGCCTGACCGTGGCCTGGGACTCCAGGATGTATTCGCAGATATCAAGGACCCGCTTTTGAATATAATCCTGCATCGCCCTACCTCCTGTATCAGTCGTCGGATGTCGGACTCCTGGCGTCTGTATCCGGCTTCCTTCGCTAGTTAATGTATATGCAGAGGCGGGGTGGAAATGTTACGGAAAAAAATAACAACCCGCTTTCGCGGGTTAGGCATTCAGAATTCAGGAGTCAGGAGTCAGTAGAAAGAATTCAAAATGCCTCAAGTATATGCTTCCAGCAATTAACTAACCTCTTACAAACAAGGTTTTGTTTCGAGGAATGGGGACACACCTCTCTTTAAAGCCTGTCTTTAGTGTCTGAGGAATGTCCCCAGACTCCTACATTCTCTCATTTTTACTACTGATTACTGAATACTGACTACTGACTACTGGTTTTATAAGTCGTTATTTCGGCGCCGTTGTAATAGTGGCTGAGGATAACCCGGTAGTTGTAGCCGTGCTCGGCCATCCCTTTGGCGCCGTACTGGCACATCCCCACCCCGTGGCCGTAGCCGGTGGTGGTAAATATGATGGAGTTGCCGTTCGCCGTCCACGTGAAGTTGGTTGAGCGCAGGCCGAGTAGGTCTCTGACGGCCACGGCGGAAAATTGCTTGCCGCCGATAAGCAGGCTCTTCGGCCTCCCTGTTGCAGTCTTTTCAATTAATTTTATCTCAGTGGAGACATTTTTGCCGCCCGTCACCGGGATCGCGCTCAGGCTGGTGCCCAAAGCCTGGTCGACCTGCTCCAGGCTGATAGCGGCGGTCTGAACCGGCTGCGGGTCGGCGTCATAGGGGCAGGGTACGCTGCGCAGGTAAGGTGTCTGGAATTTCCAGACGTCTTCGGAGTTTTCCGTCCTGCCGCCGCACGAGGCGTGATAGGCCGGGTCGATCAATTCGCCGTTCCAGGTTAATACCTGACCGGCGGTCTCGTCAACCGCTTTTTTAACTTTGTAGTAATAATTATAATAGTGAATGGTTCCCCAACGGTTTTTCAGGTCCTCTCTGGAAAGCCAGGCCTGGCCGTGCTTATGGTCGTCGCACACGTCGGCGTTCGGGTGCAACGTGTTGACCGCGCCGCCGGTGCCCAGCCGCTTGACGACGTAGGTCCTGGCGGCGACCGCCTGCGCCTTTAAAGCTTCGAGAGGAAACTCGGCGGGCATTTCGGCAGCGACCACCCCGACCAGGTAATCTTCCAATTGCAATAGCTGAACTTTGTCATCCCTGTGTACGTACAGCCGGACTATAGTCACGCCGGGAAAAAACCTGGCCGGTATCTGCCTGTCCGCAAGATAAGGAATTCCCAAAACCAGCGCGGTTGCCAGAAGCATGACGCCTATCACCAGCCTACGCAAAAAAAACACCTTCCGTCCTCATCAGAGTTTTCACGTCGTGAAGCGGTGCTTGACATAAGAGCGATTTTGAGCCCTAATTCAAAGAGCGAGTTCGCTTGAGGATAAGCGAGGGAACTGTCTGAGTGAGTGAAGCGAACGAGTTTGACCGAGCCCGAAAGCGAACGAGCTCATACGTTTTTAAGGGGCGAGTATAAGCTCGTTGGCAAGCACTGCTTCACACACCACTATTATATTTTTAATACTCTGTAAGAATAACCGGGGACGCAACATAAATATAAGTCCCCCGGCCGGTAGTACTACGGCGTAACACTACGTTCAGGTTCACTTCTTTCCCGGCGTAGCGCAGTTCGCGGGAAAATCGCGCGCTGTAACCGGTCAGGCTGACCAGATTGTCTTTCACAGTTCTTTCCTGCACAGTTGCGCCTGCGCTACGCATCAATTCTTCCGCTCGGGCTGCCAGGTCTTCGTCGCTTAACCCGGCTTCTATCCAGCCCGAAAGGGAAACAGCGACGCGCTCATTTTTACCGCATTGCCTCAAAGCTCCGGCTATCTGTTTTTTGTAAATTCGCGCTTTATTATAATTGCCTGGCGCCAGGTTGACCATGACGTGGGAGGTTATATTTCCTTCAGGATATTCCATAACCTGGCCCAGTACGGTAACCGGGCTACCGTCCGGCAACTCGCCTTCAATTTTGGCGCCGCGGGCGTAAGCGTTTTGCCAGTTTTCCGTTTTGCAGGCCGGTATGTTCAAACCCAGCCGGCCGGCAACCCGGCCGGCCATTTCCCCCGGCTCGCTTGCGCCCGGCTTGGAACCTTCAACTTTTACCCAGCCGGTAACGTGGGCGGTTCTGAGTTCAGCCCCCGATAACTCGATCAACGAGTGTAATAAAGCTTCTTCACTTTTTGCCGCCGGCAACTTTTGGCCCGCCGGGGTCTGGAGCAGGATCAAAAAAGCTGCAACCACAGCGGCAAGCAGTCCCAACACAGGCAACAGCTTCTTTTGCTCTTTACCGGGCATAGTTTCCTCCTCCTGCTCGAGAAAAAATTTCTATGCCCTATTATTACCATTAATTACCTGGCGCATACCAGGGTAAGTGGGGACGGTTCTTGCTTGCCACCCTGGGGGTGGCAAGCAAGAACCGTCCCCACTTGCCCACCCCCACAGGTCATTAATAAAAAAGGGCCGACTTGTGTCAGCCCCCCCGTAAATAGTTCTTTTTTAGCGGCCTACCGCCTTCAAGCGGTTGAGAGCACGTTTCAGCGCCAACTCGGCCCTGAGCACGTCCACGTCGGGCGTTTTGGCTGCCAGGCGTTGCTCGGCGCGCTGTTTGGCCGCCTCGGCGCGCTCAACGTCAATATCTTCCGCCCGCTCGGCTGCCGTAGCCAACACAGTTGCCTTACTGTCTCTCACTTCCAGGAAACCGCCGCTGATCGCGATGTTAAACTTCTTGCCCTCCTGCTCGACGCGCAACAAGCCGATCTTCAGGGCGGTGATCAGCGCGGCGTGCTCCGGCAGGACACCGAGTTCGCCCTCGCTGCCCGGCGCTACAAAAAACCTTACGTCTTCACTGAAAACTTTTCTCACGGGTGTCACTACATCCAGTCGCTGGGTCTTTTCCGACATGCTATCCACTGCCTTTCCATATGCGGCCTGCCGACCGGCAGCTTATTAGCGGCCGCGGGTCTAGCCGGCCAACCTCTTAGCTTTCTCCACGGCCTCTTCGATGCCGCCCACCATGTAGAAGGCGTCCTCCGGCAGGTCGTCGTGCTTGCCCTCGAGAATTTCTTTGAACCCGCGGATGGTTTCCTTGACCGGTACGATCTTACCTGCGGTCCCGGTAAAGGCTTCCGCCACGTTGAAGGGCTGCGACAAGAATCTCTGCATCTTCCGGGCGCGCGCCACGATCATTTTATCTTCGTCGCTCAACTCTTCCATACCCAGAATGGCGATGATGTCCTGCAGTTCCTTGTAGCGCTGCAGCACCATCTGCACGTTCCGGGCCACGCTGTAGTGCTCGGCCCCGATAACATTCGGGCTGAGGATGCGTGAGGTGGAGTCGAGGGGGTCCACCGCCGGGTAAATACCGAGCTCGGCAATCTGGCGGGAAAGCACGACGGTACCGTCGAGGTGGGCGAACGTCGTGGCCGGGGCCGGGTCGGTCAGGTCGTCGGCAGGCACGTAAACAGCCTGCACGGAGGTAACCGAACCTTTCTGGGTGGATGTGATCCGTTCCTGCATCTGGCCCATTTCGGTGGCCAGCGTCGGCTGGTAACCCACGGCGGAAGGCATCCGGCCCAACAGCGCGGAAACCTCGGAACCGGCCTGGGTGAAACGGAAAATATTGTCCACGAACAGCAGGGTGTCGGCGCCTTCCTCGTCACGGAAGTACTCGGCCAGGCACAGTCCGGTGAGCACCACCCGCAGGCGGGCGCCGGGCGGCTCGTTCATCTGGCCGAACACCATGGTGGTCTTGTCCAGCACGCCTGCCTCGGTCATTTCACGGTAGAGGTCGTTGCCCTCACGGGTACGCTCGCCCACGCCGGCGAACACGGAAATGCCGCCGTGCTGCTTGGCGATGTTGTTGATCAGTTCCATCACGACGACGGTCTTGCCCACACCGGCGCCGCCGAACAAGCCGATCTTGCCGCCCTTCAAGAAAGGTACCAGCAGGTCAATCACCTTGATACCTGTTTCCAGTTGCTCCTCTCTGGTGGACTGTTCCGTCAGGGGTGGAGCCGGGCGGTGGATGGGATACTTCGTATCACTTTCAATGGCGCCCAGGCCGTCAATGGGCTCGCCCAAAACGTCCACCAGGCGGCCGAGAGTGGCCCTGCCCACCGGCACGGTGATCGGCGCGCCTGTGTCTATCGCTTCCATACCGCGCACCAGACCGTCCGTTGACGACATGGCCACGGTACGGACCGTATTGTTGCCCAGGTGCTGGGCCACTTCCAGGGTCAGGTCGATTTTCCGGCCAAACATATCTTCTTTATCGCTTTTGATTTTGATCGCGTTATAAATGTCAGGTACCTGGCCGGGTGGAAAACGGATATCCACCACGACACCGATAACTTGTACTACATGTCCAACGTTCATTTGCTACACNTTACCTCCTTCACCCTTATTCAAGGGCGGCCGCGCCGCCCACAATTTCGGANATTTCNCGCGTAATCGCGGCCTGGCGGGCCCTGTTCATGGACAGCGTCAGCTTGCTGATCATATCAGAGGCGTTCTGCGTAGCGTTGTCCATGGCGGTCATGCGAGCGCTCTGCTCACCGGCCTTGGACTCCAGCAGCCCCTGATAAATAGCGTTTTCAAGATACTTCGGCAGCAACTCGGCCAGCACATTTTCCGCGTCAGGCTCAAAAATATAGTTTACTTTCCGGGCCTGACCTTCCTGAGCCTGGCCTTCCTGCGCTTTGCCCTCTTCAGCAGGCGGTTCAGCCGGCAGGAGCTTCATCACAACAGGCTTCTGCACCATTACGTTGACAAACTGGCTGTAGACGAGATAAACCTCGTCGTATTCCTCCGCCGTGTATTTCTGCACCACTAACGAACTGATTTCCTGGGCTGTATGGTACTTGATATCCTCACCCAGACCGACGAAATAACCGTCGATATTGTAACCGCGTTTGCGGAAAAAATCATATCCCTTCCGGCCGACTGTGATCATGCTGATTTCCGTGACGGCGCCTTTCAACTCCTGCGTCACCCGCCGGATTACGTTGCCGTTAAAGCCGCCGCACAGGCCCCGGTCAGCGGTAATAACGACATAGCACACTTTCTTCGGTTCACGCACGGCCAGCAGCGGGTGTTTTACCGCGCCGGAAGCCTGCGCCACCCGGCCGAGCACACCCCTGATCCTTTTGGAATACGGGCGGGCGGCCAGCACCGCGTCCTGCGCGCGCCTCATCTTGGCAGCCGATACAGCCTTCATCGCCTTGGTGATCTTCTGCATGTTTTCGGTACTCTTGATCCGGCGCCGGAGATCGCGCAAACTTGCCATTTATGTTTTCACCACCTTATTAGCCGGTAAGTGTCTGAACATACTACTCCAGACCGTGCACGGCTTTGAATTCGGCCTTAAATTCCGCAACGGCGGCTTTCAAGTTTTCCTCCAACTTGTCCGACAGATCGCCGGTATTGCGGATTTCCTCCAGCAGGTTTGCCTTTTTGGACCTCAGGAACTTCAGGTATTCCGCTTCAAACGGCAGCACCTGCTCGACCGGCAGGTCGTCCAGGAAACCATGGGCAGCGGCGAAAATGCTCGCTACCTGCTCTTCCACCGGCATCGGCACATACTGATCCTGCTTGAGCAACTCCACCATGCGCTCGCCGCGGGTCAGCCTGGCTTGCGTGGCCTTGTCCAGGTCGGAGCCGAACTGGGCAAAGGCGGCCAGTTCGCGGTACTGGGCCAAGTCGATGCGCAGGCCGCCGGCTACTTTTTTCATCGCCTTCACCTGGGCCGCGCCGCCGACCCGGGACACCGAGATACCCACGTTCACCGCCGGGCGGATACCGGCGTAAAACAGGTCGGGCTCAAGGAAGATCTGGCCGTCGGTAATAGAGATGACGTTTGTCGGAATATAGGCGGAAACGTCACCCGCCTGGGTCTCGATAATCGGCAGCGCGGTCATGGAACCGGCGCCGAGGTCGTCCGAAAGCTTGCAAGCCCGCTCCAGCAGCCGGCTGTGCAGGTTAAAAACGTCGCCGGGATAGGCCTCGCGGCCGGGCGGCCGGCGCAGCAGCAGCGAGAGCTCGCGGTAAGCGGCAGCCTGCTTGGACAGGTCGTCGTAGACAATTAAAACGTGCTTGCCCTGGGACATGAATTCCTCGCCCATGGCGGCTCCCGCGAACGGGGCGATATAGAGCAGCGGGGCCGGGTCGGAAGCGGTGGCGGAAACGATGATGGTATAGTCCATCGCGCCGTTGTCCTCCAGCTTCTGCACCACGTTGGCGACGGTAGACTGTTTCTGGCCGACGGCCACGTAAATGCAGAGCACGTCGCCGCCTTTCTGGTTGATGATCGCGTCAATCGCGATGGCGGTCTTGCCGGTCTGACGGTCGCCCAGGATTAGCTCCCGCTGGCCGCGGCCGATCGGCGTCATCGAGTCGATAGCCTTTAAGCCGGTCTGCAGCGGCTGGTGCACGGACTTCCGGTAGATAACGCCCGGTGCGATCTTCTCCACGGGAAGAAACTTGTCGCTTTTAATCGGCCCCTTGCCGTCCAGCGGCTGGCCCAGCGGGTTGACCACCCGGCCAATCAGGGCGTCGCCCACCGGCACGGAGACGATCCGGCCGGTACGCTTGACGGTGTCACCCTCTTTAATATGCTTGTACGGGCCGAGAATAACACAGCCGATGTTGTCTTCTTCCAGGTTGAGGGCCATCCCCAGCACACCGCCGGGAAACTCCAGCAGTTCCATGGACATACATTCCATCAGCCCGTATACCCTGGCGATCCCGTCACCGACCTGGATAACGGTACCCACGTCGGTCATTTCGATCTGTGCCTGGTACTTATCTATCTGCTGCCGGATAATCGAACTGATTTCTTCAGGTCGCAAATTCATTCACTGGTTCACCCCTATCTATAGTTAGCTGATTTGCTTGAGACGATCTCCGAAGGCAGCCAACTTGGCCTTGATCGTGCCGTCAATCACCTTGTCCCCGATCCGGATCAAAACCCCTCCGATCAGAGACGGGTCGGTTGCATAAGACACCTGCACTTTTTTGCCGGTCAGCCTGGCCAGCAACTGGCCGAACTCACCTTTTTCCCGATCTTTCAAATCCACCACCGTGGTGACCCGCGCCTCCACAATATTGCGCGCAGCGTTGGCCTGGGCGATAAATTCGGCCGTGATATCTCCCAAAAATGTCTCCCGCCGGCGATCAACCAGCAAGGCAAGAAAGTTCAGGGCCAACTCGGATATTTTTCCTTTAAACAACTGGTCAAGCAGTTCTTTTTTCGCGGCAGCGGTAATCTGCGGGTGGTACAAGATTTTTTGCAGTTCGGTGTTTTCTTGAAGAACCTGGTTGATGGCTTTTAATTCTTTTTCGACCTGGTCGATTATATTCGCTTGTTCCGCGAGTTCATATAACGCCGCCGAGTAGCGCCCTGCTACGGCCCCTTTTAGCATAGCAGTTCGCCTGCCTCTTTAACGAACTCATCAACCAACTCGTGCTGGATTTTGTCGTCAATCTGGCGCTCCAGGATCTTGCCGGCCACCAGCACAGCCAGAGTGGCGGCCTGGTCGCGCAACTCGGCGACAGCCTTGTCTTTTTCACGCTGGATCTCGACAAGGGCCGAATCTTTCAGTCTTTTTGCCTCATTCTTGGCGTTTTCAATGATTTCAGCCGCCTGTTCCTCACCCGCTTTGGCCGCTTTCTGGACAATATCCTGGGCCTGCTCGCGGGCCCGACGCAATTCAGCCTCAAGTTCCGCTCTAAACTGCTCGGCCTGCTGCTTCTCCTGCTCGGCAGCCGCGATACTGTCGGCAATGTGCTTTTGCCGGTCGGCCAATAGCTTGGTCAGCGGCTTGTATGCGACTAATCTAAGGAAGATCAATAATAAGATAAAGTGAAACACCTGCGCCAGCAGGGTCGCATTTGGAAAATGTTCCAAAACCTTTTCCCCTCCATTCACACGTCTGACACCTTTCGTCAAACGCAAATTCGGTCCAAGGGCCGGAGGTCAACGCGCCGGTTGCCGGCTGCCGGTAAAATACGCGGCAGGCGGCCAGATGTCAAATAACGGCGGACACCCGGCTACCGGCAATTGATGCCCTTCTCTTAGCCACCAACCTTGCCCCACAGCATGAAGGCGATAACAATCGCGATAACCGGCAGGGCCTCGATCAGACCCAGCGAAATAAACAACAGGGTCATTGTTGAGCCCCTGGCCTCCGGCTGGCGGGCGATCGCTTCAATCGCCTTGCCGGTCATGACACCGTCACCGATAGCAGCGCCGCACGCGCCCAGACCAATAGCAATAGCACACCCAATAGCGGCTCCAGCTTGTAACATTTGGTTTTCCATCTTAAAAATTCCCCGTCCTTTCAAAAATGTTATTTGTTCTTATTGATTACTTAATAAAACCTGGCTAGTGTTCCGCAGTGGCAATGGAAATATAAACGATGGAAAGCATGGTAAAGATGAAGGCCTGGATACAGCCCACGAAGATACTGAAGGCCAGCCATACCACCGAAGCGATAAAGCCGCCCAGCAGGTCGACCCAGATGCCAAACAGCCCCAGTAAGACTACCAGCATCACCTCGCCACCGTAAATATTCCCAAATAGACGGAAGGCCAGCGTAACCGGCTTGGAAAACTCTTCAATTATATTAATTGGGAGAAAAAAAGGATAAGGCTGGATAAAATGTTTAAAGTAGCCGGCTCCTTTGTACTTCAGTCCGTAATAATACATCAGCGCAAAAGTAGTCAGTGACAGCGCAAAAGTAGTGTTGGGATTGGCCGTCGGGGAACTGAGCGTCGGCACAAGTCCAAGAAGGTTGGAAAACAGGATAAAGATAAAAAACGTAATCACCACGCCGATGATACCGGCGCCTTTACGCGGGTCCATGTTCGAGTTGACCAGGTTCCTGATCCCCTCAAACATCATCTCGAAAACGTTTTGCGCCCCGTGCGGCCGCCGCATGTCCATGTTCCGGGTGGCAACTACAGCAAATATCACCACCAGCGCCATAGTCAGCCAGGTCATAACCAACACTTTCGGGACGAACTCCAGATGCATGCCACCGATGTTCAGGTGCCACAGTACTTGATGGCCATGCTCATCTACCTCCCAAAAATGGAAAACATGGCCCCAAATATCTACCCTGTTTTCAACTTCTAGCATACTTAGCATTTCTTTTTTCACCCCCTTTTCCTTAATTTTTTTTATTGATATATTATTCAGCAGCTGGAAGGCAGAATGACGCGGGACTTAAACCTCCTCTCATTCTGACTCCTGACTCCTGATTCCAGGCTCCCGTGCAGTTACTGACTTGTACCGCAAAAAGCCGGCAAAACCGGCTTCCTTCAGCAAGGCGCCCACCACACCGCAGGTAAAGATACAGGGAACCACGCAAATACCGGCGGCAGCGGTATAGATATTGGCAAAATCTGTCCTGGAAACAAAAAACAGCACCACCATGATGATGAGCAGCCGCAGGAAAACACCGGCCATCACCTGGGCACCGGCACGCCGTATGCCGGCCGCAACGGCGGCACGCAGTCTTTTATGCAGAAAAAAAGCATTCCACATACCCGTGGCAGTACCGATCAGAAAACCGGCCACAAAACGGTTTCCCGGTTGCAGCAACAGCACGAGGCAATAGAACGCTAGCAGAAAGCCAGATATACGTAATGTCCTGGTTAACTGGCCAGCAAAATCCCAGTCCCGCATTGAAACTTACTCCCTCTCCCTAACAAACCTCTGCAGGATTTTATATATACCGGCGATTCCAACGGCGATACCGGCCATAACCCCGGCCAGCATCAGCCAGGGCGCGGTGGCGAACTGGCGGTCCAGATACTGCCCGCAATAGTAACCGGACACTACCGTAACAGCAAGCTCCGTGCCGATGGCCGCAGTCATACCCATCGCCTGAAACGCCAACCCCCGGTTCCGTTTTTCTAAATCTTTATCATTATCTTTATCATTGTTTTTTTTATCCTGCATGTTCATCCAGGTTATCATGCGCAAGCGGACAGGCGCATCAGCCGCTCTCCACCTGCCATGTCTCCCTGATTCACCCTCAGCATATAATGCTTCTACACAAAATACACTATTCCTCCAAGGAGAAAAAATTTTTATTTTGGAAAAGATTAGGGTCAAAACCACCCTAATAACAAGTCCCACTCTAACTTAAACCAACTTAATTGTCATTTGTAAATATTATTTAAATTTTAAAGGACTGAACTCTTGGGGGGGGTCCTGGCAGAGCCCGATCCTGTACTTGATCGCCTGCACGATTCGCTGCGATGCGCGCCCGTCGCCATAGGGGTTGACGGCATTGGCCATTTTTCCGTAGTATTCGCGATCCTCCAGCAAGCGCCTGGTTTCTGACGCCACGGTCTCTCTGCCGGTGCCCACCAGCCGCACGGTGCCGGCGTCTACCGCCTCGGGCCGCTCAGTCGTGTTACGCAGCACCAGGACGGGCTTGCCCAGGGCGGGAGCCTCTTCCTGGAGCCCGCCGGAGTCGCTCAAAACAAGGTAACTGCAATTGATCAGGTTAGCAAAAGGCTGGTAATCCAGAGGCTCAATCAGATGCACCCGATCCAGCCCGCCCAGTTCTTCTTCCACTATATTCCGCACCAGAGGGTTTTTATGCACAGGGAAAACCACTTCCACGTCAGGGTGGTTTTCCGCCACCTCCCGCAACGCCCGGTAAATTTCACGCATCGGCTCGCCCAGGTTCTCCCTGCGGTGGGTCGTAACCAGCAGCACCCTGCGGCCAGCGTAATCAATCCTGTTCAATACTTGATCGGTAAAAATGTAGCCCGGCCGCACTGTAGCCAGCAGGGCATCGATCACTGTATTTCCGGTTACATAAATATTTTCGGCGGACACACCTTCGTCAAGCAGGTTTTGCCTGGCGCCGGCGGTGGGGGCGAAGTGCAGGTCGGCCAGCACGCCGGTCAAATGGCGGTTGATCTCTTCCGGGAAGGGTGAGAACTTGTCGCGCGTCCGCAGCCCGGCTTCGACATGCCCTACCGGGATCTGGAGATAGTAAGCGGCCAGGGCGGCCACAAAGGTGGTGGTGGTGTCGCCGTGCACCAGGACCAGACCGGGCTTTTCCGCCTCAAAGACTTCCCGCAGCCCGGTCAGCGCCCGGCTGGTAATGTCAAAAAGGCTTTGCTGCCGGCGCATAATATCCAGGTCGTAGTCAGGTATGATTTCAAACAGTTCCAGCACCTGGTCCAGCATCTCCCGGTGCTGGGCCGTCACCGCCACTTTACAGTCTATCTCGTCCCGGCATTTCGCCAGCTCTTTCACCAGGGGAGCCATTTTGATCGCCTCGGGCCTGGTCCCGAAGACTGTGATCACTTTCAGCAAAGGTTACAACTGCCTTTCGTCAGGAGTCAGTACCAGTAGTCAGTAGCCAACCGTTTTCTCATTCGCTGCTGAATATTGACTACTGACTGCTAAACATACCTGATCAATTCTACTCCTGCTTCTTGAAATATTTCCTGCGCCAGGGGGTCGGGGTAATCACCTTGGAAAACCACTCTCCCGACGCCGGCGTTAATCATTATTTTTGCGCAAAGCAGGCAGGGCTGGTGGGTAACGTAGCAAACGGAACCTTTGATGGCAATGCCGTGTAAGGCGGCCTGGATCACGGCGTTTTGCTCGGCGTGCAAGCCGCGGCAAAGTTCGTGGCGCTCGCCGGAAGGCACACCCATCTGCTCGCGCAGGCAGCCGATCTCCAGGCAGTGCTTTAATCCGGCGGGGGCTCCGTTGTAACCGCTGGCCAAAATCCGCCTGTCTTTAACGAGAACGGCCCCGACATGCCGCCGCAGGCAGGTGGACCGGTTGGCCACAACTCTGGTAATGTCCATGAAATACTGGTCCCAACCCGGCCGCTCCATAAATATCAACACCTTTAAAGACAGGAGTCAGAATATTTGAAGACAATGAACCCGTTCAGCTCTCGCTAAACTTCGCAGCTTTGGTGGTGGATTGTATTCCGACTACTGACTCCTGACTACTAATTAATATAAAGGATACCTGTCGCACATTTCGCTTATTTTCGCGCGGGCCTTAGCCAATTTCGCGTCATCGTCGCGGTTGGTGATGGCGTAGTCCATAATCTCGGCAATCTGGACCATGTCTTCCTCCCTCAAACCGCGGGTGGTAACCGCGGGGGTGCCGATCCGGATGCCGCTGGAGGTATTGGGCGGTAGCGGGTCGAAGGGGATGGGGTTCTTGTTCACTGTCACGCCCACAGTGTCCATCAGTTCCTGAGCCTCTTTGCCGGTAATATTCTTGCTGCGCAGATCAACCAGGATCAGGTGGTTGTCGGTGCCGCCGGAAATAACCTCAAAGCCCCGCTCCAACAGGGCCGCCGCCAGCGCGCCGGCATTGTTGATCACCCTTTGCTGGTAGTCTTTAAAACCCGGCTCCATCGCTTCTTTAAACGCCACTGCCTTGGAGGCGATCACATGCATCAGGGGGCCGCCCTGAATGCCCGGGAAAACCGACTTGTTGATCTGGGCGCCGTACTTCTCACGGCACAGAATCAACCCGCCCCTGGGCCCGCGCAGGGTTTTGTGAGTGGTGGTGGTAACCACATCGGAGTACGGAACAGGGCTCATATGCAGCCCGGCCGCCACCAGGCCGGCGATGTGGGCCATGTCCACCATCATATAGGCTCCGACTTCCGCGGCAATTTCGCCGAAACGGGCAAAGTCAATGGCGCGGGGGTAAGAACTGGCGCCGGCGATAATCAACTTCGGCTTATGCTCTCCGGCAATCGCCCGGACTTTTTCATAATCAATCCGGCCGGTTTCTTTCTCCACACCGTAAAAGACAAACTTAAAATACTTGCCGGATATGTTAATGGGGCTGCCATGGGTGAGGTGGCCGCCGTGGGCCAGGTCCATACCCAGAATGGTATCCCCAGGGCTCAACAAAGCGTAGTAAACGGCTGTGTTTGCCTGCGCCCCGGAATGGGGTTGCACATTGGCGAACTCGGCCCCGAACAACTTTTTGGCGCGTGAAATAGCCAGGCTCTCGGCTACATCCATAAACTCGCAACCGCCGTAATAACGCTTTCCGGGATAACCTTCGGCATACTTGTTGGTCAGGACCGAGCCCTGTGCCTCCATTACCGCCCGGCTGGCCGCGTTTTCTGAAGCGATCAGTTCGAGGGTCCGGCGCTGTCGCTGTGTTTCAAGCTCAATGGCGCGGAATATTTCCGGATCGACTTCAGACAAAGGGCGCAACAAACTCATATAAAACAATCCTCCCCACCGCCGGTGCTACCGGCTACATCGATAATATTTTTGCTCTATTTCTTCAATCTTACTGACCCGGCGGGCATGCCGCCCCCCTTGAAATTCCGCCTGGAGCCACGTTGACACAATATCGCGCGCCAGGCCGGGACCGATCACCCGCTGGCCCATGGTCAAAATATTGGCGCAGTTATGCTCCCGGGCGGCCCTGGCGGAAAAAGTGTCATGGCACAGCGCCGCCCTGACGCCGGGCACTTTATTGGCGGCTATGGCCACGCCGATGCCCGTTCCGCAGCAGAGCACGCCCCGGTCGAAATCACCGTCGCGCACTGCCTCCGCCACTGCCAGGGCCAGATCGGGGTAGTCCACCGCTTCCTCAGAAAAAGTGCCGAAATCTTTGTATTCAATACCGGATTCACGCAGGAGGGCGGCAACTTCTTCCTTAAGCCTGAATCCGCCGTGATCACCGGCTAAAGCAACTTTCATCTTAACAACCTCTTTTCAGTAGTCAGTAGTCAGAATGTCCCTAGTATATACTTCAGTCTTCAAATGTTTTCGCCTGTTCTTTCATTCTTACTTCTTACTCCTGACTCCTGAGTAGTTTCGTTTATATTGTCTTGTGAGTTCGACAATAATCGGAAAAATTCCTCTAATTTTGGTTAAAATCCCTCAAACTCTGACGCAAGCCTGTCTAAGGCCTGGGAAATCATATACTCCAGCTTTTCCGCGCAATTGCGGTAGACTAAAACAGACCGGCCGACCGGGTCGGGTACATCCCCGTCCACTCCGGCGAACTCGGCAAGGGTATACACTTTGCCGGCCGTTTGTGGGTAGACGCTCAAGATATACTCACGTTGAGCCCCGGTCATAGTCAGGATTAATCCGGCCCGGCCGGCAATTTCAGAATCCAGGCGGGTGGCACGGTGTTCCTTCAAGTCAATCCCCTTCATGGCCAGCGCTTCCACTGCTTCCGCAGTCGCGCGCGAACCTTGCCAGGCTGCCACGCCTGCGGAAGAAACTGTCATTTTTTTAATCCCGCGATCCGCCAAAATCTTGCGCGCCAGCGCTTCTGCCATACTGCTGCGGCAGGTGTTACCGGTACAAACGAAAAGTATTTCCATAATAAACCACCTCACTCTCTTCATAAATTATACCATTCAGGTATTCAGTAGTCAGTAGTCAGACACCCATGAAGCTTCGCTTCATCATCAGATAGAGTAAATGATCAAAATCTATTTTTAGGGCAAAATTCAGAATATTTCGAGACGATAAATTATTCTTTAATTCTTTTATTAATTCTTTTTTTATTCTGACTACTGACTACTGACTACTAATGATCATCCTACCACCTTATACGCGAATTATTTTACCCCCGGCCGCCTTGCGCAGCCGGTTCATCACCGCCAAACCGACACCGCGATCCGCCAGGCCCTCCGCCAGGATCACATCGACATCCATTTCGTCAAAACGGCGCAGCGCGGCATACAGGGCCGACGCCACCGTTTCCGGCCTGTCCCGGCGCCCGGCAAAAACAACCTCCCCGGCAGCCGATAAGTCCCTTCCACCTGTGTACGACAAGATCCCGACCAGCCGGCCTTTTGCCCGGTACTCCCGCGCCAGGTCCATTATTTTTACCGCCACCGCCCCCGCTTCGCCTTCAACCAAAAAAAGCGGCGCGCGCGGCGCGTAATGAGCGTACTTCATTCCGGGAGAGCGCGGCCGGCCTTCCTCTTTAAAACCGGACCGGGCCGCGGGGTCGACCGCCACAGCGCCCAGGACTTTGCCTAAATCATCAGGGGTGATCCCGCCAGGCCTCAGCACCAGCGGCACCGGGGCGGTCAGGTCAACAACGGTTGATTCCACTCCCACCTCAGCCGGCCCGCCGTCCAAAATCAGATCGATCCGTCCGCCCAAATCGTTTAAAACGTGCCTGGCTGTTGTCGGACTGGAACGCCCTGATTTATTGGCGCTGGGCGCGGCGACAGGGACACCGGCCGCGCGGATCAAGCCCAGCGCCACCGGGTGATCGGGCATACGCACGGCGACAGTGTCCAGTCCGGCGGTAACCTGGGCCGGCACTGTTTCACCCACCGGCAAAATAATAGTCAGCGGGCCCGGCCAAAAGGCATTCATCAACGTTTCCGCGGCGCCGTTAATTTTTTTAACCAGGCCGCTAACGGCCTCCCGGCCGGCGACATGGACGATCAGGGGATTATCCGCGGGGCGGCCTTTTGCTTCAAATATCTTGGCTACAGCCCGCCCGTCCAGGGCGTTCGCCCCGAGACCGTACACAGTCTCAGTGGGGAAGGCCACCAACCCGCCCCGGCGCAAAACGGCTCCGCCTTCCTCCAGTGGACCGGGCTCCGGACGCAACGGGTCAACTGTTATGTATTTTGTATCAATTGTCTTCTCTCGCATAAAAACCTCGTTACATCCAAGTATTCTGAATTCAGGAGTCAGAATTCAGAATATTTCGAGACATAAACCGTTCTCTCATTCTGACTCCTGACTTCTGACTCCTGAGATAATGCCCATGTTTGGCGGCAATATGGTGAAAGCCGTCCGACTGCCAGTCTGTCCAGTCCGGCCAGGTCCTTCAAAAAAAAGGCGTCCCAAAGCGGGGGCCGCAGGATGCCGGCTACGGCCCCGCGCTGGCCGCATCCAATTTCCATGAGCAGCCTGCCGCCCGGTTTCAGCAGGCCTGCCGCGGCGGGGATCAGCCGACGGTACAGGTCCAGCCCGTCCGCGCCCCCGTCCAGGGCGGTCACCGGTTCGTACAGCCGCACTTCTCTCGCCAGCGTGTCAAGTTCACCTGTGGCGATATACGGCAGGTTGGCCGCAATCAGGTCCACCCGGCCCGCCAGGTCCAGGCCGGCTAAGGGCGCGAGCAGGTCGCCCTGAAAAAATGACACGCGCTGTTCAACACCGTGTAAAGCCGCGTTTTGCCGGGCCACCCCGACAGCCTCCGGTGACAGGTCGGTGGCGTAAACCACGGCGCCCGGCAAAAAAACAGCCAGGCTTACCGCGATAGCGCCGCAGCCGGTGCCAACGTCAACGATGATAAAATCAGGCTCCGCATACTTGACTGCCGTTTCGACCAGCAACTCTGTCTCCGGCCGGGGGATCAGGACAGAGCGGTCGACGGCAAAATCCAGACCCATAAACTCTTTGCGCCCGGTCAGGTAGGCCACCGGCTCGCCCGCCTCCCGCCTGGCGATCAGCGCGAAAAACCGGGCTTCTTCTTCCGGCGTGAGGACACATTCCCAATCGCGGTACAGTCCCGCCCGGCTCTGTCCGGTCACATGGCCCAGGAGCACAACGGCGTCCAGGGCGGGAGTGCCGGCGCCGCTTTTTTCCAGTTTGTGCCCGGCCCGACGCAGGGCTTCTTTGATCGTAACCATTATTATTCCACTTGTTTGAGCCGTTCCGCCTGATCGGTAGTAACCAAGGAATCGATAATCTCGCCCAGGTCGCCTTCCAGGATCCCGTCCAGGCGGTGCAAGGTGAGACCGATCCGGTGGTCGGTCACCCTGTTCTGGGGGAAATTATAGGTCCGGATTCGCTCGCTGCGGTCACCCGTCCCGACCATCGACTTGCGGGTGCTGGCCAATTTTTGCTGGTGCTCGCTCTGGGCGCGGTCAAGGAGGCGCGCCATCAGCACTTTCATCGCCTTCTCTTTGTTTTTGTGCTGTGATTTTTCATCCTGCATGGAAACGACTATTCCGGTCGGGATATGGGTAATCCGCACGGCGGACTGGGTTGTATTCACCGACTGGCCGCCGTGGCCGGAGGCGCAAAAAACATCGATGCGCAGGTCGTTCGGGTCGATTTCGACGTCCACTTCCTCAGCCTCGGGCAGCACCGCCACCGTGGCCGCCGAGGTATGGATGCGCCCCCCGGACTCGGTGGTGGGGATCCGCTGCACCCGGTGCGTCCCGCTTTCAAATTTCAACCTGCTGTAAGCTCCACGCCCCTCAATATTAAATACTACTTCTTTAATGCCGCCGATGTCGGTGTAATTGGCGCTCAGCATCTCGGTTTTCCAGCCCTGATTTTCCGCAAAGCGAGCATACATGCGAAACAGGTCGGCCGCGAACAGCGCCGCTTCTTCGCCGCCGGTACCGGCGCGTATTTCCATAATTACGTTTTTCTCATCATTCGGATCTTTTGGCAACAGGAGTACTTTGAGCTTAAGTTCCAGATCCGACTTTTCTTTGAGCAATCGCTCAAGTTCGGCCTGGGCCATATCGCGCATGTCCCCGTCCGGCTCTTCGTTTAATATCGTTCGCGTCTCCTGGATTTCTTTAGCTATTTTTTTGTATTCCTTGTAAACTCCGACTATACCGGCCAGATCGGCATGTGTCTTGACATATTGCTGCCAACGGCCGATATCGGCAATCACTTCCGGGTCGGCAATCAATTTACTCAGTTCTTCGTACTTTTCCTCCAGTGACGCCAATTTATCCAGCATTTCCACTCTCACCCGCCTTAAGTACTGCTCCGAAGGCAGTTATCGCCACTTCCACCTGCCCGTCATCCGGCGGGCCGGTTGTTAATTTCTGAAGCCACAGCCCCGGCGCGATCAGGCAACGGCACCAGGGAACGTCGGCGTATTTACCTGATAGTTTAACCAATTCGTAGGAAATCCCCGCAACTAAGGGTAAAAGAAGCACTCTGGAGAGAATCCGCCACCACAGGACCTGCTCGCCCAGCAGGGAAAAAAGCAGGATACTGATTACCAGCACGATCAAAATAAAACTCGTGCCGCAGCGGGGATGCGCGGTGGAGTGCCGCTGCACCACCCCCACGGACAACTCGTCTCCGGCTTCATAGGCGTTAATTACTTTATGTTCGGCCCCGTGGTACTGAAATACGCGTTTGATATCCTCCAGCCGGCCGATGACAACCACGTAGGCCAGAAAGACGGCAATGCGGAAGATTCCCTCGATCAGGTTCTGTATGAAGCTCCCCGGGGCGATTTTATGCAAAAGATGGGCCAGGGCGGTGGGCAGCACGGCAAAAAGAAGCACGGCCAGCGCTAGTGCCGCGCCGATAGTGAATATGATTTCTTTCGCGGTCAGCTCTTCATCCTCACCTGTGGCCTGGTTGGCCGAATAGGTCAGTGACTCGATCCCGAGCACCAGGGATTCGATCAGCACGACCACCCCGCGTACCAGCGGCCATTTTAAGACCGGTACCCGCTTGGTCAGCGAGCCCACCGGCTTCCGGTCCACCACAATAGTCTGGTCCGGCCGGCGCACGGCGATGGCGCGGAAATCCGGCCCGCGCATCATCACTCCCTCGATTACCGCCTGGCCTCCGTATGGGTACTTATCGCCCATGAATTCACCTCTTTTCTACACTGACTGTATACTTAAAACTGTATACTTAAATCAGAAATAGCAGAGCGCCCGCCCTGCTACCTGTCTACTTCGTCAAGCCGTATTTTTTACGGAAGCGCTCGGCTCTCCCGCCAGTCTCTATGGTTCGTTGCGATCCGGTGTAAAAGGGATGGCACTTGGAACAAATTTCCACGCGGAGTTCCTGTTTGGTAGAACCTGTTTCGAATGTCTCGCCGCAAACACAAGATACCCTGGCCTTCCCATATTTCGGATGTATGGCTTCTTTCATCGGGTTCACCTCTTTCCATGCATGAATGAAACAATATTATTCAGGTATAAAAATACACTTAAATATTGTAGCATATCGACCGGCCGCCTGCAAGAACAACCTGTTTACCTAACCGGGCGGCTGAAGCTTCCCACTTTCAGCCCCGGTACTGCTTTCAGCGCGTCAATCAAGCCCGGTATGCCGATAATATCCCCCTTGCCGCCGGGCAAACGTGTAAAAAGCCAGTCCGGATCGATATTCAAGTTGCGCATCTGCACCAGATTCACTCCCGCCTCCCTGACAAAAGCCGTCAGTGCCTCCGCTTCGTCCGCCCGGTCGGTCAGGCCGGGCAGGACCAGCAGGTTCAGCGAGGTATAGACACCATGCGAGGCTGCCGCCTCGAGCGAATGGCGAACGTCGGCCAGGCTGTAGCCCCGCGGCCGGTAGTAAGCTCTATAGGTGTCATCAAGGGCGCTGATCAAGCTGACCCGGATCGCGTCCAGGCCGGCCCGGCAAATATCCCTCACGCCGGCGGTATGCCCGCCGTTGCTGTTCATATTAATCGTACCCAGGCCGGTTGACTTACGGATCTGCCTGATCGCTTCCGCGATAGTGCCGGCCGCCAGCGCCGGCTCTCCTTCACAGCCCTGCCCGAAACTGACTATGGCCCCATCCCCTCCGTTCAAGTGGGGGACCGCCACTTCCGCCACTTCCACGGGAGTCGGCCGGAATTTAATACGCGCCTGCGGTGAGGGGCAGCACCCCGCCGGCTGCAGCGATATACAGCCCAGGCAGCGGGCGTTGCAAGCGGGTGAAACCGGTATTCCGCCTTCCCAGCGGCTGTAAAAAATGTTTTGGGCGGTGAAGCAATGATACTCCAGGGCGCAATGAGCCAAATGTCTGAGAATGCGGTTTTCCGGGAATAACGCCAGCTTGTGCCGCACCCGCGCGGGGAGGTCCGCAGTGTCGTAGTGAGCGGGGTCCCAGCGGTCAGGGTCGTCGGTGCGCCGCGCCGCCGCGTACAACTCGCCGTCGCGGCAGGCCACGGCGGTATACCCGAGCAAGGGGAGCGTCTTCTCTTGTTTGCCTCTAATATAGGAAGGCAGCAGGGTACGGGTATATCCCTGGGGAAGCAGCGCCCCGACCGCCCACGACCGCCCGTGCGTCCAGGGGTTTTGTTCAAGGGTGGTAAAATGCCCGGCGCGGGTCAACCCCACCGGCGTCCCGCCGGGTATCAGCGTCAGAGAAGCGCCTGAAGGCAGTTTTTCCATGTCCTCGTCCACCAGCTCTACAAACCGGTCGCCGGTACGGCCGGCGGCACGCAAGGTGCGGTGGTCATAAAGCTGCCCGTCATCCCCGGCAAAAAGCAGGCGGTACAATATATATACACCCCCGGATCTTATCAATAAATAGAATTATCATTGGAAATTATCACTTTAATATAACTTGAAGAACAAAAAAAGTAAAGATTTTTGAGGGATCGAGATGGCGCCGGTTTTGAGGTGTCATTTTGAGGTACCGGTCAAGGAGTTAATACCGAAGTGGTAGTCAGCAGTCAGAATGAGAGAATGGTTTATCGTCTCGAAAATATTCTGAATGCTGACTCCTGAATTCTGAATACCTGAATAAAGGCCGCTTTATTAGCGGCCTTTATTCTTTAGCTGTAATAGCTCTCCCGCGCCAGCCAGGTCAGCGGGTCTAACGGGACGCCGCTCTGCAGCACCTCCAGGTGCAGGTGAGGCCCGGTGGAACGGCCGGTGCTGCCGGCCAGGGCGATAATAGTGTTGACATCGACAACGCTTCCTTCAGTTACAAGCAGTTTCGCGCAGTGAGCGTACAGGGTGCGCAACCCGTTGCCGTGGTCGATGATCACTGTCAGTCCGTAGGTCCCCCTGGGGCCGGCAAAGACCACTCTGCCGGCCGCCGCCGGCCGGATCGGAGTATTCTCCTCGGCGGCGATGTCAATGCCTTCGTGCGGCTTACCGTCTCTAATACCAAAAGGTGAGGTAATCGCACCCAACAGCGGCCAGGCCAACTGCTTCGCATGAGGACCGTAGGCGGGCAGCGCCGCCTCGCGGCCGGCGGCGTCACGCGGGATCAACAACTGCCTGCCGGCGATAATTTTATTGACATCGGACAGTCTGTTCCGGGACGCGAGTACGTTCACGTCTACCTGGTACAGTCCGGCAATGCCTAGCAGTGTTTCCCCCGGCCGGATCTGGTGCGTGAAGCAATCCGCCTGCACTTTGATAAACTGGCCGGCAAGGATATTATCCGGATCGGCCAGACCGTTCGCCGCCGCAAGGGCTTCCACAGACATCCCGTTTTTCCTGGCAATACCGGAAAGGGTATCGCCCGGTTTTATCTCATATATACTTTGAGACGCGGCTGCAACAACAGGCGGCGGTGCCACGTAAGGCGCTTCTTCAAGAATAAGCTCGTCCAGGCGGGCGCCGGCCGGACCGGCACACAGAATAGCCAGCGCCGTCGTGACCGCAATTGCGATAACTGTAATTAATATCTTCGGTTTCATAAAAATCACCTCTTCAAGCAATACAAAATATAGTATTGGCAGAAAAGGTAATTTTTATACATGGGCAACCTGAGGTCTTACATCACGGCTCGTGTTCGGCCCCTATATTTGTCCGGACTCATGAGTTTCGGTACATAATTCTTTTGTGAAATTGAAGGCTAAGTTCCTATGTTGCAGGCGTTTCTACGGGAAGGCTCCGCACGCCCGGCGGCGACCGCCTCGGCGCGCCGGAGGTGGCGGAAGGCGTGCAGCAGGTCGTGGTTGGTTTTGGTCCTTTTGATCTGTTCAAGCAACATTTCCATAGCTTCCAGCAAATTCGCGCCGCTGGTTGCCTTGCGAAACTGCCAGATCATTTCCAGTTCGTCTTTTGACAACAGCAACTCTTCCTTGCGTGTCCCTGACCGGTGCACATCGACGGCCGGAAAGATTCTTCTTTCCGCCAGGCGCCTGTCCAGAATCAGTTCCATGTTGCCGGTGCCTTTAAATTCCTCAAAGATCACATCGTCCATCCGGCTGCCCGTTTCAACCAGGGCTGTGGCTAAAATGGTCAAGCTTCCGCCTTCTTCAATATTACGCGCCGCGCCAAAAAAACGCTTCGGTTTATGCAGAGCGGCGGGATCCACACCGCCGGACAGGGTGCGGCCGCTAGGCGGCACTATCAGGTTGTGGGCTCTCGCCAGACGGGTGATACTGTCAAGCAGGATAACCACGTCATACTTGTGCTCCACCAGACGTTTCGCCCGCTCCAAAACCATATCCGCTACTTTGACGTGGTTTTCAGGCGGCTCATCGAAAGTGGAACTGACTACTTCGCCGTTCACCGAGCGTTCAATGTCGGTGACTTCCTCCGGTCGCTCATCGATTAAAAGCACCATCAAGACGATTTCCGGGTGGTTATTGGTAATGCTATTGGCTATTTCTTTCAGGAGAATAGTCTTACCTGCTTTGGGCGGGGAAACAATCAGGCCACGCTGGCCCTTACCTATCGGGGCAATTAAATCAATAATGCGGGTGGAGAGTTTATCCGGATCGGTTTCCAGGGTGATGCGCTGCATGGGGTAGAGGGGTGTCAGCCCGTCAAAATGAAACCTCTCCCCGGACTGTTCCGGGTCTACGCCGTTTACTTGTTCCACTCTCAACAGGGCGAAATACCGCTCGCTTTCCTTGGGCCGCCGCACCTGCCCGGCTACCAGATCGCCGGTGCGCAAGTCAAAACGCCTGATTTGGGAAGCTGACACATATATATCGTCATTACTGGGCAAGTACTGTAAGGGTCTTAAAAAACCATAACCGTCAGGCAGTATTTCCAGAACCCCCTGTGCTAACAACAGGCCGTCTTTTTGGGTCTGGGCTTTCAAGATTTCAAAAATCAACTCTTTTTTACGTAATTTATAATAAGCCGGCAACTCAAGACCTTTGGCTATTTTATAAAGCTCAACCATGGTCTTGTTTTCTAGATCGGAATAATTCAAAGGCACCCCTCCCGCTAAAGGGAATATTAATGTTCAAGTGTCTACTGATCTTATAACCAACGCGGGCGTGTTTTATACGTCCGTGCGCCGCCTTCTTTTAAGCAAAAATTTCAATAAAAAATATACAGGCAATGAAACAGCTGCGGCGTTAACCAGGCTTCCCGCCAGAAACGGGTAGCCATGTTCGACAATTTCCGACAAAAAAGCACTATACATGGTATCACCGGCAACCACTAGATCCGGTCCGTTCATATCCCCAAACAGGACTTTTCCTGTCATTACGTTTAAGGTAAAGAAAAACGGAACCGCCAGTTTAAAAAACACCACTGTGCCAACCGCCGCCACCGGGTTGCAACGGATAAGACGGGCAACCAGATAGGAAAGCGGGATGCTGATGATCGGTATCGGAAGAAAGTCAAAAGATAAACCCATGGCTACCCCACAGGCTATCTTTTGGGGTGAGTCCGGAAGTTCCATCATCTTGCGGTAATAAGTCTTAATAGAGTCCGCAACCCTGGCGGTAATTTTCTTCTTGCAGTAAAGGTCACTCTCGGATAACACGCCCAACTGCCTTTCTAAATATTAATTTCCGTATTTACCACGGCGCACCGTGTCTCTAAACGCGACGTATGGCCCCGGCTCTATCTATTTTTTACTGTTTCCCAGTCTTCCAGGAATTTTTTAATCCCGGCGTCGGTCAGGGGGTGCTTGATCATTTGCATGATTACTTTAAAAGGAACAGTAGCGATATGAGAGCCGGCCTTAGCCGCGGCAGTAACGTGAACGGGGTGGCGGACACTGGCGGTAATGATCTCGGTGGCAATCTCGTAGCGGTCGAATATTTCCACGATGTCGCGGATCAGTTCCATCCCGTCATGACTAATGTCGTCCAACCGGCCGACAAACGGGCTCACGTAGGTAGCACCTGCGCGGGCCGCCAGCAAGGCCTGGTTGGCGGTAAAGATCAGGGTTACGTTAGTGCGGACACCCTTTTCCGCTAAAACCTTGGTCGCTTTTAACCCTTCCGCGGTCATGGGTATTTTAATTACAATATTGGGGTGGATGGCTGACAAAGCCAAAGCCTCCGCAACCATGGCCGGAGCATCAGTGCCTATAACCTCGGCGCTGATTGGTCCGTCGACAATAGAAACAATCTCACGGACTACTTCGGCAAAATTCCGGCCTTCCTTGGCAATTAAAGACGGGTTGGTAGTGACGCCGCAGATGACCCCGAGTGAATAGGCCTCCCTGATTTCAGCCACGTTTGCCGTATCAATAAATAGTTTAATCTATCACACCTCCTTTCGGCGCTTTATCCGCGCTGCCAAAGATCCGGATCTTTTCGCGGATAACCGCGACGGCCGCATCTCTGGCAGGGGCAAGGATCTTGCGGGGGTCAATCTCCCGCGGACTGGATGCGAGCACATTACGAACAGCCTCGCAAAATGCCTCGCGGATATTCGTATCAATGTTGACCTTGCGCACTCCCAGGCGGATGGCTTCCCGGATTGCATCATCCGGCACCCCGGATGAGCCGTGCAAAACAATGGGGATTTTTGCTTCCGCTTTGATTTTCTTCAGGCGGGGAAAATCCAACTCGGGCACTCCCTTGTACTGCCCATGCGCCGTGCCGATGGCGACAGCCAGGGCGTCAATACCGGTTTCACGTACAAACAGACCCGCCTCAACAGGGTCGGTAAAGAGCGCCTCACGCTCACCGACGGTAATGTCGTCTTCAGTCCCGCCGATCTTGCCCAATTCGGCCTCCACCGAAACTCCGGCCGCGCGCGCCACCTCAACCACCCGCCTGGTCAAGTCTATATTCTCCGCGAGAGGCAGCCTCGATCCGTCGATCATTACCGAAGAAAAACCGGCGCGGATACACCTCACCACTTGCTCAAAACTGGTGCCGTGATCCAGGTGCAGCGCCACCGGAACGCGCGACTTTGCCGCCGCCAGCCCGGCCATCGCCGCGATATATTCTATCCCGGCGTACTTGATTGCTCCCTGGCTGGCCTGCATGATCACCGGCGCGTTTTCCGCTTCGGCAGCCGCTATAATAGCCTGAACGATTTCCATATTATTGCAGTTAAAAGCGCCTACGGCGTAACCGCCGGCCTCCGCAAGATCCAACAATTTACTTACTGGTACCAGCGACATGATGCCCCTCCTTTATATCAGTTATTCACAGCATGGCCGGAGGAAGCTAAAATTATGTCTTATTTCTTTTGCGTCGTGTTTTCTTCAACTTGCCGGCGTTCGCCAGGCTGTCAAGACATTTAAACCCGTGCCGCGCGAGTTCGATCGAATCCACCTGCCGGATCACATTCAGGTCGTCTTCTGTTTCCGCATAGACTATATTAATACTGTCGCAATTCTTACAGTGCAACTCCAGCCTGTCGGGGAAAATATCCACTTCAATCTTGTGATTACCGCACTGGCAGTACAACTCACCGGCCTCAACAATATCGTGCAGGCGGTTCAGCGCTTCAAACATAATTCTTGCGTTATGAAAGTAACTGCCGCAGCCTAAATCGTCAAAAAAAGTTTTCAGCTGCTGCTCGTGGCTTATCATCATTTCGCCGATTTTGGACACGGGCCCGATATTACCCACTACCAGATTAGTCTCCCGGCAGGAGAGCCGGGTTACTTCCCCGGACCAGAGCGCCTTGCCGGAAATCTCATGGAGATGAACGGTTTCGCAAACCATGCAGGGCAGTTTAAATAAATAAACGGACCGGTTTTTTACAACCTCAAGCTTGACGGCGCCGCAGGAACAGCTGATAGAAACAGCTTTACCCTTGGGGAAGGCAAACCGGGAAAAGTTATGAACATCTATTCTCCCGCAATCAGGGCAACGCATGGCCAACACGGCGTCTGTAGTTATCAGCATTGCTTACCCCCCCTAAAGTAATGTTATGGCATTTCCTTTGAAACCCTTGTATAATACTTCGACAACAGGAATAAAAGTCCTCTTTCTCCAGGGGAAATAAAATTCAGGTATTCAGAATTCAGGAGTCAGAATTCAGAATATTTCAAGACGATAAACCATTATCCATTCTGTCTCCTGACTCCTGAGCAAGTGGAATTTAAAAAAAACGAGGGTTGCTCATTCCAGCGGGTAGTGAGGCGGCAACAGCAACCAGAGCCACAATCATGATTACCGCCAGAATCAGAAAGGTCAGGAAAGGAAACAATACAACCAGAACCGACCAGCCGGTGGTTAAACCGTGTACCTGCTTCAGGCCGATCACCAGCAGAACGGCGCTCCATATGCCGGTGGCCAACCCTGCCAGCAAGACAATAATCAATCCTCCTGAACCCAACCAGTAGGACAATAAATGAACCGGCACCATAAAAACAGCAGGCAGGCCGGCCAGCCCGACTACCGCGAAAACACCCGTGGCGGCGCCTCTCCCGCCAAACAATTCGGCTGCAAGGTGTATGACGGCGCTATAGCCGAACCATTTCGCATAACCCCAAATCAGGCCGAAAACCGCTCCCAAAAGAACCAGTGTCCGGGACACCGGCAGAAAATGATCCAGGCCGTAGCCGTAAAGACTTGCTTCTAATGAATGTGAGGCGGTAAGCAGCCACATCGTCACACCCGAAGCGCATAAAATCGTAAACGCCAGGAAAGCAAAGCCTACCGGCGGCCTTTTTGCGACAATTCCCATAGTCCTCACCGGGTCAAAAAGCACGCCGTAAATCAGCTCTAAAAAGTCCGGGCGAAGATTGCCGCCGTCAGGGGACGGTTCAGGTGCAGGGCTTATATTACGGTCAATATCAATGTTCAAAAGAAAACCTCCCCTTTATTCGGGTAGAATACTTTCGGAAAGTCCTACCGTTTGTCATTGCGAGCGTTAAGCGAAGCAATCTCCGGCTCTTACCCCCGCTTTATACTGTGAGATCGCCACGTTGCTTTCGCTCCTCGCGATGACAGAACGGGCCCAAAGACTATTCTGACTCCTGTCTCCTGACTACTGACTACTGACTACTGAGTAGTAGCTATCTCAAGCTGAGGGGATAAGACATCTCTCCCCCGGTAAAGGCCGGCAGTCCAAGCCCCCAAAGGACACTTTGCCAGGTGACGTTGCCGAAAAAATCCCGCCAAATGTTTTTGGGACCGAGTTCTATGATTGCCGGCTCACCTGGTATTCCCGCCAGTTCCCCGGCTAAAAGCACAGCGTCGTGGAAGTCGCCCAACCGGTCCACCAGGCCTATTTCCATGGCCTGGCGCCCGGTAAAGACTCTGCCGTCCGCCAGTTGCCTGACTTCTGAAACGTCCTTGTGCCTGCCTTTTGCCACGACATCCACAAACTGGCTGAAGATGTCGTCGATCATCGACTGAAAAATAGCCCTCTCCTCCGGCGTAACCGGCCTGGAAGGAGATCCCATATCCTTATGGGAACCACTTTTAAAAGTTTCCGTGCCTACTCCCAGCTTCTCGTATAATCCCTGGAGGTTTGGCGTCTGCATAATGACCCCGATACTTCCGGTCATCGTGCCGGGGTTGGCAACGATTTGATCCGTGCACGCGGCTACCCAATAAGCGCCGGAAGCCGCCACGTCTCCCATTGAGGCCACCACTTTTTTGCCTGACTGCCTCAACCTTTCTACTTCCAATGCTATTTCCTGCGAGGCTGCCGGGGTGCCGCCAGGGCTGTTCAGCCGGATTACCACGGCCTCTATTTCCGGGTTTCTGGCAGCCGTCCTCAGGGCAGCGGCTATTTCCTCAGAACTGCCGCCGCTGTTTAACAACCCGGCGTCATACCGGCCGGCCGCAATGGTACCCTCGATATAAATCACACCGACTTTACCTTTGTCAAAACCCGCTTGCCGGGGCGACCTGTCCCCGGAACGCACGGCAAAAGCGAGCATAACCGACAGTACGACCAGTCCAAGAATCATGCCTGCAATTATTTTCTTTCTCATTACCATCCACCTCATGAATTCTATACTGAACACTTACTTCTAATGTTACTAAGTATGATACTTATGATCTTAGCATGCTGGTTTGCTTGGAAAAACATACACGCAAGTAGGGCAAGTAGGGACGGTTCTTGCTTGCTACCCTCGAGGGTAGCAAGCAAGAACCGTCCCTACTTGCCCCCTGCTTGCCCCTTCGTTAGGACTGCTTATTTCGCTCCGCAAACTTTCTGGCCGCACCGATGAATTCCCTGAATAACGGATGCGGCCTGTTGGGCCGGGACTTGAATTCCGGGTGGAACTGGGTGGCTACAAACCAGGGGTGACCGGTCAACTCAATAATCTCCACCAGGTAGCCGTCGGGCCGTGTGCCGGTGAGCTCCAAGCCGGCACGGGTGAGGGCCTCCCGGTAGGTATTGTTCAGCTCATAACGGTGGCGGTGCCTTTCTTCAATGATTTCCTCCCGGTAGGCCCGCCGGGCAATTGAGCCGGGCTTGAGCATACACGGATAGTGGCCCAGACGCATGGTACCCCCCATCTGGTCGAGCGTTTTTTGTTCCGGCAACAGATCAATGACCGGATAAGGTGTATCAGGGTCAAACTCAATGCTGTTCGCCCCCTGCCAGTTCAGCACATTACGGGCAAATTCCACTACGGCAAGCTGCATGCCGAGGCAGAGGCCCAGGTATGGCACTTTCTTTTCACGAGCGTAACGGATGGCTTCGATCTTTCCTTCAATACCACGATCTCCAAAACCGCCAGGTACCAGAACACCGTCAACATCATCTAAAAAATGTTCAACATTTGAACGATTGACTTCTTCTGAGTTGATCCATTTGATCTTAACCGCCGATTCATTATAAAAGCCCGCGTGACGCAGGGCTTCCGCAACGCTCAGGTAAGCGTCGGGCAGGGAGACGTATTTTCCTACCAGGCCTATGGTAGTAATGTAGCGTAAGTTTTTCATCTTTGTTACCATATCCTGCCATTCGGTCAGATCGGGCGGGCCGGTGGTAATACCCAGTTTATCCAGCACAATGTCAGCCAAGCCCTCTTTTTCAAGCATCAGGGGAACCTCATAAATAGACGGCGCATCCACAGCCTGGATCACCGCGTCTCTGTCAATATCGCAGAATAACGCCAGTTTATCTTCCATTTCCCTGGAAAGCGGCCGCTCGCTGCGACAGACAATCACATCCGGCTGGATGCCGATGCTCCTGAGCTCTTTGACGCTGTGCTGAGTAGGCTTGGTCTTCAACTCGTTAGCTGCCCGCAGGTACGGAACCAGGGTAACGTGAATATAAACCACATTATTTTTACCGAGATTGCCCTTCAACTGGCGGATTGCTTCTAAGAAGGGCAGTGATTCGATATCGCCGACAGTCCCGCCGATTTCAGTAATGATAACGTCGGCGCCTGATTCATCAGCCACACTGCAAACCCGCTCTTTAATTTCATTGGTGATATGAGGAATTACCTGTACCGTGCCGCCCAGGTAGTCACCCCTGCGCTCCTTGTTTATCACTGAAGAATATATTCCTCCAGTAGTAACGTTGCAGTTTCTGAAAATATTTATATCAATAAACCGCTCGTAGTGCCCGAGGTCCAGGTCGGTTTCCGCGCCGTCCTCAGTGACAAAAACCTCTCCGTGCTGGTAAGGGCTCATGGTACCGGGGTCAACGTTAATATACGGGTCCAGTTTCTGAATGGCTACCTTCAGCCCCCGGCACTTCAACAGACGCCCCAGGGAGGCGGCTGTAATTCCTTTTCCCAACGAAGAAACAACCCCGCCGGTAACAAATACGAACTTTGCCATATCTCCTCCTTATGTCTTCCAAAAACTATCTCTCTAAAAACTACTCTATCATTCTATTGCCACCAGAAGAACCTGTCAATAAGAGATTGCCTCTTACATACGCTCCGGCGCGTTCAGACCCAGAAGGCGCAGAGCGTTTCGCAGGGTAATCCGGGTGGCGTCAACCAGCACCAGGCGGGCGCCGGATAAGGCCTGGTCCGCGGTAATCACCCGGTGACCGTTATAAAAACTGTGCAAGAGGCCGGCTAGTTCGTGGGCGTAGCGCGCGATGCGCTGCGGCGCGAGCCCCTTTGCGGCCGAGGCCACTTCCCCGGGGAAGTCTGCCAGCTTCCTCGCCAGGGCAAACTCGCTCTCTTCCTTGAGCAGGCTAAAATCAACTTCAGTCGGGTCCGGCACCTGGCCGCCCTGCTCTCCGTACTGCCTCAGGATGCTGCAGATGCGGGCGTGGGCGTATTGAATATAATAAACCGGGTTCTCGTTGGTTTCCGCTCTGGCCAGGTCCAAGTCAAAGTCCAGGTGACTGTCTGAACTACGCATTACGAAGAAGTAGCGGGCGGCGTCTTTGCCGACTTCCTCCACCAGTTCTTCCAGGGTCACAAACTGCCCGCTCCGCTTGGACATGCGTACCAGTTCGCCGCCCTTGTACAGGCGGACAAGCTGCATAATGACAACTTCCAGGGCTGCCGGGTCGTAACCCACAGCGGCTACGGCGCCTTTCATCCGGGCTACGTGGCCGTGGTGGTCGGCGCCCCAGATATCGATTACCCGCTCAAAGCCCCGCTGAAACTTGTTCCGGTGATAGGCGATATCCGTCGCGAAATAAGTTGGTATTCCGTTGGAGCGCACCAGCACCTCGTCCTTTTCCGCGCCGAAAGCACTCGCCTTAAACCACAGGGCGTCTTCACTTTCGTAAATATGTCCCTTCTCCCGCAACAAATTCAGGGTATCACGGACCGCCCCGGATTCGTGCAAAAACCGCTCGGAAAACCAGACATCATACCGGACGCCGAAATCCTCCAGCACACGCTTGATGGCCTCCAGTTTTTCAGCCAGGGCGTATTCCACCAGGGCGGCCCGCCGCTCTCCCGCCTCCGCCTCTAGAAAAGCGCTTCCGTGACGGTCCACAAAGCCGCGAACAGTGTCGATAAGATCTTCTCCGTGGTAGCCCTCCTCGGGAAACGGCACATCCCTGCCCAATAACTGCATGTAGCGGGCTTCCAGGGAAAGACCGAAGTTCTCGATCTGGTTGCCGGCGTCGTTTATATAAAATTCCCGGGTAACGGAAAAACCCGCGAAGTCCAGGATCGAGGCAATGCTATCCCCCAGCGCAGCACCGCGGGCATTTCCCATGTGCAGCAGGCCGGTGGGGTTGGCGCTGACAAATTCCACTTGAACCTTTTTACCCTTGCCCATGTCTACCCGGCCATAGTCCTCCTGCCGGGCAATAATCCGGGGCAAAACCTCGTAGACCCAGGCAGGTTTAAGGTAAAAATTAATAAAACCGGGGCCGGCGATTTCTACCCGTTCCACCCAGGTCCCGGTTAAGGAAATGTTATTGACTAGAATCTCCGCTATTTTACGCGGCGCCATACGGGCCGGCCTGGCCAGCAACATGGCCAGGTTGGCGGCAAAATCGCCGTGATCTTTCTCGCGGGGCACTTCCACTGCGAAGTCCGGCACTTGATCAACCTTGACAGCCCCGCGGCCGCGGGCCGACTCCAGGGCTTCGGCCAGGGCGCGGGCCAAGCTGGAACTTACTTCTTCAACTATTCCGTCCATATATATTTAAAACCTCCTTAACAGACACAGTTTAACCAATTCAGTAATTAGGTTAATACTTTGCACCGGGTCTGTCAAGTCAACATGAGCCGGGCACCGGCTCATACTTAACTACCATACCAGTTCCTCAAAATCATCAATTTCTCCATATTCATATTCATCTTCATCTTCATCCTCATCCTCATCAAAATCATCCATTTTTTCATATTCATCTTCTTCAAGATTTTCAGAATCTTCTTCCGCCAGCAGCAATTTTAATTCCCTGGCCGTGTGCAGGCGGCTGATCAATTCCGCTTCTGTTTTTTCGTATTCTTCATCATCAATTTCACCCATATCATGACGGATTTGCACTTCCAGCAACTGGCGGGAGATTACCGATTCGTCGGTAAGTTCCGCCAGGGCATGATCGTGAATTTTCTCAACAATAAAATAAAAAAAACGCCAGGGCGCCGTCATCAAATCATCAAGTATAAACATATTCACTACCTGCTTTTATCAAAATTTATACGAAGGTTTATAAAGTTGTAGGGAGGCCATGGACCTGTGTATTTAATATCTAAATTCTCTTGATACCGCTGGTAGATTTCCTCGACTACAAGGTCAAATTCCGGTTCTTTTTCTTTAGCTACCAGGAATGAGGCATTCAATACCATCCTGGGCGTGAGTATATCGTTTTCCCGGGAAGAAACAGCTATTTTATCCAGGGGCTCAAATATTTGCCTGTGGTAATAATTTCTTTTTTCTCTGGCCGCCGCTTCAACCATTTTTCCCAGGTCGATCCTGCCATAATAGCCGGCATCGGGACCTTCTTGAGAGAGACTTTCTTTAATATCCGAAATGGCGCTGTTTACTTCCTGTACTTCCTTAATGAACGAATCTTTTTTCCAGTAAACTTTTAAACCAAGCTCAACTTTTCCTTTGATTTTCGACATCTCTCTTTTTAGTTTGACATAATTTTTTTTCATCAGATTGATAACTTCTTCTGTGTTATCAGAAATAATCCCGAAGCTCATCGGAATGATATCGAATTCTTCCATCACGTCCGAAATAACTCTCTGGTGGGCCATGGCGTTTTCTTTAACAGGATCATAGATAATCACCGGAGTATTGCTGACCACAGTCGCCAAATCCTGGTAATTTATCGTGTATACAACGTCTCCCCGGCCTCCGATGCCTATGTTGCCGAAACTTTTTTTATCCCTGGTTTCAATAACACCGTATAGATACTTGCCCTCCTTTTTTTTCGCCAATTGCATCACCTCACCCGGTGCTTTATAAAATATACTGACTACCGGCTACCGGCTACTGACTACTGATATGGCGTGGCGCTTACCCGCGGGCTCATGTTCATCCACTAAAATAGTCTGAGCCCGATCGCCCTTCAGGTAAGCGCCACACCATCTAAGCCCCTTTATAACTAATCTTGAAAACAAGAATCTAATATATTGTTAATCAAACACACCAGCTTTTCCCGCTCCCGCCCGTCGATTCCGGGTATTAGAGACAATAAGATGTCTATGCATGCTTGACTAAAAGCCTGCTCATCACTATCAGGGGATAAATGGTGCACTGACATTACTCTGGCAATTTTTATGCTTGTTCGCACGGAGGCAACAACCGGATAGCCGCATGTCTCCCTGAACATCCTCATTACGCGTACTATTCTTTCTGCAACTCCGCTATCCAGGCCGGACTTGGCAGCAGTAATGGCTATTTCTGTATCAAAATCAAAATCGTCCAGTTCCAGGGTAATCAACCTGTCGGAAAGAGCAACCTGCGCCTTGTGGATACCCGCGTATTCCACCGGATTACTGGTAAAAATGGCTTTAAACTGAGGGTGCACTTTCAGATCCTGTCCGTCGTTTTGAAAACTGGGCAGGCTCAAGGTCTTTTCTTCTAAAATTGAAAGCAATATATTATTCACTTCCGCCCTGGAACGGGTAAATTCATCATAGATCAACGTGTGACCGTTGCGGCAGGCTGTGGTTATCCGTCCGTCCAGCCACTGCTGCTGCAGGTTTTCTGTAACGGAGTGAACATAGTTAATGTAATCGTCAATTACTTTTTTACGCCGGTAACCCACATTGCCGCCCACCAGGTCAGTTGTCGAGAAGTCTTCGTTACCGTGAATCAACGTAACTGGGCGGCCCAGCTTTTTGGCGATATTTAATGCTAGGGACGTTTTACCGGTACCTGACGGCCCGCTTAAATGTACCGGAAAACCTGCTTCCAGGTACATCATGGCGCGTTTTTCAATATTCAGGATATAGGGCGTTTCAATGAAAACTTCATTCTCCAAAGAAATTTTTTCCGGATGTCCTGCCGGCACTCCTACCACCTCGGATGCTTGTTACTATTTTACTATTCTACTGACTACTGATTACTGACTACTGACTACTGAGTAGTTACAATATTTTATATTACAATATCTTATATATTATTTATACTGCTCGTGTTCCGTTCTCGAAGGCCCAAACGCTCAAAGCCCAGTATCTGGAAGTCCTTGTCAACCAAAACTTCATACAGGGCCATCAGGTCATCTCTCGCCCTTTTCCGCATATATTCCGAATCTTCCGCAACCTCGATTTGTACCTTCCAGCCTTCATCCGATTGGGGGAATACTGCTATAACGTCACCTGGTTTTTTTAAAACTTCGCCAAAAAAATCAGCCACAGTATTAATTACTTTTAATACAATCATCTTTTACTCCTCGAATTTATTTCTCTTAGACTTTACTTTCTCCTTAACTTTTTTAACTTTATGTTCCCTAATCCTACCTATAGTTGCAAGGGTTTCTTTCCAGATTTTTTGGGCTTCAGTCCTGTCATCACAGTATGACTCAACCAGTTTGGTAACCTCTTCAACCCGGTTGAACCGGTCCTCAGCAAGAATTTCTTTTAATCTCTTAGACATCTCCAGGCGCTCTTGATTATACTTTTCAAGCATCTGATGTACCTCAGCATGCATTGTTTCAAGCAACTCAAGTCTCGCTTTCAGTGAGCCGATCAGGTCTTCTCCGACCGCGGCCAGACCATGTGATAGTGACACTTGTACTACCTCCGTTCTTTTTATTTAGCTTGAAAACGCTTATATTACGCGTCATGCGCAGGGCGCTCCCCGGCCGGGAACGGGTCCGGGCCGGGGAGAAAAAATGTTATGCTGCTTCGTGGACCGGATAGGTCGTAAGACCAACTGCTTCAGCGTACTTTAACCAGGTTTCTACACTGGCTATGACGACTCTCGCCTCAACGGCAAGAAGCTCAATACCAACCAGTGATACCCTTGCCCAGAGATCGATAACGATACCTTTGTCAAGGATCCTGTCGACAACTTCTGCCAGGCTGGACGCTTTAATGCTGTGTTTCACAAAAAAACACTCCTTTATGTTAGGTTATATATGGTTTTGTAATAGTCTATGTTCTTCTTCCGTCCATTGTGCCAATCGTTTAAATTAATATAACATACTCCTAATCGCTAATTCTGCTGATGTTTTTAGTAACTACTCAGGAGTCAGGAATCAGTAGTTAGTAGTCAGAAGTCAGGAGTCAGAATAAAAAATGGTTTATCGTTTGTTTTTATTATACGGCCCGCACCATATCTCCCTTGGGACCAGGTTTACAGACTTTATCCTGCTCCACCGCCCAGTCGGTAATATAATGGTTTATATTATATTCAACAAATACTCTCGGGGATGACAGAATCAGATTGGAATATATCTTGACCCATTCCGGTGTTATATGCTTAAAAGCAAAGGTCCTTCTGCCGCACAAAATAACAATCCAGAAATATCGCCCTTTCTTGTTAAAGACAAAAAAGCTTTCACTTACTCTGCCGCTGCCGGTCTTCATGCCGCGTTCCATACTTAGTTGGGGTTGCAGTTCACTCAAGATTTCTGATACTTCTTCCAGATAAGAAGTTTCCATTTGAGCCTCATCTAGAATTTCATCGATTTGAATTTCTTCCATAAACAAAATCCTCCTTAAATTTAGTTCTTATTAGATACCATCTAATGTAATATATGTTAATCAATACCTTACTGTTAATCATTTGGAAGTAAAAAATAATGAAGTAAAAAAATAATTTTTATTATTCAGGTAGTCAGTAGTCAGAATTCAGAATACTTCGATACGATAAACCTTAGACTTCTGACTTCTGACTCCTGACTTCTTACCCAAATTAAGTCAGGCGCCGTTTCAATCGGGCGCTCACCCAGTTGCAGGCGGCGCAGCCTCGATCCAGCAACCTGTTTGCAGGGGCCGGTGCCCCGCAGGCCGGGCAGGTTTCCAGAACGTCGCGGCGAGCGTCAGCAAGCAGGGAAATCCACTGCCGCAAGGTTTCTTTTTCACCGGCAAAGTAAGCTTTTTCAGGGCTGAGCCGGCCCAAGTAATGCAACTCCATTACCGGCCTGCCCTCCGGGCTGCTCAGGGTATCTTCAAATATTAAGTCCGCCGACAGCACATCGGCGGAGGCCACCTTGAACAATACGCCCGGCCCGGCGCTCCCCCGCCAGCACAGGCATCCTTCCCGCACGCAAAAAGCGCCTGGATGCCAGCTATATTTACCAGTCCGGTTAACCGCCAGGAACCATATTTTCTCGCGGCTGTCCGGCTCCGGCCGCGCGCTGCTCCGGGAACCGGCCGGGAGGCGGGCTTTTTCCAGAGCGTCCAGCAGTTGGCCGCCGTTGGCGCTGTGCAGCCTCACCACGTTACCGGTAATCAGGGTAAGCCGGATCTCCTCTCTGTCCCTGCCGCTGAAATGTGGTTCTTGCCGGACATCCACGCCGCTGACCAAACCCAAACGGATGTCCAGCAGTGTTTCCGCCGGTTCCTGCCGGTAGAGCAGCAGGCGTTTGTCGGTAAGACAGAGCAACCCCGGCCGCCAGGCGGAATAAATACCCCGGTCAAACCAACAAGAACCAAATTGGGAAAGAAGTACTCGCTCCCCGTTTTCCAGGAGCGGGCCGGGCGCTGCCCGCTCTTTTTGGACTGCGGACCGTATGACCTCGTCCCAGTCCGTCATAAAGCCGTAGCACAGCATAGTGGACATACCGGCCAGGGCCAGGCGCAAATTCAATCCCAGCAAGGGGATGCCGGAGACGGTAACCACCACGTCACTGTATAACATTAACCCTTTTGTTAAAAGCCGGTCGAGAAGATCATTGAGTGTGGCTTCCCGCCGGCTTACAGGACGTATTTCTTTGCTTTCCCTAACCATACCTTCAACCTCATACCGGATACCCGGCCGGAAAAACCTCAGGACGGCGCGACCAATTCACTGACAAAGCTATAAGGCGGCCAGGGACCTGTAAAATCTATGTCAAACCCATCCCGCTGTTTAATTTCCGCCAGCGCCTCACCCAGTACCGGCACCCGGCTTTTTTCCACAAGGCAGGAAAGATTGGCAATCATGCGTCTTCCGGGCGGCGCCTGCTTTGTTTTTTCCACTTGAATATCCACGCATAACGGGCGAAGCACCCGGTAAACCCTTCTGAAATACACTTCCACCACGTCTTCCAGAGAATCCTTAACAGCTTTTTCCAGCCTCTCCCGGTAAAGATAGCGGGCTCCTTCCGGTTTGCCTTCCAGTTCCCGCTGCAGTTCTTGCAGGCGGCTGTCTTCCTGGAGGGCTGTTTTCTTTAAAACTTCATCGGAAACCAGGATTTTAACCGCAAATTCTTCTTTATCCCGGAGGCGTTCAAGCATTGATTTCAACCGGCCGCTCTCCCGCGACAGCCATTCCTTCAGCACTTCCCGCGGCTGGCGGGCGGCAGAGTGAATAATGGTATTAAAGCCCATGGGCAGGATGGTACCCAGCCGCTCTTTGGCCTGGTCCAACACATCCTGGTGTTCGAACAGCCACCTCTTGGCCTGTTCATCGCTATCCGGCCGGTAGGGCTCTGTTGAACAGTCATGTACTACGGCGCGTAAACCTGCGGCAACCAGAGTATACACCCGGCACCCGGCGACACCGGCAACCCCCAGTTCAATTTCCTCTTCCCCCGCAGCCACACCGTAAATATACAGACCCGCGGGAGCAGCCGCCGGCGTTTGCTCCCGCGGCTGGGGTGGGGGGTTCTGACAGTCCGGCGGCGGTAGAAATTCAGCAGGGGTAGAATCCACGCACACTCCAACTACCGGAGGCGCTTGGTTTACGACCGCTGCCATGCTATCCGGCCGTTCACCCGGAACATGAGTCTCCTCTTCGCTGGTCATTCCTACCAATATACTCCGGACAGCGTCCCAAACAGCCTGCCGCACGGCCTCCCGTGCCGCCGCCCGTATTTCTTTTTCCAAACCAGACCTTTCCAGTTCAGCCTGCACCAGTGTTGCTTTGCGCGTAAACTGAGAAATATTTGCGGATAAACTGAGAAAAAACCCTAGAACATTTTGCGCATAAACTGAGAAATTTTTATCCCCTTAAACGTCATTTAAACGGCCTTTAAATCTATATTAA
>Ga0067045_1002650_pt1 | contig 60042 bp, 57 predicted proteins | sample TerdegcTABiofilm_FD_59184 | JGI IMG/M metagenome (GOLD analysis project Ga0067045, IMG submission 59184) | Combined Assembly of (Gp0054472, Gp0054536) Wastewater bioreactor microbial communities from Singapore -Terephthalate degrading...
CGAGAAGACCCTGCCGCCCGCCCCGCCCGAAGAGGCGGCGGCCGCGAAGGGGCCCGACGCGGGAAAGGCCGTCCTGGCCTGGTTCGGGATGCTGGGAAGCCGGGTCATCTGGACCTTTCTGGCCCTGGCCGTGTTGATCGGCCTGGGCATCTACGCCTTCCAGGACAGGCCCGAGAGGCCCGTTCCTGCGAAGACCGCGGTGCGCGAAGAGGCCAGGCCGCCCGAAAAACCCGCCGAGGTGAAGCCTCCCGAGGAGCCGCCGGCCCGGCCCGCGCAGCAGCCCGAAGCGGCACCGCCGCAGCATCAGGACGCCGCCCCCGTGCCCAAGAAGCCGGAGCCCCAGCCGGCGGCGGAGAAGAAGGAGCCCTTGACGGCACCGCCGCCCGCAGCAGGGGGAACCCTGAGCCTCACGATCGAGGCCACCGAGGCGGCCTGGGTCCAGGTGAGGGCCGACAGGACACCGGCCGTGCAGAGGCTCCTGCAGGCCGGAGAGAAGGTCAGCACGGAAGCGAGGGAAAAGATCACCGTCGATCTCGGTAACGCCGGCGGCGTCCAGATCACCTTCCAGGGGCAGTCCCTGGGAAGCCCCGGCAAGCGCGGGGAGGTGGTTCACCTCGTCTACCCCGAGGGCAAGCGCGTGGAGAAAAAGANGCCGGAAGAGCCGAAACCGCCCGCCGGGGCNGAGGCGAAACCGGCCGCGGAATAACACGGCAGCCNGNCCCGGGCCGCAGGCGTCGGGCGATGCGACAGCAAGGAGACAGACACCATGTTTGGATTGGGAATGCCGGAACTGATCATCATCCTCGTCATCATCCTCATCGTGTTCGGGGCGGGGAAACTCCCCGAGATCGGCGGGGCCATCGGAAAGGGGATCCGGAACTTCAAGAAGGCCACGAAGGAAGGCGAAGAGGAATCCGAGGCGAAGAAACTCGAGGACAACAAGAAGTAGGCCCGGTTTCGTCGCGGCGAAAGAGCTGACGGGGACCCGCACACCGCGGGTTTCCGGGGGCCCCGCAAAGGCGAACAGAAATTGAAAACCCGGTTGGACAACCGGGTTTTCCTGCCTTCAGCCTTCGTTCAAAACGGCACGTCCTCGTCGGGGGCCTGCTCCCCCCCGCCGTAGGTGGGCACCCCCCCGTTGGCCGCCGGTTCTTCCCGGCCGCCGCCCTTCGATTCGAGCATCTGCATGTTGTTGGCCAAAATCTCCGTGGTCGAGCGCTTGTTTCCTTCCTTGTCCTCCCACTGGCGGGTGCGCAGCGACCCCTCGATGTACACCAGCCTTCCCTTGGAGAGGTAGCTCCCGCAGATCTCGGCGAGTTTCCCGAAGGCGACGACCCGGTGCCACTCCGTGCGGTCCACCCGCTCGCCGCTCTTGTCCTTGCGGTACTCGTTCGTGGCGATCCGGAGATTGGTGATCATCGTCCCGTCCTGCGTGTAGCGCACTTCGGGGTCCGCCCCGAGCCTGCCGATGAGGATTACCTTGTTCACCATCCGTTCCCCCCTTTCGCGGCTTGCTCAAGTCCAACCGGACAAGATCGGTTTCCGGACGATGCGTGGCATGCACCCTTCGACCTTGCGAAGTCAGGAAGTTGAGAAGTTAGGAAGCTCAGAAGGGATGGACTGGAAAGTCCTCGGACTTTTCCAAACTTCTTACCTTCCCAACTTCTTAACTTCCCGTACGGCCGGAACCCGTTGCAGCAAACCGCGTTAGTTGTATTGGCCCATGACGTCCGCCCGCGGGTCAAGGGCGGGGTCATCATATAGAAGACCGGCCCTGTTGGCAACTCAAATCCTCCGGCGCCGGCCGCACGGCCCGAAACGCCTGTGCCCGGCCCAGGAGCGGGCAGATTCCCTGTTGACTTCAACCGGCATATCAAGTAGAAATGTGGGGTTAAATTTAATAAATTATTACGCTTTTCGGGAAGCCCATGTTCCGGTCGGCCATCCTGGTTTTGCTGGGGACATCGATCACGGCCTTCGTCTCCCTCTTCGTCGTCGTCTCCTACCGCCTGTTCCCCCGCGGCGAGTACACGACGCACCGCGTGTCCGTGCTGTGGGCACAGATCCTGCTGCGCCTCTCGAGCGTGCGGGTGACCGTGGAGGGCCGCGAAAACATCCTGAGGGGCAGGCCCCAAGTCTTCATGGCCAACCACCAGAGCGGCTTCGACATCCTGATCGTGCTGGCGAACATCGACACCTACTTCGCCTGGATCGCCAAGAAGGAGCTGTTCGCCATCCCCGTCTTCGGCCGTGCCCTGGCGAAGACGGGTTCCATCCCGATCGACCGGAAGAATTTCGTGCGGGCCATGCGCAGCATCCACGACGCGGCGCGGCGCATCCGGGAAGGCAAATCGGTCATGACCTTCCCCGAGGGGACGAGGAGTATGGACGGCCGCATCCACCCGTTCAAGAAAGGGGTCTTTCACCTGGCCCTGAAGGCCGGGGTTCCCATCGTGCCGGTCACGATCGTCGGCAGCGGCGAGATCATGCCCAAGAAGTCGCTCCGGGTCCACCCGGGGCACGTCACCCTGGTCATCGACAAGCCCATCGACGTAAGCCCCTACACGGAGGAGACGCTGGACGATCTGCTCAACCGGGTCCACGGCGTCATCGCATCCCACTACTACCTGCGGCGGCCGGAGATGGCCCTCGGAAAGGAGAAGGCCGCGTGAACCTGCTGGAAGGGATCCTCCTCGGCATCGTGCAGGGCATGACGGAGCTGCTGCCCGTGAGCAGCTCGGCCCACCTCGTCTTCGCCCAGAGCCTCATCAGGGGATTCAAGCAGCCCGGGGTCCTCTTCGACGTGATGCTCCACGCGGGGACGACCGTGGCCGTCGCCCTGTTCTTCCGGAGGGAGATCGGGGAGATCCTCGTGGCCCTGCTGCCGAAAGCGTATCGCCGGTCTCTCTCGGGCCGCCCCGACACGGCGCTCAACGACGGGTGGGTCCGCACGCGCAGGCGCTTCCTGCTGTACCTCGTCACGGCCACGGCGATCACGGGCGCCATCGGATTCGGCTTCAAGGACTTCATCCACGAGCTCTTCGAGTCGGTGGTGCTGGCCGCCTCGATGCTCCTCGTGACGGGGGTGCTCCTCTTCCTGTCCGACCGCGTGAAGAACCCGGTGCGGACCGAGGCCGAGATGAACCTCATGGACGGCATCGTCATCGGCGTGATCCAGGGGTTGGCGGTGATGCCCGGCATCTCGCGTTCGGGCTCGACGATCACCTTCGGCCTCTTCCGGGGGATCGAGGGCGAGACGGCGGCGCGGTTCTCCTTCCTGCTGTCGATCCCGGCCATCGCGGGCGCCTCGATCCTCGAGGCAAGGCACGCCGAGGCCATTCCCCCCGGGGAGATGACGGTGTACGTCGCCGGCGCCCTTGCCGCGGCGGCGGTGGCGTACCTGACCCTGAAGTTTCTCTTCTCCGTGGTGCGGAAGCGCAACCTGCGGTTCTTCGCCTATTACTGCTGGATCGTGGGGGCGGCGGTTCTCGCCCTGAACCTGCTATGAAGCGCCGGGACGCCATGGCCGATCGAAAACCCATACAGGGGCGGGCGCGCGAGATCGCGGGCGTGGTCCTCTTCGCCCTGGCGGTCTTCCTCTTCCTCGCGGTCATCTCCTACTCCCCGGCGGACCCGTCGCTGTCGAACTACGAGACGTCGCGGACGAGGATCTCCAACATCGGCGGGATCATCGGCTCCTACCTCGCCGATCTCCTGATCCGGTTCCTGGGGCTTTCCGCCTACTGGCTTCCGCTGTTCCTGCTCATCACCTCGGTGAAGCTCTTCCTCGACGCGGGATTCCTCTTGCGGCCCGGGTGGGTCGGGGGCTTCGTGGGGCTCATCGTGACCACGTCGGGCCTCTTCGCACACGCCTACAAGCTCATCCCGCTCGTGGACACGCCCTTCGCGGCCGGCGGGTTCGCGGGCACGCTGCTCTCGGAGTACCTCAACGCCCTGTTCAACCCCGGCGGGACGTTCATCTTCCTGCTGCTGGGCCTCATCGTCTCGCTGATCGTCACGGTGGACCTCTCCGTCGTCACGGCCCTGCGCAGGGCCTACGGGGTCGCACGGAGCGCGGGCCGCGGCATCCGACTCTACGCCGAGATCGGCCGGGAGAGGGTGACGGACTACCTCAGGGAAGAGGAGGAGGACAGGCCCGAGGCCCCGAAGAAGGCCGAAAAGCGACCGCCCCCCGTGATCCGCGAGGAAAAGGCCCCGGCGCAGGAAAGGGCGAGGAAGAAGAAGGTCGAGCAGACGGCCTTCGAGTTCGCCCGGCCCAAGGGAACCTACATCCTGCCGCCGCTGACGCTGCTGGACGACGTTCCCCGCCGGGACACGAAGCAGCGACGCGAGAACCTGATCGCCAACGCGAGGCTCCTGGAGAAGAAGCTGGCCGACTTCGGCGTGGAGGGAAAGGTCTCGGAGGTCAAGCCCGGGCCCGTCATCACGATGTACGAGCTCGAGCCCGCCCCGGGCGTGAAGATCAACAGGATCGCCAACCTCGCCGACGACCTCGCCCTCGCCCTCAAGGCCCCCAGCGTGCGCATCGTGGCGCCCATCCCCGGCAAGGCCGCCATCGGCATCGAGATCCCCAACGCCGAGCGCGACGCCGTCTACCTCCGGGACGCCGTGGACAACGAGGCCTTTGCCCAGGCCAAGCACCGGCTGCCCATCGCGATGGGCGACGACACCGCGGGGATGCCCGTGATCGCGGACCTCGCCCGGATGCCCCACCTTCTCATCGCGGGCACGACGGGCTCGGGCAAGAGCGTCTTCCTCAACGCGCTGATCTGCAGCCTGCTCTTCAAGGCGCCCCCCGACGAGGTGAAGTTCCTCATGATCGACCCCAAGCGCCTCGAGCTGGCCGCCTACGAGGGGCTTCCGCACCTGCTGCACCCCGTCGTCGTGGACCCCAAGGAGGCCGCCGCGGTCCTGCGCTGGGCCGTCGAGGAGATGGAGAACCGCTACCGCATCATCGGCGAGACGGGGGAGAAGAGCATCGACAAGTTCAACCGCTTCGTGGAGAGGAAGCAGCAGGGGCGGGAGCGCATCCTCGAGGAGAGCCAGGCGCGGCTTCCCATGGACGAGGCGGCCGAGGCCGAGCCGAAGCCCCTGCCCGGCAAGCTCCCCTACATCGTCATCGTGATCGACGAGCTGGCGGATCTCATGATGGTGGCCCAGCGCAACGTGGAGGAGTCGCTCACGAGGCTCGCCCAGATGGCCCGCGCCTCGGGCATCCACCTCATCCTCGCGACCCAGCGGCCCTCGGTGGACGTGATCACGGGGATCATCAAGGCGAACTTCCCCACGCGAGTCTCCTTCCAGGTCTCCTCCAAGGTGGACTCGCGGACGATCCTGGACCAGCTCGGCGCCGAGCGGCTCCTGGGCCAGGGCGACATGCTCTTCATGCCCCCGGGCACCTCGAAGCTCCAGCGCATCCACGGCGCCTTCGTCTCCGACCGGGAGATCTCGCGCATCGTGAGCTTCATCCGCAAGCAGGAGGCCCCCGTCTACGACGAGTCGATCCAGAAGTTCAAGGTCGAGGCCCAGGAGGGGGAAAAGGCCGAGGGCGACGCAGACGAGAAGTACGACGAGGCCGTGGAGCTGGTCACCGAGCTCGGGCAGGCCTCGGTCTCCCTCGTGCAGCGCTACCTCAAGGTGGGCTACAACCGCGCCGCCCGCATGATCGAGCGGATGGAGAAGGAGGGCGTCGTGGGCCCCTCCGACGGCGTGAAGCCGCGCAAGGTCCTGGCCAGAAAGCTGCCGCGGTAAGGTGAGCAAAAAGAGCGCCTACATCCTGAGCCTCGGATGCCCGAAGAACCTCGTGGACAGCGAGGTCATGTCCGCCCTCCTGGCGCGTTCCGGCTGGAGCGTCACCGGCCGGCCCGACCGGGCCGACGTCATCGTCGTCAACACCTGCGCCTTCATCCTCCCCGCCAAGGAGGAGTCCGTCGAGGCGATCCTCCGGATGGCGGCCTTCAAGAAGAAGGGTCGCTGCCGCAGGCTCGTCGTCGCGGGCTGTCTCTCCCAGCGCTACGGCGCCGAGCTGGCCCGCGAGCTCCCCGAGGTGGACCTCTTCCTGGGCACGGGGGATTTCCCGGACATCCCGGCGCAGCTGGAACGCATCGACGCGGGGCGGGGGAAGGCGCCGCTCGTCCGCGTGAGCGAGCCCCTCTACCTCATGGACGCGGCCGTCCCGCGGGCGGTCTCCACACCCTTCTACGGCTACCTCAAGATCGCCGAGGGGTGCTCGAACCGGTGCGCCTACTGCGTCATCCCCTCGATCCGGGGCCCCTTCCGGAGCCGCCCCATGGACGACCTCGCCGCCGAGGCGGAGCGGCTCGCCGCCGGGGGCACGCGCGAGATGATCCTCATCGCCCAGGACACGACGGCCTGGGGGCGCGATCTCAAGGGGCGCCCCACGCTCAACGGCCTCTTGAAGCGGCTCTGTGCCGTCGAGGGGCTTCGCTGGATCCGCATCCTCTACGCCTATCCCAGGAGCATCACCGCCGAGCTGCTCGCCACAATGGCCGCGGAGAAGAAGGTCTGCCGCTACCTCGACATCCCGGTCCAGCACATCAGCGACCGTATCCTGAAGGCGATGAACCGCAAGGGGACCTCCGCCTGCATCCGGCGCAGGATCGCCGAGATCCGCGAGGCCGTCCCCGGGGTCGCCCTGCGCACCTCGCTCATCGTCGGGTTCCCCGGAGAGACGGAAGAGCAGTTCGAGGAACTGCTGGATTTCGTGCGCGAGAGCCGGTTCGAGAGCCTGGGGGTCTTCCCCTACTCCCCCGAGGAGGGAACGGCGGCGGAAGGGATGCCGGGTCAGGTACCGGACGGGGAGAAGGCGCGAAGGCAGGCGCTGATCATGGAAGCCCAGGCGGCGATCGCCGACGAGATCGGCCTGGCCCGTATCGGGTCGGTGGAGGAGGTGCTCATCGAGGGAACGTCGGGTCGGAAGGACTTCCCCTGGCGGGGCCGGACGCGCTTCCAGGCCCCGGAGATCGACGGGATCACCTACGTGCGCAACGGGGCGCTCGTCCCGGGGGAATTCGTCCGCTGCCGCATCACCGCGGCGGCGCTCTACGACCTTTACGCGGAAAAGGCGGACGATTGAGGGTCGCCTGCCTTACATCAGCCCCAGCTGCTTGCGTCTCTTCTTCTCGTCGCCGTCGAGGCAGCAGCGCTTGTACTTCTTGCCGCTGCCACACGGGCACGCGTCGTTGCGGCCCGTCTCTTCCTTTTTCGGGGTCTTCTGCTCCGCATGGAACAGTTTTTCCAGGAATTTCATTTTCGTCCTTTCGCGACTCGCACCCGGGGGCTCCCCGGGGATACCCGGTCAGCCCGGAACCTGCGAAGGCCCCGCTGCGACGATCTCGATGTCGAAGACGAGGGTTTTCCCCGCTAGGAAGTGGTTCAGGTCCATCTTGACCACCTCGTCAAGGATCTCGAACACCTCGGCCGGGATCTTGTTTCCCTGGGGGTCGACGAGTTCGATCATCATCCCCTTCTCGAGTTCCATGCCCTCGGGAACGGTGTTCCTCGGGATATCCACGATGAGTTCCGCCTGACGGCGGCCGTAGGCCATCTCCGGAGCGATGGTGACGGTTTTTGCCTCCCCCACGGCCATGCCCAGCACCGCCTCGTCGAAGCCCCGGATGATCTGCCCGGCGCCGACGGTGAAGGTCAGGGGCCGCCTCCCCGACGAGGAGTCGAAAATCTCGCCGTTTTCAAGTTTCCCGGTGTAATGGACGCTGACCGTGTCCCCGGACTGGATGAGCTTTTTCATCGCCGTTCCTCCCCGCATTCCTGTTCGTCCCTGAATAAAAAAAACCACCGGCCTCTGCGGAGCCCGGTGGTTCGCGTGCGCCACAAAAATCGCTTTTCATCCAGGTTGGGCCCTCAAAAACTCTTGAGATTGCCCTTTGGGCGTTGTATATAATGCGCCACGTGAAAAGTAAAGCCCCCGTTTGGGGCGTCGCACGGCACAGTCACCATGCGAGGCCGCAGGCGGAACCGGCGGTGACCATGGCCCCCCAACGCGTCCAGATCGAAGAGCTCGTCAACGCCCTCACCCACGGCACCGGCGCCCTGCTGAGCGCCTCAGGCCTCGGTGTGCTGGTGGTGCTGGCCTGCCTGCACGGCACGACGCTGCACATCGTGAGCTGCAGCATCTACGGGACGACCATGGTGCTCCTGTACACGGCGTCGACGCTCTACCACTCCGTCCGCTCGCCGCGGCTCAAGCACGCCTTCCGGATCCTGGACCGCTCGTGTATCTACCTGCTCATCGCGGGAAGCTACACCCCCTTCACGCTCGTGACGCTTCAGGGAAACTGGGGGTGGACGCTGTTCGGGCTCGTCTGGGTGCTGGCCGCAGCGGGCATCGGCCTCCAGATCTTCTTCATGTACCGCTTCAAGATCCTCGGCACCCTGGCCTACCTCATGATGGGCTGGCTTGCCGTCTTCGTCATCAAGCCCCTCATCGACGCCCTGCCCGCCGGGGGGTTCGCCTGGCTGCTGGCCGGGGGGATCCTCTACACCGTGGGCGCCCTGTTCTACCTCGTCAAGCGGCTCCCCTACAACCATGCCATCTGGCACTTCTTCGTGCTCGGCGGGAGCGCGTGCCATTACGTCTGCGTCCTGCTCTACGTCGTCCCCCCGCAGGTGTAAGCACCCGCACCGCCGCAGGCCATCCCGGGTTCCATCCAGGCAACGGAGGCACACGATGGAAGACACCCGCCGCTTCTACGACGTCCACTGCCATGCCATGAACCTCAGCCACCCGAACTTCAGCGCACTGCTGAAGCGGATCAACCGGGTCAAGTTCTTCGCGCTGCTCCTCTATCTCCAGGTTTTCGTCCCCCTTTCGCCGAAATTCCGGAAGCTCCTCTTCGAGGGGTCGCTCAACCTGCTTTCGCTCATGGAGAACGACATCGCCTCGTTCTTCCTCATCACCGAGCACTTCCTCCGGAACGACTTCTGGAACCACCGGGACAGGGCCCTGCGCCTCCACGGGGGGATCGGGGCCTACGACAGGCTGGTGCTGACACCCCTCATCATGGATTTCGGGTACAAGCAGATGGAACGGGACGTCTCCGACCATGCCTTCTACAACATAGCGGCCCGCAAGCCGATCGCCGAGCAGGTCATCGACGTGTTCAACGGCATCCGGGGCTACATGGAGACGGAGCTCATCCGGGACCCGCAGACGGGAGGGACGCGGTACGCCGTCGTTCCGCGCAGCACGCCGGCCCTCTTCGAGATCTACCCCTTTCTCGGCATCAATCCCGCCAATTACAGCCTCGCCGAGGTGGGCGATCTGCTGCAAAAGTACTTCGGGAACTACCGGGGAAGCCGAGAATCGTTTTTTGCCCGGATGGGGCGGTTCGGCGCAAACATCGACGAGGGAGGGGACCGGAGCCACTTCTTTGCGGGGATCAAGCTCTATCCGCCGCTGGGGTTCGACCCCTGCCCCGACGAGGACGGCGAGTTCAGGAAAGTGGACCTGCTGTACCGGTTCTGCGAGGCGAGACAGATCCCCATCACCGTCCACTGCAGCGACAACGGGTTCCAGACCGTCAGGAAATCCCGGCTTGCCCTGTACACCTCGCCCGTGCGGTGGGAAAAGGTTCTCGCATCGTACCGGCTGAAGATCAACTTCGCCCACCTCGGCAAGCGCTACGTCCTCCACCTGTTCCCGGACGGGGAGTGGGAGGGGACGATCCTCGACTACATCGACCGCTACGACGGGGTCTACGCCGATTTCGCGAACTGCCCCGGCGACTGGTACTACCGGCGCCTCAAAGGGCTCATCGACAGCAGCCCCCGCCCCGAGACGCTTCGCAGCCGCATCCTCTTCGGATCGGACTTCCCGATCAACCTGCTCGACGTCGATTCCTACAATGACTACCTGCGGGCCTTCGCCGCCACGCCTCACCTGACCGACGGCGACAGGAACCTCTTCGGCTCCGTCAACCCCGAGCGGTTCCTGTTCCGGCCCTGACAGGTGACGGCGGCGGCGGGCATCCGGGACCGCCCTGCGCGTCCTCCGTTCACTCCGGCTTCTCCGGGCTGGAAAGCAGGAAGTAGTCGTACACCAGGCGCGCAGTGTCGGCAATCGCCGTCTCCCGCGCGGCGGGGGCCGCCTCGGAGCCCTTCACGAACACGACGAGGGCGATGCAGCCCTTCCCGCCGGGAAGGGTGACGTAGCCGACGTCGTTTGCGGTGCCGGCCAGCGTCCCCGTCTTGTCGCCGACGACCGTCCCCGCGGGCAGCCGGCCCCGGATCCGCTTCGTCCCGGTCTCGGTCCTCTCCATCATGGGGATCAGCGTGGAGCGCACCGCGGCGCTTACCCCGTCGGCCAGCCGGATCTTGACCAGGAGCGCGAGCATGGCACGCGGGGTTGCCTGGTCCCGGGGGTCGGCATCGTACCCGGGGGTTGCCCGGGATGCCCTCGCGCGGCGCTGCGCCGCCCGTTCGGGAGGCATCCTCCGGAACTGCTCCGCCAGGGACCCCGTCGGCGAGGCCGGCTCGGGGATCGACAGGACATCCCGCAGCAGCTCCCGGATGTATCGGGCGGGGCGGATATCCTTCAGGCCCATGCCCTTGAGCCAGGCCTCCACGGCCGCGGGCCCCCCTGCCACCCGGAAGAGGACGTCGGTGGCGGTGTTGTCGCTCCGGGTGATCATCGCCTCGAGCAGCTCCTCGATAGACCGGGACAGCCCGGGGCGCCACCGGATCGCCGCGAGGGGGCCTTCGGGGTTCATCTCCATCTTTTTCACCGGGATTTCCGTGGCGAGGCCGACCTGGCCCCGGTCCGCCATGTCGAGGATCCTGGCCGCAAGGGGCACCTTGACGGTGCTGGCCATGGGGAAGAATTCCTCCGCGCGGTACTCGACCTTTCGGCCCGTTTCCAGGTGCACGGCGGCGACACCCAGCGTGCCCCGGGCGGCCTTTTCGATCCGCCCGATCTCGGCCGCGACGGCTCCGGGCGCAATGCCCGCCGTCTCCTTCGCCCATGCGGGCAATGGCCCTGCAGCAAGGACCGCCCCGATCAGCAGCACAAGAAACGAAATGCCCCCGGGTCTCATCAACGGTCTCCTTTTGCCGGAGCGTAACATACCATCATGCGGCGGCTACGCCAACCCGCTTGTTTGCCGTTTCCGGTGCAGGCAGGGTACGGACGGGTGAGAAGCGAAGCCTTCCGGGAAAGCGGGCAGGCGCTCCTTGCGCCCGATGACGAGGAACCCTCCCGGCTTCAGGCTGTCCCCGACGGCCGGCAGGGCGGCCTCGACGATTTCTTTCCGGTAGTAGGTGAGCAGGTTGTTGCGCAGAAAGACGATGTCGAAGTCCCGCGCCGGCGTGAGGCCGGCCGCGAGGTCGTGGACCTGCCAATCGATGCCTTGCTTCAGCTCGTCGGCGATCCGGACGCTCCCCTTTCCCGCGTGCCGGAAGTAGCGCGCCCTCGCCTCCGCGGGGACCTGTGCGACGGCCCTCGCGGGGTAGACGCCCTCGATCGCCCGCTGCAGGGTGGACGGGTTGACGTCGGTGGCCAGCAGACGGAGAGGCGGCATGAAGGGGACCTTTTCCGACAGGAGGGCCCAGAGCATTTTGATGCTGTACACCTCCTGCCCCAGGGCGCAGCCCGCCGACCAGATGCGAAGCCCCGCGGGGCGCCCCGCGGCAAGCGCGGGGAGGATCTCCGTTTCCAGGGCCTGCCACAACTCCCCGTCGCGGAAGAAGCGGCTGATGGAAACGTCCATCAGGCGCCGGGCATCCCTCTCCGCGTCCCTGTCGCGGTCGAGCCGCTCGAGGTAGGCCCTCATCGCGGGGCAGCCCAGCTGCTGCATGTGACGGACGATGCGTTTCTGCACGCCCCTGCGGACCTTCCGGTAGCCCTCGGCGGAAAGGGCGAAGCGATCGAGAAGCAGGGCAAAGTCCCTCGGGTCCACGGCGCCCCCTTCAACGCAGCCGATCGGCAAGCGCAAGGCGAATCTCGTCGACGAGCCGATCGCGGTTCTTCACGGTCACCTCGTAAAGGGCCACGTCTGCGCGGGCCTTCACCTCGGCGATGAAGCCGCCGCCCTTCAGGGCGATCGTCCCCAGGACCGCCGCCTCCGAATCGAGCAGGCCCCTCACCCTCTCGCAAAAAGCCGGCGAGAGGCACTCCATCTTCCCGACCTCGTCGACCACGTACAGCCGCGCCCTGCCCGGCTCGAGAAGCGGGAGCACGAGCCCCTCGAACCCCGCCACGTCGACGCCGTAGCGCCCGACGCGGGCACGGCCCCCGATCCGGACGTGGGCCAGCAGGCCGCTTGGGCCGTCGAGGGTGCTCACGGCGAAGCCCACCCGTTCGCCCGACTCCCGGATCTCGGCGGTGAAGAAGCCGGACGCGGTCCCCCCCGGCGGGAGCGTGCCCAGAATCCTCCGGATCAGCGTCGTCTTCCCCGTCCCGGGCAGCCCGGTGACGAACAGGTTCTTCCTCATGGTCGCCGGCCCCTTTCCCCGGGCCGGAAGACCGGCCCGACCCTCCCCGGACTTGATGTGGGTCGAAAAAGAAGGATTTTACTTTTTCCGAATGGTCTATATTATACTTTCATAACGCTGCAAAGAGGAGGGGAACGCGATGGAGATCAAAAGCAGCGCCTTCGGCAGCGGAGAGATGATCCCCGCGAAGTACACCTGCGATGGGGCCGATTTCTCCCCGCCCCTGGAGTGGCTGGACCCCCCTGCAGGCACCAGGAGCTTCGCCCTGATCTGCGACGACCCCGACGCCCCCATGGGCACCTGGGTACACTGGGTCCTCTACGACATCCCGCCGACGGCGTCGATGCTCGCCGAGGGGGTCCCCCGGGAGAAGGAGCTGCCGGGCGGGGGCACGCAGGGGGTCAACGACTTCCGCCGGATCGGGTACGGGGGGCCCTGCCCCCCCGGCGGCACCCACCGGTACTTCTTCAAGCTCTACGCCCTGGACGCCATGCTCGGTCTCAAGCCGGGGATCACGAAGGATCAACTGCTGAAGGCCATGAAGGGGCACATCCTGGCCGAGGCGCAGCTGATGGGGAGATACAAAAGATAGGCAAAAGGCTAAAGGCAAGAAAAACCTCGTCGTACCTCGCCTTAAGCCTTGAGCCTTACGCCGTATGCCTTTTCAATATGTTCGAGCCCTCTTACCTGACATTGCATCGCGACGGGGTGCTGCGGGAGCGCGCGCGGGAGGCCGTGGAGCGGCTGCGGGAGTGCCGCCTCTGCCCCCGGGAATGCGGGGTGAACCGCCTGGAGGACGAGCAGGGCTTCTGCCAGACGGGGCGAAAGGCCATGGTTTCCAGCGCCGGCCCCCACTTCGGCGAGGAGGCGCCGTTGGTGGGCTCGCACGGCTCGGGCACGATCTTCTTCAGCTCCTGCAATCTCCTTTGCTCTTTCTGCCAGAACTATGATATCAGCCACCTGCGGGAGGGCTCCGAGGTAGAGCCGGGCACGCTCGCCGGCGCCATGCTCCAGCTGGCCCGGGGCGGGTGCCACAACATCAACCTCGTCACCCCGAGCCACGTGGTCCCGCAGATCCTCGAGGCCCTGGTCCCGGCCGTCGAGGGCGGGCTGAACGTCCCGCTGGTCTACAACACCGGCGGCTACGATTCCGTCGAGACGCTGGGGCTGCTCGACGGGGTCGTCGACATCTACATGCCCGATTTCAAGTTCTGGGACAACGCGTGGGCAGAGCGCCTCTGCTATGCCGGCGACTACCGGGAGCGGGCCATGGAGGCCCTGCGGGAGATGCACCGGCAGGTGGGGGACCTCGAGGTGGACGAGAACGGCGTGGCCGTGCGGGGGCTTCTGGTGAGGCACCTCGTCATGCCCGGCGGTGTGGCGGGAACGGCGGAGGTGATGCGGTTCCTCGCCGGGGAGATCTCGAGGGACACTTACGTCAACGTCATGGACCAGTACCGCCCCTGCTGGGAGGCGAACAAGACCCCGGCGATCAACCGGAGGATCACCCGCGAGGAGTACGAGCAGGCGCTCGAGGCGGCCAGGCAGGCGGGACTGCACAGGCTGGACGACCGGGTGCGCATGAGGTGATGTTGGCTCCGGTCACGCCGAGAACGATTGTATTTCATCGAGAATCCGCTGATGAAGCTCGGAAGAGCGGAAGTGAGAAAGAGCGGACAAGAAAATTCTTCCTGCCACTCCGCTCTTCATAACTTCATAGCTTCCTAACTTCGCATTCAATGAGCAGGGCCCTGCAAACAGCTTATCCGCATGGCCGAACACGAAACAAGGATGGTGAGACCCTATGCCGATCTTCGAGTATCAATGCCGGGAGTGCAAGAAGACCTTCGAGACCCTCGTTTTCGGGAATCAGGAAGTGACCTGCCCGATGTGCAAGGGGAAGAACGTAAAGAAGCTCATGTCGGCCTTCAGCCACTCGAGCGACGGCAAGTTCACGAGTTCCGCCGGGCCGGGCTGCGGGTCCTGCAGCGCCACCAGCTGCGGCCCCTCCTGAGGGGGCTGACGGCACGGCCGAAGGTTTCGGCCGATCACAGAAGGAACGGGAAAAGCCGGGCATCGGCTTGCGACCGCCACGGGGATCCCGGGAGAGCCCGCAATGGAGATCTACAACCTGATCAGCTTCTCCGGGATCTTCGTTCTCATGGGCGTTGCCTGGCTCGTCTCGGAGAGCCGCAGGACGCTCAACTATCGCGTGATCCTCTGGGGCACGGTTCTGCCCCTTCTTTTTGCCCTTTTTCTCTTTCACGTGCCTGCAGGCACCCGGGGGTTCCTTTTCGTCAACGACGTGCTCATCCGCGTGCTCGATTCGGCGGCCGCGGGGGCGAGATTTCTCTTCGGCCGTCTCGCGCTTCCGCCCGGCTCAACGGGGGAGCAGGGGGAAGGCTCTCTGGGCTTCATCCTTGCCTTCCAGGCCTTCCCGACCATCGTGTTCTTTTCGGCCCTCATGTCGATCCTGTACCACGTCAACATCCTGCCCCGCATCATTCGGGGGTTTGCCCGGCTCTTCATGAGGCTCATGAAGGTCTCCGGCGCCGAATCCCTCTGCGCGGCGAGCAACATCTTCGTCGGCGTCGAGTCCGCCCTCGTCATCAAGCCGCACCTGGCGGGCATGACGCGCTCGGAACTCGCCGTCGTTCTCACCGCCGGCATGGCCACCGTCGCCTCGAACGTGCTGGCGCTCTACGTCTTCTCGCTCAAGAGCGTCTTTCCCACGATCGCCGGGCACCTGGTGTCCGCCTCGATCATCGCCGCCCCCTGCGCGCTCGTCATGGCGAAGATCGTCATCCCCGAGCGGGGCGTGCCGGCCACCCTGGGCATCCACATCAGCCCCGACTACGAGCGGGAGCCGAACCTCGTGATGGCCGTGATCCGGGGCGCCAACGACGGCCTGCGCCTCATCGCAGGGATCGTGGCCCTGCTGCTGGCCGTTCTGGGGCTCGTCGCCCTCGTCGATCTTTCCCTTTCGTGGGCCGGCGGCCTGTTCAACGAGGCCTTCCGGCTTCAGGTCGACTGGAGCCTGAAGGGCCTGCTGGGGTGGCTCTTCTACCCCTTCGCCCTGGTGATCGGCGTCCCGGCGGGCGATGCCCCGCTGGTGGCGAAACTCATCGGCGAGCGCGCCGTCGTGACGGAGGTGATTGCCTACCGGGACCTGGCAGACGCAATGGCCCAGGGCGTGCTGCGGCACCCCCGCTCCGCCGTGGTGGCCGCCTACGCGCTTTGCGGCTTCGCCCACGTGGCCTCCCTGGCGATCTTCATCGGCGGCATTGCCGCGCTCGCGCCGGGACGGGCCTCGGTGCTCGCCGAGGTCGGCTTCCGGTGTCTCGCGGCCGCGACCCTGGCCTGCCTCATGACGGCCTGCATCGCGGGGACGTTTTTGACGAGCGGATCCATCCTCACGGGCGATTGAGGGGGAAACGGATCGACCCCGTTTCAGACCGGGCCGCGTCCTGCCCTCCTTCCTTGGGAGGGGGGTCCCGGAGGGAGGGGTTGGGCGTTTGCGAAAACTCTGTGAACAAGCGAGGTGAATCGATGGAAGAGAAGAACGTTCTGCAGACCTTCAAGCGGTCCCGGACGGACCGATGGCTCGGGGGAATATGCGGGGCCCTGGGCGCGCGCACGCCCGTCCCGTCTTGGGCGTGGCGGCTCCTGTTCGTGCTGCTCTTTCTCGCCTACGGGACGGGGTTCCTTCTCTACGTCCTGCTGTGGATCTTCGTGCCGCAGGAACCGGAAGCTCAGGCCGGATGATGATGTCCGGCACAGAGATATGCCCGGCCATCGCAGAAGTTGAGAAGGTGTGAAGGTGAGAAAAGAAGGGGGCAACGCCTCCTGCTTTCTGATTTTCCCCTTCTCACCCTCTTACCCTCTTACCCTCTTACCCTCTTCTTTCAATCTCCAAGAGGGATCTCGTCCCTCTCCCCGTCGAGAACCTCTCGGACCTTTTTCAGCATGTCCTCGAGCCGGTAGGGTTTCGCCATGAATCCCGTGGCGCCCGCCTCGAGGATTCCCTGCACGGTCTGCGTCGCGGCGTACCCGCTTGCGATGAGGACCTTCACCGAGGGGTTCATCTTCAGGAGTTCCTGCAGGCACCTCTCCCCGCCCATCCCGGGCATCCCGAGGTCGAGGATCACGAGGTCGATCTCCCGCCCCCGCTTCGAGTAGGCCTCGACGGCCTCCTCGCCGCTGCGGGCCATGAGCACCGTGTAGCCGAACTGCTCGAGGGTGTTCTGGCCGATGTCGAGGATGTCGGGCTCGTCGTCGACGATCATGATCGTTTCCACCCCGCGGTAGTCGGCCCTTTTCCGGGCCTCCTTCTCCGGGGCCGCCGCGGCCCGCTCCTGCGCCGGCAGGTAGATCCGGAAGGTCGTCCCCGCGGCCGGGCTGCTCTCGCAGAGGATGATCCCGCGGTGGCTCTGCACGATGCCGTAGACGATGGCCAGCCCCAGCCCGATCCCCGACCCCACGCCCTTGGTGGTGTAGAAGGGCTCGAAGATCCGCTCCAGCGTCTCCTGTTCCATCCCGTGCCCCGTGTCCCTGAAGGAAAGCTCCACGTAGTCCCCCGGAGTGACGCCCACGTGGCTGCGGCAGAAGGCCTCGTCGAGCCGGACGTTGCGGGTCCCGATGACGATCTTGCCCCCGTCGGGCATGGCGTCCTTTGCATTGATCCCCAGGTTGAACAGCACGTGCTCGAGCTGCACGGCGTCCCCCTCGAGGGGGCGCAGGTCGGCGGCGAGGCGCAGCTCCGACACGATTGACTCGGGGATCGTCCGGGCCAGCGTCTTCTGGGCCTGGCGCACCACCTCGTTGAGATCGAGGGGCTCGAGCCGGCTCTCCTCCCTGCGGCTGAAGATCAGCAGTTGCTTGGTGAGCGCCGCCGCCCGCTGGACGGAGCGCTCGATCTGCATGAGCCAGCCCTGTTCCGTGCGGTCCCGGTCGCCGCGCATCATGAGCAGCTGGATGTAGCCCGAGATGCCCTGCAGGTGGTTGTTGAAATCGTGGGCGATCCCGCCGGCGAGCGTCCCGACGGCCTCCATCTTCTTGGCGTACTGCAGCTGGGATTCGAGCTGCACCTGACGCGTAACGTCCCGCAGGAGACACAGCACCGCGGGGCGATCTTCCCAGGCGATGGGGACGGCGCGTACCTCGGCCTGGAACCCGTCCCCCCCCTTGCGCAGCGCCCCGAAGGCCAGCGTCCCCCGGAGGTTCTCGCCGGCGAGGATCCTGCGATAGCGGGCGAGCACCCGCTCGCGGTCCTCGGGCCGGATGAGCTCCGCGATGGGCACGGCGCCCAGCTCCTTGGCCGTGTAACCCAGGAGGTCCGTCATCGAGGGGTTGGGGAACTTCACATGATCGTCCTGGGCGATGAAGATCCCGTCGAGGATCTTCTCCACGAGCAGCCGGTATCGCTCCTCCGAATCCTTCAGCGCCCGGGCGAGGGCGGCGAACTCCTTCTCCATCTCCTCGAGGTACCGGACGCGCTCGTGAAGCGCCGCGATCTCCCGGACGTACTGCTCCTTCTCGGGCCCTGTCACCAAATCACTCCTCCTGTCCCCGCTTTCCGTCCCGGGCCGCCTGCTCCCGGATTCTCCGCCACTTCGTCAGGCGCTCGCGGATCGTCCTCTCGTAGCCGCGGTCCGTGGGCGTGTAGTAGACCTGCCCCCGCAGCTTCTCGGGCAGGTAATCCTGGGGCACGAAGGCCTCCTCGTAGTCGTGGGCGTACCGGTAGCCCTTCGCGTAGCCCAGATCGCGCATGAGCCGCGTGGGGGCGTTCCGTATGTGCAGCGGTACGGGCAGGGTCCCCGTCTCGCCGACGACGGACTTGACCCTCCCGTAGGCACGGTAGATCGCATTGCTCTTGGGGGCCGTGGCGAGGTAGACCGCCGCCTGCGCAAGCGACAGCTCACCTTCGGGAAGCCCGATGAAATGGAAGGCCTGCATGGCGGCCATGGCCACCGTGAGGGCCATGGGGTCGGCGTTGCCGATGTCCTCGGAGGCGAACCGGATCATGCGCCTCGCGATGTACAGGGGGTCCTCGCCCGCCTCGATCATGCGCGCCAGCCAGTACAGCGCGGCGTCGGGGTCGCTGCCCCGGAGGCTCTTGTGCAGGGCCGAGATGAGGTTGTAGTGCTCCTCGCCCGCCTTGTCGTACTGCAGGGCCTTGCGCTGGAGGGCCGCCTCGGCCATGGCCAGGGTGATCCCCCGCTCCCCGGGGCCCTTCCCGGCCACGAGCGACGCCGCCGCCTCGAGGTTGTTCAGGGCCGCCCGCGCGTCGCCGTCGGCGGCGCGGACCATGTGCTCGAGGGCCTCGGGCTCCACGTCGATGGAGAGCCCGCCCAGGCCCCGCACGGGGTCCTCGAGCGCCCGCCGCAGGATCTCGGCCAGCTCCTCCTCGGTGAAGGGCCTCAGGACCATGACGCGGGTGCGGGACAGAAGCGGGGAGATGACCTCGAAGGAGGGGTTTTCCGTGGTGGCGCCGATCAGCGTGATGAGGCCGCTTTCCACGTGCGGCAGGAAGGCGTCCTGCTGGGCCTTGTTGAACCGGTGGATCTCGTCGACGAAGAGGATCGTCCTGCGGCCCGTCGCCTCGAGCTCCGCCCGGGCCTCTTCGATGACGGCCCGGATCTCCTTGACGCCGGAGAGGACCGCCGAGAAGGTGGCGAAGTGGGATTTCGTCTCTCCGGCGATGATGCGGGCGAGCGTGGTCTTCCCGGAGCCCGGCGGCCCCCAGAAGATCATGGAGAAGAGGCGGTCCTCCTCGATGGCCTTGCGCAGCAGCCCCCCCCTGTCCAGGATGTGGGACTGGCCCACGAACTCCTCCAGGGTCTCCGGCCGCATCCGGTCCGCCAGGGGGCGGGCGTTTCTCATGCGCTCGTCCGGGGCGCCCGCCCCGTCGGCGGGAGCCTTTTGTCCGCTCTTGCTCACGATCGGTTGTCCGCTCTTTGCAGGATCATTCCTCGCGGCCGCTCGCGGGGACCCGCGCACACCCGGTTGCCGCCGCAAACCCGCCGGGGGAAGGCCCCGCGGGCGGCGAAACAATAGCACGCTTTGCAACGAAACACAATCTCACCGGTCCCGCGCGGGCGCCGCGGCAGAAAGAAAATCCCCCTCCTTCCCCCTGTAAAAACCCTTTCCTTCGTCTTCCTCTTCCCTGCGCGGGAGAGGATGGAGGTGAGGGGGAATGTTCCCCCTCCTCCACTTCCTCCTCCCACCAGGGGAGGAGGACCGCGGAGAGGATGTTCATAGGGAGATGCAAGGGGGATTTGTCTGTGCAGGTTTTGTCTTCCCCTGAACCCTGTACCCTATCTTTCAATGCACTTCGGGTGGCTCTCGATCGCCTTGAGGGCCCGCTGGATCTCCTCGTCGGGCAGTTCGTAGGCCGACAGCTTCCCGGCGAAGTAGGCTTCGTAGGAGGCCAGGTCGACGAGGCCGTGGCCGCTGTAGTTGAAGAGGATGATTTTCTCCTTCCCCTCTTCCTTGGCCCGCTTGGCCTCGTCCACGACGGCGGCGATGGCGTGCGTCGTCTCCGGCGCGGGGATGAACCCTTCGGTGCGCGCCCAGAGGACGCCCGCATCGAACGTGTCGAGCTGGTGGTAGGCGCGGGCCTCGATGAGGTTCTTCTTCAGCATGTGGCTCACGATGGGGGCCATCCCGTGGTAGCGCAACCCGCCCGCGTGGATGGGCGCCGGGATGAAGTCGTGCCCCAGGGTGTGCATGGCAAGCAGGGGGGTCGTCTTGGCGACGTCGCCGAAGTCATAGGCGAAGGGCCCCTTGGTCAGCGTCGGACAGGACGCGGGCTCCGAGGCGATGACGTGGACCTTCTTGCCGTGGATCTTGTCCTGCACGAAGGGGAGGCTCACACCGGCGAAGTTGCTCCCGCCGCCGGCGCAGCCGATGACCACGTCGGGGTACTTCCCGATCTTCTCGAATTGCCTCTTGGCCTCGAGACCGATGATCGTCTGGTGCATGAGCACGTGATTGAGCACGCTCCCCAGGGAATAGCGGGAGTCCTTGCCCGTGACGGCGTCCTCGATGGCCTCGCTGATGGCGATGCCGAGGCTGCCGGGGCAGTCGGGGTCCTGGGCGAGGATGGTGCGACCCGCCTGGGTCCTGTCGCTGGGGCTGGGGATGCACTCGGCGCCCCAGGTCTGCATCATTATGCGACGGTAGGGTTTCTGGTCGTAGCTGACGCGGACCATATAGACCCGGCACTCCAGGTCGAACATGCGGCAGGCCATGGACAGCGCGCTGCCCCACTGGCCGGCGCCGGTCTCCGTGGCGAGCCGCTTGATGCCGTAGGCCTTGTTGTAGTAGGCCTGTGCCACGGCCGTGTTGGGCTTGTGGGAGCCGGGGGGGCTGACGCTTTCATCCTTGTAGTAGATCTGGACGGGGCAGCCGAGGGCCTTCTCGAAATTGAGGGCGCGCCTCAGCGGCGTCGGCCTCCAGAGAAGATACTTGTCCAGGACCTCCTCGGGGATCGTGATCCAGCGCTCGGGGCTCATCTCCTGCTCGACGAGGTTCATGGGGAAGATGACCTGCATGTCCTCGGGCCGTATCGGCTGGCCCGTGCCCGGGTGAAGCGGGGGATTCATCGGCCCGGGCAGGTCCGCCAGGACGTTGTACCATTGTTTGGGGATCTCCGCGTCTCCGAGCATGATCTTTCTCTCTTCCATTTCCGTTGCCTCCTTCAGACTCGTTTATTTCGTTCGATCGTTCATTTCGTTTGTTTCGTTCTTTTGAGTTTCCCGCCGGTCAACCATGCCCGGATGCAAGGCCCCCTGAAAAGATGGAAGTGAGGAAGCTATGAAGTTGTGAAGAACGGCGCGGCGGGAAGAATTTTCTTGTCCGCTCTTCCTCACTTCTGCTCTTCCGAGCTTCACGAACTTGACACGATCTGCGATCGCATGGCAATCGGCGGGATACGCCCCGGTCACCAGCCGGCCGAAAACAAAAAAGCCATGGGAACCATCCCATGGCCTTCTACGCTCATCGAGCCATGGGTGATTCTCCTCACCCACGGCCCCTTATGTCAATAAGAGGGCCCCGCGGGCAGGGTCCTGTTGCCCCGCCACCACCAGCCGAACGAGTTGATCACAAACAGCCTGGTCATACGCGTACCCTGCAAGGCCATTACCACAGGCATTTCCCCCTGTCAAGCCATTCCCTCGCAACCCGGCGCGTCCCGTGAAAGGCCCCCGGGACGGCGATTCCCGGGGCCGCGCGGGGCCCGCCGGGGCGGCGGCCGCCGGGCCGAGGCGCCCAACTATGCTTATTTTATTGAAAAAACGGTGATTCTCTGCTAAGAGGGTTCTGTCAACGAGATATGGCCTGAACCTATGCTCCTGTCCATCAACGAGAAGAACCCGCAGATCCGGCTGATCCGCAAGGCGGTCGAGGTGCTGCGGAACGGGGGGATCATCGTCTATCCCACGGACACGGTTTACGGAATCGGCTGCGACCTCTACAACAAGCGGATGATCGAGAAAATCCACGAGATCAAGCGCCGGAGCCAGAAACAGCCTTTCAGTTTCATCTGTGCCGACCTGAGGGACATCAGCCAGTACGCCATCGTCTCCAACTACGCCTACAAGACCATGAAGCGGCTTTTGCCGGGGCCCTACACGTTCATCCTGCCCGCGTCGCGTCTCGTCCCGAAGATCCTCATGACGAAGCGCCAGACGACGGGCATCCGGGTCCCCGCGAACGAAATATGTCTGTCGCTCGTGCGCGAGCTGGGTCACCCCATCATCAGCACCAGCGCCTCGACGGACAAGGACGAAATCCTGAGCGACCCGGAGGAGATCCGGAAGCGCTACGGGCACGCCGTGGACCTCATCCTCGACGGGGGCATTCTCGCATCGGAGAAGTCCAGCGTCATCAGCCTCGTGGACGACGTTCCCGAGGTGATACGCGCCGGAAAGGGCGACGTGAGCGAGTTCCAGTGATGCCCGGTCAACCCGGTGGGGGTCAGAGAGGAAACCTGTACATGAAGAAGATCATGCTCATCAACGCCGTGGACGAGGAGCTCAGCCGGATGGCCGTCCTCGAGAGCGGCAAGCTCGTGGAGTACAACATCCAGATGTCGGCCCGCGAGCCCATCACAGGAAACATTTACAAGGGGGTCGTGCTCAAGGTGGAGCGGGGCCTCCAGGCGGCCTTCGTGGACTACGGGGCCAAGAAGCACGGCTTCCTGCCCCTGCACGACGTCAGCCCCGATTACTTCCGCAGCGACGAGGGCGAGGAGGAGGGTCACCGCCACCGCCGGCCGCACCTCAAGAACGGCCAGGAGATCCTCGTCCAGGTGGTCCGCGAGGAGAAGGACCACAAGGGCGCCATGCTGACGACCTACATCTCGCTGCCCGGCCGCTACATCGTCCTGATGCCGAACCGCCAGAGCACGGGCATCTCCCGCAAGATCGACGACGACGAATCGCGCAAGAGCCTCATGGCCCTCATGGAGCAGATCTCGGCCGAGGACCGCGTTGGCTTCATCGTCCGCACGGCGGGGATGAACCGCACCAAGCAGGAGCTCTCGCGGGACTACTACGTGCTGCTGAAAATCTGGCGGGACATCGAGAAGAAGGCCCGGGAGGTCCACGCCCCGGCGCTCATCCACCAGGAGGGCGACTTCGGCGTGCGCTCGCTGCGGGACTACTTCACAAGCGAGATCCAGGAGATCCTCGTGGACGACCTGGAGACCTTCCGCAAGATGCGCGCCTACATCAGCACGGTGGCGCCGCGCAACGTGAAGATGATCAAGCTCTACCAGGACAAGACCCCGCTGTTCGACCGCTACCACCTGGAACCCCAGATCGACGCCATCTACAAGGAGCGCGTCGAGCTCAAGAGCGGCGGCTACCTCATCATCAACCCCACCGAGGCGATGATCACGATCGACGTCAACTCCGGCAGGGCCTCGGACCGCCGCGACGTCGAGGAGACGGCCTTCCGGGCCAACCTGGAGGCGGCCGAGGAGATCGCCCGGCAGCTGAGGCTGCGCGACCTCGGGGGGCTCATCGTCATCGACTTCATCGACATGAAGGACCGCAAGCACATCGCCGAGATCGAGAAGACCTTCAAGAAGGCCCTGAGCCTCGACCGCGCCCGGACCCAGATCTCGCGCATCTCCAAGTTCGGGATGATGGAGCTCTCGCGCCAGCGCAAGAAGTCCAACATCCAGGAGATCAGCCACGTGACCTGCCCGCACTGCAAGGGCGCCGGCATGCGGCCCTCGCTGGAGTACGCGGCCCTGAGCACCTTCCGCAAGATCCGGCTTAATGTCCTCAAGGGGACCTATGCGTCGGTTCGCATCACGCTGCCCCACGAGATCGCCAACTACCTCCTGAACCAGAAGCGCAGCGACATCGTCGAGCTCGAGAACGCGCACAGCGTCACGATCCACATCTCGGGCAACCCCGACATGCTCTGGGAGGAGGCGAAGTTCGAGTTCGTCGAACGCGAGCACCTCCCGCTGCCCGCCCCGGAGGACGAGGAGGGCAAGGGCGAGGAGGCGAAGGCCGAAGGCGCGCCCGGCGAGGCGGGCCGGGGGACGCGCAAGAGGCGCTCGCGGCGCGGTCGCCGCAGGCCCGGCGAGCGCAGGGAGGAGACGGTCCGGGAGGAGGCCCAGGCGCCCGCGGAGCCCCAGCCGGCCCCCGAGCCGGGGACCGCAGAGCCTCCCCGCGAGGAAACGCAGGAGGAGAAGAAGTCGGGGATCATCACGAGGATCTACGACATCTTCAAATTCTAGGGTTCAGGGTTCAGGAAAGAAAAGGCCCCCTTCACGTCAACCGCGGAGGGGGCCTTGTTCTTTGCCCCCTGTCCTCACTTGCCCTTCCCGAGCTCCTTCGAGCGCAGGGTGGCCGCCTCGACGGCGTGGATGAGGGAGGATCGGAGGCCGTGTTTCTCGAGGGCCTGGATGCCGGCGATCGTCGTGCCTCCGGGGGAGGTCACCATGTCGCGCAGCTCCCCGGGGTGTTTCAGGCTGTCGAGGTAGAGTCTGGCCGCCCCGAGCAGCGTCTGGGCCGCGAGCTTCGTGGCCACGTCGCGGGGCAGGCCCATGAGGACGCCGCCGTCGGAGAGGGCGTCGATGATGATGAACCCGTAGGCCGGGCCGCTCCCGGAGAGGCCCGTCACGGCATCCATGAGCTCTTCCTTGACGACCACCGTCAGGCCGAGGGCGTCGAAGATCTCCCGGGCCGCCGCCAGGTCGGCCCCGGAGGCCGCCTCGCCCGCCGCCAGCGCCGCCGCCCCCTCGCCGACGAGGGCCGGCGTGTTGGGCATGACCCTGACGACGGGAACACCCTTCTTGAGGTGCTCGGCGATGAAGCGGATGGGGATGCCCGCGGCGATCGAGATGACGAGCTTCCTTCGGTCGATGACGGGAGCCAGGTCCTTGAGCACGTCGCCCATGCCCTGGGGCTTGACGGCCAGGACGACGATGTCCGCGTCCCGGGCGGCCTTGCGATTGTCACCGCTGGTCGCGACGGCGTACTTGGCCTTCAGGTAGGAAAGGCGGTCGGGAACGATGTCGGTCACGGTCACGCTGCCGGGCTGGGCCAGGCCCGCCTTCAGGATGCCCGCCGCAATGACCTCCCCCATCTTGCCCCCGCCGACGACAGCAATCTTCTTTCCCTTCATGGCGTTAGCTCCCTCCTATTTTTTCGCCCAGCCGGATCGCGATGGCCGCCCGTCTGGCATGAATCTTGTTACTACCTCGTCATGGCACCGGACTGCCCGCCCGGGTGCAGGCGGGGGCCGGGATGGCCCTGCGGAGGCCACCTCCGGGAAATCCCGCGCCGGATGCGGGTTTCCGCCAGAATATAAGCCTTGACATTTGCGAACTCAACTTTTATTTTCGAACTCCTGCTTTTTTCGAAGGGTACGCGATGTTCCTTGTAGCCAATTTGATAGAGGCTTTTGCCAGGATCCTTGACGTAGCGCTGAGCCTCTATACCTGGGTGATCATCATTCGCGCCCTTTTGTCCTGGGTGAACCCCGACCCCTACAACCCGATTGTCCAGTTCCTGTACCGGGCGACGGAGCCGGTCCTGCGGCCGGTGAGGCGGTGGCTCCCCCTGGGCAATCTCGGCATCGACCTGTCGCCCGTCATCGTCATCGCGGCGATCCTGTTCCTGCAATATTTCCTGGTCCCGAGCCTGATCCAGACGGCGTTCAAGCTCCGGTCCTGATGGATGGCGTTTGTGAAGATTTCCCCGAAAGACGTCCGGCAGCGGCAGTTCAAGAAGGGCTTCACGGGCTACGACCCCGAGGAGGTCGGCTCGTACATGAAGGCCGTCGCCGCCGAGCTGGAGCGCCAGATCGAGCAGAACGCCCGCCTCTCCGAGCTGATCGCCGACCTCGAGAAGAAGCTCACCGTCCTGAAGGTCAAGAAGATCTTCGGCGGCAAGGAGAAGGGGGAGGACCTCCCGCCCGAGGTCAAGAAGGACGTCGAGCAGATCCTCGCCGACGCGAAGGCCAAGGCCGAGGAAATGATCAGGGCGGCGAAGGCCGAGTCCGACGCGCTGCGGTCCAAGATCAAGGAAGACACCGCCAAGGAGTTCGAGAAGCAGTACGGGCAGATGCTCGAGGAGGCCCGCGCCCACCAGCTCAAGACGCAGCTGCTGCAGCTCCAGGCCGAGGAGAACTACAACAACACCGTCGCCCAGGCGAAGGCCAAGGCCGAGGAACTCCTCAAGGAGGCCACCACCCGGCGTGACGAGGTCGCGGCCCGGATCCGCGAGGAGTACCGTGCCGAGGCCGAGAAGGTCGTGGCCGAGGCAAGGGCCCGGGCCGAGCAGATCCTGGAAAAGGCCCGCGCCGAGGCGGGCGCCCTGGGTGAGGCGCTGAGCCTGGAGGGGGCCGAGTCAAAGGCCAACGAGATCGTCGAGCAGGCCAAGGCGCGTGCCAGGGACATCGTGGACGCGGCAGGCCGGGAAGCGGAGGCCCTCACCGCCCGGCAGATTCAGACCGCGAGGAAGGAAATCGAGCGCGCGAAGGCCGACGCCGAGGCAATCCTGAAAACGGCCCGGGAAGAGGCCGCCGCCCTCAAGGAAGCGCAGCAGGCGGAGATGGCCCGGCAAATCGAGCCGAAGGCGAAGGCCCTGCTCGCCGAGGCACAGGCCCAGGCAGAGAAGATCTTCAAAGAAGCCGAGGCGAAGGCAAAGGACGTCGAACCGAAAGCGAAGGCCCTGCTCGCCGAGGCGCAGGCCCAGGCGGAGAAGATCCTCAGGGAAGCAGAGAAGTCCGCCGAGGAGCTCAAAAGGCGGCAGGAGGAGGTCCTGGTCAAGGATCTCAAGCAGAAGCGCCAAGAGGCCATGGCCCAGGTCCAGGCCGAGGCGGAAGCGATCCTGAAGAAGGCCCGGGAGGAAGCGGCCGGGCTGAAATCGAGACTGCAGGCCGAAGTGGCCAAAGAGGCCGACCCGCTGGCCCGGGAACTCGTCGCCGACGCGCAGAAGCGGGCCGAGAAGATCATCAGGGACGCCGAGGCGCAGGCGGCCGAGCTCATGGCCCGCCAGCAGGAGATCGTCGAGAAGACCTTCGAGGAGAAGCGCAAGGAGCTCTTTGCCCAGGCCAAGGCCGACGCCGAGAGGGCCGTCGTCGAAGCACGCAAGGAGGCCGAGGCGATCCGGGCGAGGATGAAAACCGAGGCCGCCGACGCCGCGCACAAGGAATACAAGGCGATCCTGGAAAAGGCGGGGGCCGACGCCGAGGCGCTCCTCAACGAAGCCGGCGGGCTCATCGCCGCCCAGGGCAAGGCCCAGGAGGCGGAAAAGAAAGCGGCCGAGATCCTCGCCGAGGCGCGGAAGAAGGCCGACGACATCATCAGCAACGTCATGATCGAGGCCGAGGCCCACCGGGCCAAGCTGCAGGAGGATCTGGCGAAGGAAGCGGAAAGGAAGACGAAGGAAATGCTCTCCCAGGCGCAGGCGCAGACCGAGCAGATCCTCCTGGAAGCGAAGGCCGAGGCGGACAAGCAGTCCCGAAAGTGGAAGGAAGAGGCCCTCAGGGACGCCGAGAGGCAGGGCAAGGAACTCGTCGCAGAGGCGAGGGCCCAGGCGGAGAAAATCATGAAGGACGCCGCCGCCCAGGCGCAGGCACAGAGGGGCAAGCTCGAGGAGGAGAACCGCAAGGCCCTCGATGCCCTGCTGGCAGACGCGAAGGGCCGGGCCGACAAGATCGTCAAGGACGCCGAGGCGCAGGCCGCCGCGCTGAGGGCCCGGCTTGCCGAGGAGGGCAAAAAGGAGCAGGAGCGCCTGCTTGCCGAGGCAAAGGCCCAGGCCGACGAGTACCTGAAGAAGGCCCAGGCGGACACCGACCAGACCAGGGCCAGAAATGTCGCCGAGGGGCAGGCCGCGGGGCAGAACCTGCAGGCCCTGCGCAACGAGGTCGAGCTGCTCACCGAGGAGATCGAGAAGCTCAAGAACCTCAAGGCCTGGCACGAGAAGGACTTCTTCTCTTTCCTCACCTTCAACCTCGAGCTGCTCGAGACCTGGAAGAAGGGCCTCGACATCCCCATTCCCCTGAACACGGGCCGCTCCGAGGCGGACCACCTCCGCGGCGAGATCAAGAAGCTCTCCAACATCAAGAACCAGCTCGAGAAGTACTTCGAGTCCTTCATGGACTTCAACCAGAAGCTGTTGGACGCGATGAAGAAGGGAAGCGCCGACTGGGACGGCGTGCAGTAACCGCAGGGCTGGTGACCGGGGGACTTGCATCCGGGCATGGTTGACCCGCCCGCAGGATATCTCCCCGACAGAGACCGAAGCCCATGATCACGATCCGGGAAACAGCGAAAGGGTTGTCGTTTGCCGTCCGCGTGGTGCCCGGGGCCTCGAAGGACGAGGCGGCGGGCATCCAGGACGACGCCCTGAAGGTGCGGCTCACGGCCCCCGCCGTCGAGGGCAAGGCCAACCGCGCCTGCATCGAGTTCCTGGCCGGCCTGCTCGGGGTGCGGCGCTCGGCCCTGTCCATCGCCTCGGGCGAAAAGTCCCGCAGAAAGACCGTCACCGTCGAGGGGATGACCCGCGGGGAGCTGGAGGCGCGGCTCCGGGGCCTCCCGGGGAGCTGACGCAAGGACCGGGGAAAACGAATCGGGCCCTCATCCGTGCTTGACGCGGGTGAGGGTCCTTCTATAATGGGTCCCCGATGGAATCCGCCCAGCCCTCCCACGAAACCGAGAACCACCGCGTGGCCAGAGCCGCGGGCGTGGTGGGCCTCGCCACGATGCTCTCCCGCGTCTTCGGCTTCATCCGCGACGTCGTCGTGGCCCGCTACTTCGGTGCGGGGTTCGCCACGGACGCCTTCTTCGTGGCCTTTCGCATCCCGAACCTCCTGCGGCGCCTCTTCGCCGAGGGCTCGCTCACCATCGCCTTCGTGCCCGTCTTCACGGAGTACCTCAAGACCCGATCCCGCGAGGATGCCTTCGAGCTGGCCCGCGTGGCCTTCACGCTGCTGTCTGCCGTCCTCGTGGTCGTCTCCATCGCGGGGGTGCTGCTCTCGCCCGCCGTCGTCACCCTCATGGCCCCGGGCTTCCGCGCCTCGCCCGACAAGTACGCCCTCACGGTACTGCTCACGCGCATCATGTTCCCCTATATCTTCTTCATCGCGCTGGTGGCCCTGTGCATGGGCATCCTCAACTCGCTGCGCCACTTCGCCACCCCGGCGCTGTCGCCCGTCATCCTGAACCTCTGCATGATCGCGGCGGCGCTCACCCTGCGGGACTTCTTCGCAGAGCCCATCGTGGCCCTCGCCGTGGGCGTCATGGTCGGGGGGTTGCTGCAGCTCGCGGTGCAGCTGCCCGTGCTCTTCCGGCTGGGGGTCTCTCTCAGGCCCGATTTCCGCTTCGGTCACGGGGGGGTGCGGCGCATCGGGGTGTTGATGCTGCCCGCCGCCTTCGGCGCCGCCGTCTACCAGATCAACATCTTCATCAGCACCCTGCTGGCCTCGTTCCTGCCCGAAGGCAGCGTCTCCTTCCTCTACTACGCCGACCGCATCGTCGAGCTTCCCCTGGGGATCTTCGGCATCGCCATCGGCACGGCGGCCCTGCCGAGCTTCTCCGACCAAGTGGCCCGCGGGCATTACGACGAGATGAAGCGGACGATCTCCTTCTCGCTGCGGCTCATGCTCTTCATCACGATCCCAGCGATGATCGGCATCGTCGTCCTGCAGCAGCCCATCATCTCGGTGCTCTTCCAGCGCGGCGAGTTCGACGCCCGCTCGTCGGTGCTCACGGCGCAGGCCCTCTTCTGGTACGCCGCGGGGCTCTGGGCCTTCTCCACCATCCGCGTTGTCGTGGCGGCATTCTACGCCCTGCAGGACACGAAGACCCCCGTGCGCATCGCCGTGGTGGCCCTCGTGGTCAACACCGTGTGCAGCGCCGCCCTCATGTTCCCCATGAAGCACAACGGCCTGGCCCTGGCCACCTCCATCGCCTCGGCCGTCAACGTTCTCACCCTGGGCTGGCTGCTGAGGAGGCGCATCGGCGAGTTTCTCGACGCCGCCTTCTGGTCTTCCGTGGCCCGCGTGGCCGGGGCATCGGCCGTCATGGGGACCGCCGTCGTCCTGACGACCCACGCCATGGGCTGGGACGTGGCGGCGCCCTTCCCGCACCGCCTCACGGTGCTCGCGGCGGGGGTTGCCGTGGGCATCGCCGCCTTCACGGCATCCGCCTTCGCCCTGCGCTGCCCCGAGACGGCCACGATCCTCTCCATGCTCCGCCGCAGGCTCGGCCGCCGCTAGCCCCTGCGCCCCCTGCCTTCCGGGATAAAATGATTGACCTTAACGTGGCGAAGTGATAAGGGAAATTTACCTGTGAGCCGTTATTTCGACCCTTGTTCTCCTCCCCTGGCGGGAGGAAGAAACGGAGGAGGGGAATCATCCTCTTCCTCTTTCTGCGCCGGCCGGGGTGAGGGTTGCGATCCCTGTCCTGCCGGAGTCGTAAAGCCCTGTCATTGCAAGCAGCAGCGACGAAGCAATCTCAATTCACCGGCCTCTCCATGAGAGACAGGAAAGGTATTTCGCCATGCTAGACGTCAAATTCCTACGCGAGAACACCGAATTCGTCCGCCGCAAGATGCTCGAGCGCGGACAGGAGATCGACTTTGCGCCCTTCGTCAACGCCGAGAAGCGCCGCCGGGACATCCTGCAGGAGGTCGAGGCCCTCCGGGGCGAGCGCAACAAGGCCTCCAAGGAGATCGGGGCCCTGAAGAAGGAGAAGAAGGACGCCTCCGAGCTGGTGGCCAAGATGGCGAGCATCTCCGACCGGATCAAGGCCCTCGACGCGGAGCTGGCCCAGGTGGAGGCCGACATCCAGAGCTTCGTCATGGTCGTTCCCAACGTCCAGCACGACTCCGTCGAGTACGGCACCAGCTCCGAGGACAACCCCGTGGTGCGCACGTGGGGCGAGAAACCCGTATTCGACTTCGAGCCCAAGCCCCACTGGGACATCGGCGAGAACCTCAGGATCCTGGACTTCGCCTGCGGGGCGAAGATCACGGGTGCCCGTTTCACTCTCTACCGGGGCTGGGGCGCCAAGCTCGAGCGGGCCCTGTTCAACTACATGCTGGATTTGCACACCACCCAGCACACCTACACGGAGGTGCTCACGCCCTTCATGGTCAACAAGGAGAGCATGACCGGCACGGGTCAGCTTCCCAAGTTCGAGCAGGACCTGTTCAAGATCCAGGGGATGGACTACTACCTCATCCCCACGGCCGAGGTGCCCGTCACCAACATCCACCGCGACGAGATCCTGAGCGAAAAGGATCTCCCGATCTACTACGTGGCCTACTCGCCCTGCTTCCGCAGCGAGGCGGGCTCCTACGGCAAGGACACCCGCGGCCTCATCCGCCAGCACCAGTTCAACAAGGTGGAGCTCGTGAAGTTCACCGTCCCCGAGACCTCCTACGACGAGCTCGAGAAGCTCACCCTGGACGCCGAGGACATTCTCAAGACCCTGGGCCTGCACTTCCGCACGGTGAGCCTCTGCACGGCCGATCTGGGCTTCTCCTCGGCCAAGACCTACGACCTCGAGGTGTGGCTGCCCGGCCAGAACGTCTACCGCGAGATCTCCTCGTGCAGCAACTTCGGCGACTTCCAGGCCCGCCGGGCCTCCATCCGCTTCAGAAGGGAAGGCTCCGGCAAGGTGGAGTTCGTCCACACCCTCAACGGATCGGGCCTTGCCGTGGGTCGGACGGTGGTCGCCATCCTCGAGAACTACCAGCAGAGGGACGGCAGCGTCGTCATTCCCGAGCCCCTGCGGCCCTACATGAAAGGGATTGACAGAATACCCGCCGGCGGGTAATATGCCGTTTTCCAAAACGGGTATCCTGCCGGCCGGGCCCGGCCGGTTCCATGAAACGGGCAAAGCCGGAGGGATGGCCGAGTGGTCTAAGGCGGCGGTCTTGAAAACCGTTAACCGAAAGGTTCGCGGGTTCGAATCCTGCTCCCTCCGCCATAGAAATAACGCCCTACCCTTTTCGTAATTACCGCTCTCCCTTGGCGGGAGAGGCCGGGTGAGGGTGATAATACGAGAGGCCGATCGAGCGCGGAGAGATGCCAGAGAGGCCGAATGGGTTCGCCTGCTAAGCGAATGTACGCCCTTTAAAGGTGTACCGGGGGTTCGAATCCCCCTCTCTCCGCCATTTCTACAACCGAATCACGCGCGCCCTTAGCTCAGTTGGATAGAGCGTTGGACTACGAATCCAAAGGTCCTAGGTTCGAGCCCTAGAGGGCGCGCCAGAAACGTCAAGGGGTTATCCGCAGGCGGGTAACCCCTTGATTCATTTGTGACCCTGTTGGGAGCGATTGCCGATGGTTTGTCGGGGCGATCCTGCAAGTGCGTGGGACATCTGCGGTTTCCGCGCGGGATTTTTTATCCGGAACAGAAACAGGCGCCCAACTCCGAAAGCCACCCGGCCGCGTGGGCGATGTCCCCCCCGGCGATTCTCAGTTCCCGGGCAGCATCAGCGGCAACATCGTGGTCAAGCTGAAATCGTGACCTTTGCTCAAGTTTCTGTCTCCGCACTCCGCTCGCGGCCGATCTTCGCATGCCCTACCCTCCCTCGCATCCCCCGCAGATTGATTTGTCTTGACTTCATGCCGCGGCCGCACTAGGCTGCGACCGTTCTACCCGGCCCGGGCGACAATCCTTTATGGCCGCTCATGGCGTTATTCGCAGCGGAGAACCGCGAAGAAGTCGAGGCACAGCACATGACGGATAAACAGTGGGATGAACTGGTCGAATCCTTCGAGGTGGTGAAATACGGCGCTGTTCAAGAGGGCATCAAGAGGAGACCGGAGAAGGATATTCAGTGCAGCAGCGGCAAATGCAAACCGCAGGCATCCATGGGCCGCCGCATGTGAGACCGCGCGAATCACCCGCCCGGCCGGACACCTCGTCCGGCGCTACTTCAGCCCGCCGCAGACGAGGCTGCCGAGAATCCCGCCGTTGGTCCCGGGGCGGATGTCATCCCACCCGGAATCCTGGATCACCGAGAAGTGAATGCTTGCGCCTCTTTCGCTGTAAATCGTCACGGACGTGATCTTCATTTTCTTCCCCGCGCAGTCGAACTCCTGCGTCGTAATCGAGTAGCTCGGCGCATCCGGGTTCCCGGGCGCCCGGCCCGCTTTCCGGAGGGCGGCATGCAGCCGCGCTTTGCCCTCATCGCTGAAAATGGTCATCGTCCGCACCCGGGCGATGTCGCCGGTCTTCACGATGCCGGATTTGTCGTAGTACAGGTGCCCCGATGCATTGGCCTCGCAGAATTCCCACCCGGCGGCCCGGGCATCACTCAAGGCCGGAAGCGAGAACAGCACGGCACAACAGGCAACAATCCGGAGAGTCATCGTTTTCATCGGCAAACGCCTTTCATCGTTTCTGCGTTCAACAGAGGAGAGGCCGGGTTCCGGTCTTCCGCCGCACTCCCAATACGTATCGGTCACGCATCGCGCCCCATGAAGAAAAAAATGTGACTGAACCCAAAAGGACCGGAGCGCCCGTCTCCAGCCCCTCTTGCCGCCGCCCGCCTTAACGGCACCCTGACTCTCGAACCCTCAGCGCCTGCGCACCACCAGGCTGCCGACGGAGTAGCCGGCGCCGAAGGAGCAGATCACGCCGATGTCGCCCTTCTTCAGATCCCCGTTGTAGAGGTTGAACGCGATGATGGAGCCGGCCGAGGCCGTGTTGGCGTATCGGTCGAGGATGGTGGGGGCCACGTCTTCCGACGGCTCCTCGCCCAGGAGCTGCTTCATCACCCTCTTGTTCATGTTGATGTTGGCCTGGTGGATCCAGAAGCGCCTGACGTCCTTGGGCGTCAGGCCGAGGCTCGCGAGGTGGTCGCTCATGTGTTTTGCGGCAACGGGGCTCACCTCCTCGAAGACCTTGCGACCGGACTGGTGGAAGAGCTTGTCGGGCCCGAAGGGGTCCACGTCGTTGGCGTAGGACATGTGCCCGAAGTTCGAGCGGATGTTGATGGAATACTTCGTGAGGGCCCTCGTGCCGAGGATCTCGTAGCTGTTTGCGCTGGTGCAGGTCTCGGCCCGCTCCAGAATGACGGCCGTGCTCACGTCGCCGAAGATGAAGTGGCTGTCGCGGTCGCGGAAGTTCACCTGGGGCGTGACCAGCTCGGGGTTGACGGCCAGGACGCATTTCGCGGAGCCGGCCAGCAGGCTGTCGCAGGCCCGGTGCAGGCCGAAGGTGGCCGCCGAGCAGGCCAGCAGCATGTCGAAGCCGAACCCCTCGATACCCAGCTCGTTCTGCACCTCGATGGCGATGGCGGGATAGGCCCGCTGCGTGTAGGCGCAGGCGACGATGACGGCGTCGATGTCGGCGGCGGTCTTCCCCGCGGCGGCCATGGCCTCGCGCGCGGCGTAGACGGCTATCTCGGCCTGGTTGCTCAGCTCCTCCTCTTTCCGTTCGGGGAACTTCGGCCGCATCCGGTCGATATCCAGGATGCCCTCCCGGGTATAGACGAACCGGGACTTGATGCCCGAGGCCTTCTCGATGAACCGCTCGCTGGAGGTCGGCTTCTCCTCCATCTTCCCTGACGCGATCTCCGCCGCGTGCTCCGCGTTGTACTTCTCCACCCAGGCGTTGTAGCTCGCCACGAGTTCCGCATTGGTGATGACGTTCGGCGGGGTCCAGAGCCCCGAGCCGCTGATGACGATCCCGGTCGATGGAAGGGTTGCTGCCATGTTGATCCCTTTTTGTGAAATTGGAGTGCTTCCTATCACGGTCGCCGCCCCAAAGCGAGAAAAATTGGACGTAGGGCATGATCGGATTCCGCAGCGGCCCGGTTGACGATCACCCTCGATTCCAGCAGTAATTGATAATCATCAGCGATTTGAGGGATACGAACATGGCCCGTTTCCCCCATAAGCGGTCAAATTGTGACCGACGGCTTTATTTCGGGATGCGCCCGGCGGACGTCCGGCCTGTTTTCAGCGTCGTACATTTCCGGCGGACACGCGGGATCGGCAGGAGCATGCGGGGCCCGTGCACCCGGATCGTCGAGTCCCCGGGCGGAAGCACCGGAAGCGAAGCATCTGCTTTCTTGCGAAGCATTCGCTTCTCTTCCTTAACCGGTTGATTTATATCGTTTTTTCGTGGATTTCCTTCCGGCCGATGAAAAGGATTTGCTTCTTTCTTTCCGGGGAGAAAAACCAGATCCTGGAATATTATAATAAATTCAAATATATACGTATCAGGCGGTGTCGGGCACGACCTATGCTCTACAGGGAGGTGACCGGAATCCATCAAGAGGAGCGACAACATGAAACCGCCCAAGAAAACTGCGACCGTCTACGAATGGGTGAAAGACCCGACCCAGACCTGTCCCGGACAGGCAAGGGATCGCGTGGCCAGGGTGATGGAGCCTGAACCCATCCCGGGCCGGATCTCCTTCCCTGCCGCAGGGGCACGGAACGAAACCGGACGGTTCATCCTGTACGAGAAACGAGGCAGCCTCGGCGTCATCACGGCCAGGGTGACGAACATCGGCGAAGTCTACGACGAGATCGACGCCCTGCTCGACGAGATCGAGCGGGACGGGGACATCCGGACGATATCCATCTTTACCCTGAACGGGCTTTTTGCCTCGCTGCCCATCCGCTGAAGAGGGCATCGATCCCACGGAGAATGACTCTCGCTGCGACGGCCCGTCTCTCGTCGGGCCTGCTGCAGCCGGTACGGAGAACCCGCTGTTATGCATTCGCGCACCCTGTCGAGACGATGAAGCCCAACGGGAAAAAGGGCGGGAAGAAGGACGAAAAGAAGGCGAAGCCCCCCAAAGTGAAAAAGGCGCCCGGTCGCGAAAAGGCCGAGAGCGCCCGGTATTGGTACGATCCCGACTGCGGCCCGATCTATCCGGACTGATCCCCCGTCCCTTGATCCCCGAGGCTCATGCTCTCCCGCGCCCCGCCCTGCACCTCTGCCGTGAGCTGCCCGCTTCATCCCTTGACAACAGGCGCGCACATCCGTTAGATAATCCCATGTCGACCCGTCGGTTCCAACCCAGCGAATCAGCGCGGCCATTCAGGGGGTTCGAGCGAATGTGAAACCCTGCCTTCGGACGAAGGCAGGGTTTCTTGTTTCAAAGGGATCACGGTTTCAGAAATCACCATCAAGGAGGGACGGAACATGGCCCAGGCGAGCAAGGTGAAACAACTCAGTTTTACAATGCCCAACAACGTCGGACTGCTGATGGAGATCACGGAGGCACTCGCAAAAGCGAAGGTCAACATCGAGGCCGTCACCGCATACGGGTGGGAGGAGCTGGAGGCGTCGTTCATGATCGTCACCGACAACAACGCGAAGGCGAAGAAGGCGCTCGCCAAGCTGGGGGCCAAGGTGGAGATCGAGGACGCTATCGCCCTGGAACTGCCCAACAGGGTGGGCGAGCTGCACAAGGCGACCCGGAAGATCGCCACCTCCGGGATCGACATCTACTACCTGTACGGGAGCCCGCCCAAGGGGGGCAAGATGACCCTCATTTTCAAGACGGAGAACGACAGGAAGGCCCTGAAGGCGCTCGCGAAGTAGGGCGGACAACCTTCCGGGCGGGGACCTTCCCGTCCGGATGCATGCGAAACGGGGGATCGGTCTTCGCAACTTTTCTCCATGCAGACACGCAGAGCGGGATCGACATGACGCGGATCGAGTTGCCCTGTCTGCGGGCACCGAATGCCATGACGAAAACGGATCCGCGGCCATCCATGAGGCCGCCCTGACGGCGATCAAGGATGAAGTTCGTGAGGGAACGGGAGATGCGACGCGGCCGTTCGGCACAGAGCGCAGAGAATGCGCTCGTAAACGTTGACGGCCAAGAATCGTGCCCGAGGCCGTTCGGTGTGCTTCGCGAAAATACAGGAAAGGACGGCAGTTCAAATGAACAGGCAAATGCTCGGGATCGTCGTGGGGGTGGTTTGTTGTGTTTTCTTCATTGTCCGGGAGGCGGGCGCCTGTCAAGACCCCGCGCGGTTCGATTGCTGTTTTCACATCTACGCGGCCGGTGTCGAAATGGGTGTGGCAAGCAGCACATTGAACTATGTCATCCCCGGTCTGTGGGAGGAGCCCACGATCAGGCAGCTTTTTGCGGTGGGAAACGAGATTTCCATATCCAACACGCTGTGCTCCTGCCTGGGACCTGCATGGAGCGGGTTGGTCGATCGCCTGGCAACCCTCGATCGCCATGCGGATCGGATTGCCAAGCAGGGGGACGAGGACACCCGAAGAGCCGTGTACCATTTCACCCAGGGCTCCGTAAGAGCGTGGGCTGAAGACCTGAACAGGGTTTCTGTTCAGACTTCGACCAAGAAAGAATGGTACAGAACCTCGACCTGTTCGGAAACGTACTGGGCCCTGGGGTATCACATCGGATACGCTCACCACGCGTTCCTCGTCGCTGCCCAGAACGATCACGCAGGGTACGTCGAGAGGGTATTCGCACGGCAAAAGGGATTCGACGGCATCAACAGTGCCATCGAAGCGATTTACAGGCTGCATAAGACGAACGCAGAGCCTCAAACCTGGGCGGGATACTGCGTGCATCTCTGGGACCAACGCTTGCCCATTCTCGGGCCGTTGCAGGAAATGTTTTTGAGCCGTGCGACCCCGCAGATGACCGATCAACAACTGGCGGCCAACATTCAGAACGTCAGGACGGCTATCGGCAACACGCTTCTCTTCGGAAACCCGGGGCTGCGAGTGCTCGCCTGCCCCGGAATAAATGCCAGCCTGACCGATCGAGCCGCCGATGTCGCGGAGGGTAGGTCCTTTCGTCCCGTCGCCATCCTGAACAGGCAGCTCGAGGAATTGCATCGCAGGCAGCAGACGCGACGAACAGCCCAGAGGTTCGACAAACCTGCCATCGGCGGCGTGCCGCTGGACGGCTGTTTGACGTGGGCGAAGGATTGCGGGAAGCCTGCTGCCGATGAATTCTGCAAGCGCAATGGGTTTACCCGTTCGACCGGGCACGGGATCACAAGCGGCGCCGTGCCGAGATCGATCGTCATCACGAGCGGCAAAATCTGCGAGACCGGCAAGAACTGGCCATATTGCGGGGCCTTCACGTATATCGATTGCGTGAAAGAGTGATCGACTGCCCGTCCGCATCCCGAAGGTCATCGGGGAACGTCCTGCGGGTTCACACACTCCGGCACATCATGCGGGCCCGGGTGTCGCCTGCTGCAGGCGGCGGCGGATGATGCCCGCCACGTGGGCGGCCCAGAGGGAATAGGCCCGCGCCCCGGGGTGAAACCCGTCGGCCGCCATGGTCCCCGGCTCCACGGGGAAGTCCGGCGCCGCGAATTCGCAGACCTCGCAGGAGCGCGCAAGCGCCTTCAGCGCCCCGTTGAACCGCTTCGCCCTCTCGCCGAGGTACCACCGCAACGGCTGGGGGAGGGCCGGAAAGAGATGCATCGGGGGAACGCCCGACAGGATGATATGCCGCGCGTGGAACTTTGACCGGAGCAACTCCGCGATGCGGCCCTGTTGACCGATCCATGCCCCCAGTTCCGTCCCGTGCGTGACATCATTGACCCCGATCGACGTGACGACTGCGTCAAACCGCTCCGGCGGAGCCGCCTCGAGCATGGACGCGATGTCCCTCGCCCTGTTCCCCGTCTGCGCCATCAGCTTCCAGGAGACAAGGAACGACTCGCCGAGCGCGGCGGCCAGCCGCCCCGACAGGGCCTCGTCCTGCGTCGCCACGCCGACGCCCGCCGCCGCGGAATCGCCGAGAATAAGCAGGCGCAACGGCGGCCCGGAGCCCTGCACGCCGCAGCGCCCGCCGGAGGGCTCGGGCAGCCGGGGCGTCACGCACCGGACGTAGAGCCCCTGGGCGATGAACACGGGGGCAAGTGCGATTGCGGCCGCGCGGTGGCCCGGCGACCGCGGAGTCTCTTCCCTTCCGTCATTTCCCGGCAAGGGTCTCCTCCAGCCATCGGATCGACGTATTCACGATGCGGGCGAAGACATCGGGCTGCGGAACGCCCGCGGCCCTCGGGAGCTCGAAGGAATGATCGCCCCCTTCGACAATCTCCAGCTCCCAGGGGGCCGTGACCTTTCCGAGGACGCCCCGCAGGGTCGCCACGTCGCAGAGGCGGTCCCGCGTGCCGGCAAAGAAGAGCATCGGGACCCCGACGCGGTACAGGTGGGCATCGCGAAGCCGCGACGGGTCGCCTTCCGGGTGGAGGGGATAGCCCAGGAAGATGAGGCCGTCCACCGGCAGTGTTCCATCGGAGGCCATCTGGGATGCGATCCGCCCGCCCATGGACTTGCCGGCGGCGACGATGCGTGCCGCATGCACACCGGATTCCTCCCGGAAGACCCGGAAGGCGGCCGCCCATGCCTTCTCCAGCTTCGCGGGCGGGTCGGGCAGCTTGAGCCCCTTTTCCTTGTACGGGAAATTGAACCGCATCGCCGGGTAGCCCGCCCCGGCGAGGCCGTCGGCGAAGGAGGCAAGCAGCGGGTGCTCCATGTCGTTGCCGGCGCCGTGGGCGACGATCACGCCCGTACCGCGCATCCCTGCCCGGTCGGTCGGAAGGGTCAGCACGGCCGACACGGCCTCGCCCTCCGCCAGGGGAACGGCCCATCTTCGCCTGTCCAAGGCATGCCTCCTCGAACCGGTCCCCTCGCGCCGACAGGATCGCATGGGACCGCGGGAAATGGTATGATTACACGATGAAGGAGGTGAGCCATGACGCGCATCGCGACGTTGCACCCGCCCGAAATGAAACACCGGGGCAAGCACGTGCCGTCGATGCTGATCCTGGGCCCGCTCGGGCCGATGCGCAAGGAGATGATCCCGGCGCTGTTCCGCATCGCCGGCGATCACGAAATCCGCCACGTCGACATCACGCAATCGCCGGACGCCCTGGACTCCGAGCGGCTCAAGGGCTACGCGCTCATCTTCGTGGCCTTCGACTACTACAGGGACCACGAGGCGTTCTTCTCCCTGCTGCCGGAGTCCCTGCGCAGCCGGATCACCGTCCTGGCCCGGCCCTCGGACTTCCCCTCGGTGTCGGGGGAGCTCCGGTGCGCCTGCTTCTGCTCGGGGCTCAAGGCCCTGCTGCCGCGGGAGGAGGCGCAGGTCCTCGATCACCGGCATCCCCCCGAGGATACCGGATAGTCTCCCGGCGGAAAGGGGCTCAGGGAGGATCGTCCCGCGGGGGCGATCCCGCATCTTCCAGAAGGTAAGAGAAGATCAGGGGGGCCACGATGGTTGCGTCCGACTCGATGATGAATCGTGGGGTATCCGGGTTCAGTTTCCCCCACGTGATCTTCTCGTTCGGCACGGCTCCCGAATAGGACCCGTAGCTCGTGGTGGAATCGCTGATCTGGCAGAAGTATCCCCATGCGGGGGTTTCACGCATTTTCAGGTCCTCCCGGATCAGCGGAACGACACAGATGGGAAAGTCCCCCGCAATGCCGCCCCCGATCTGGAAAAACCCGAGGGGGCCGTCCTGTGCCGCACGCGTGTACCAGCGGACCAGCTCCATCATGTACTCCATGCCGGAGCGCACGGTATGGACATTCTTCACCACGCCCCGGAGGCACAGCGAGGCGAAGGCATTCCCCATCGACGAATCCTCCCAGCCGGGCACGAATATCGGGAGATCCGCATCGCAGGCGGCCACGACCCAGCTGTCCGCCGGATCGGCATGACACAGCGCATCCCGGTGATCGCGGACCAGGCGATAGCAGAACTCGTGGGGGAAGAATCGTCTGCCCTGCCGGTCGCAATCCATCCAGTCCCGGGCCAAGAGGTCTTCCACCTGATGCATGGCTTCCGACGAAATCGTGGTGTCCAGCACACGATGGAGTCCCCTGTCGTAGAGGTCCTTTTCCTGTTCCGGGGTGAGGGAACGATAATCGGGCAGCTCAAGGCGTCTGGTTTCCACGAGGTTGAACAGGTCTTCCTCGAGGTTGGCTCCGGTGCACGAGACGGCGTGAATCTTTTCCTGACGGATCATCTCGGCCAAGGAGATGCCGAGCCGCGCCGTGCTCATGGCCCCCGCGAGACTTACCAGCATGCGCCCACCCGACTCGAGAAACTCGCGATACGCCTCCGCCGCATCCAGAACCTTGCCCGCGTTGTAATGCCTGTAGTGCCGCCACATGAATCTCCGAACGCTCACCCTCGACCTCCATCACGTGTGCGACATGCAACCAGGAACCCTCGCATCCGCCTGGCGGTACCTGCTCCGCCGTTTGAGACAATGGGGCCGCGAATCCACGATCGCCCACCTTCCAGGCGGGGCCCGCGTATGAACGTTTTCTCTTTACTCTGCACGGGAATAAATTTCAACGAAGAATGACGGTGGCCCGGAAGCAGGCCCGGGGCAGGATGCTCATTCGCCGCTATCGCGACCTGCTTCTTCAGCCGGTCGTTGTTCAGGCGGCTGAAGAGATCGCACTCCTGCTCGAATGAAGCCGGCACCGCGGGGTTCCGCCTTTCCGTATGACTCTTCACCCGCAGCGGGACGGGCCATCTCTCGCCGGGAGACCGCAAGAAAATCGCCTGGGGGCTTCGGGTTCGGGCTCTCCGCACGCGGCGCCTTTCCGATCACGTGCCGCGCTCCAGCAGGGGCCTGAAGGTTTCAGTGTAGTACTGCCGCCCCAGCGGATTGAGGCGCTCCCAGGCCTTGAGCGCCATGGGAGGCAGCTCGTCGGTCCAGAAGGTCTCGGGGATGGGTGCCGTGGTCCCCGCGGCCCTTCCGGGCTCGATCTCGGCCGTGATGACGCCTTCGCCGTCCTCGAAGGCCATGCGGGCCAGCACGCGGCCGGCGCCGTCGACGATCTGCGCTTCCCCCAGGTAGCGGGAGAGGTAGGGCATGCCCTCGTTGCCGGGGGTCAGGCCCTCGAACTCGCCCGCGTGGGAGGCGTGAACGACGGGAACGCCGAGCATCCTCGCGAGATGGGCGGGAGCGTTTCTCAGCAGGTCGAGCAACCGCTCCTGGTCCCTTTTGTATTCGGGAGAGACGGGAAGGCGCAGATCCCACCAGCACGAACCGCCGACCACCAGATTCACCCGGCCCCGCAACCGGCGCGCCGTCCGGGTGCGGACCAGTTCCCAGCACAGGGCCACGCCGACCGGACCGGCAGGCGTGCCGAGGACCCCGTCATCGGAGCCGCCGACGTAGTAGCTGTTCTCCCACATGGTGGGCTGGTCCTTGTCGTGGCGGAAGAACCGGCCGTCGGGGAAAACGAGCAGGAAGCTGTTGTAGCAGTCCCCGCCCGACCGCGCGATGAACGAGCCCCCCACGACGCCGTCGTGCTCGCGGGCGAGCCTGCGCATGAGATCGAGGGCGGGGCCTTCCAGCGGCAGCCACGCCCCGAGCATGGCGGGCGTGAAGGCCACGGCGGAAGGGAAGAACTCGGGAAGGATGACCCACCGGGCACCCCGCCGGAAGGCTTCCCGGGCGAGCGCCTCGGCGGAGGCGAGGTTTCGGGCGACGGCACCGACCTGTGCCCTCATCTGAACGGCAGCGACGCGCACGGGGGCCATACGATCCTCCTTACCGGGCCGGACGCGGGTTGCGGCCCGGGAAGCCCGGCCTGCCCGGGTAGCGGGCTCGATGCCATGCGCCCGGCACGGACCCGGACGCGGGTGTCCTGTGCCCTTTGCCCTACCGGGCCTGCGAGATGAACCCGATAAACACCATCCAGAACATCAGGATGCAGGCCAGCAGCCAAAGCATCGCGTCGCTGCGCTTTCCTCCGGCATCGTTTTTCCCCCCGGCAAACATCTCCGCACCCTCCGCTTCGTCCGCACGATGATCCTGCATGAAGAGCGCAAACGGGTCCTCTCTACCCCTGGCCGCTTCGGCTCAGCACCACCAAGGCGACCTCGAAGAGGGTGAGGCCCAGCAGCAACATGCCGATCAGGAACATGGCGACATAATCGAGGTATCGTTCGTCCCGGATGTCCATAATCGTCCTCCTTTCCGAGGGTCTGCCGGCCCCCGCCGAAAAGGCTTCCGATCGCCCTCCCGGGCCGCGGGTGCGGATCGTGCTTCAGGAGGTCCTCAAGCTGCGCGGGGAGTCGAAACGCAATGGGAGCGTAAAACGAGAGAGTGCCGGAATGCCGTAAGAAAATCATACACGCCGGTCCGCGCAAGTCAACCGCGAAAAAAGGGGGGAGGGTGCCCGATCGGGCAAGAAAACCTCCTTGACATATAAGGATGCTTTGACTATCGTCCCGGTTCAGTGATGGAACGCATGAAAAGGAGGAGGTTCCCGATGTTCAAGTCCCGCGTGAGATTCTGGATCGTGGCCGCCGTGGCCGTCGCCCTGATGCTGGGTGCGGCCCCGGGGCAGTCCCTGGCCCAGTCGAAGGAAAAGGTCATCAAGATCGGCACCATCTTCCCCCTGACGGGCCCCGTCGCGCTGGCCGGCCAGCGCTGCAAGGCCGCGGTGGAGACGGCCGTCGAGATCATCAACAACAAGCACCCCAACATCAAGGTCCCGCTGGCGAACCAGGCCGGTCTGCTGGGCGGCCACAAGATCGTTCTCGTGCACACCGACAGCCAGGGCAAGCCCGACGTGGGCAAAGCCGAGGCCGAGCGCCTCATCAACCAGGAGGGCGTCTGGGCTCTCATCGGCGCCTACAACAGCTCGGTGAGCGGGCCGGCGAGCCTCGTGGCCGAGCGCGCCAAGAAGATCTTCATGTGCGGGGCCTCCAGCGCCGCGTCCCTGACCCAGCGCAAGGAGATGAAGTACTTCTTCCGCACGGCGTCGACGGATGAGATCGAATCGCAGGAGTTCATCGACGTCCTGCAGTGGCTCAACAAGACCCAGAAGAACGCGGACATCAAGACTCTCGGCATCATCTACGAAAACTCCGTGTTCGGCAAGAACGCCTCCCAGCAGGCCATGAAGGCGGCGGCCGCCGGCAAGTTCCAGGTCGTGGCCGACGTGCCCTTCAACCCCGGCGCCACCAACCTCGACAGCGAAATCCAGACCCTGAAGGCCAAGAATCCCGACGCCCTCTTCGGGGCCGTCCTGGGTGCGGACTACGCCCTGATGGTCAAGACGATGAAGAAGATGAACTGGGTGCCGAAGGTGTCCCTCAACTACTGCAGCGGCTACCAGGACCCGGTGATCGCCAAGCAGCTGGGCGCCGACGCGGATTTCTTCATGGGCTCGACGGCCTACTCCCCCGAATTCCAGAGCATGATGCCCGCCGTGGCCGAAGTGGAGAAGATCTTCAAGTCCAAGACCGGCGGCGTGCCCTACGACAGCGACAGCATTCAGGAGACGATCGCCATGCTGGTGCTCGCGCAGGCGATCGAGAAGGCCAAGAGCCTCGATCCCGCCAAGGTTGCCGAGACCCTCTACGCCAATACCTGGCCCTCCCCGCTGTCCCTGAGCGGCAAGGTGGCCTTCGTGCCGGGCGGCCAGAACAAGTACGCTCTGAGCCTCATCACCCAGCTGCAGGGCGGCAAGTACAGGAAGATCTTCCCCACGGAGAAGGCGGACACGAAGCCCGTATTCCCCATGAAGCCGTGGGACAAGCGCTAGGAGAAAAAGGGGACCTTCCCCCTTTTTCCTCCCCGAATCGCTGCGAGATGAACCGGTGCCGGGGGTCCCAGGGCCCCCGGCACCTTTTGTAAAAACAGAAGTTCCCGTGAGAAAACATGATCCTTGAACTTCCTCTCCCCTCCGAGGGAGAGGATTGAGATTGGACCCCCGGGGCGTCCCCGGGACGGCAAATTCTGCATCGGCTTCGTCACTCCATGGACACTCTGCTTCAAGTGCTTCTGGACGGCGTGCTCAACGGCATGCTCTACGCCCTCGTCGCAGTCGGGCTCTGCCTGATCTGGGGCGTCATGGACGTGATCAACTTCGCCCACGGCGAGTACGTGATGATCTCCATGTACGTCACCTACTGGCTGGGGTTCCTGGCCCGCGTGGACCCGCTCGTCTCCATGTTCGCCGGGGGCCTGTTCATCTTCATCCTCGGGGCCCTGACGTACCGGCTGATCATCAAGTACACCGTCGGCAAGCCCCCCCTGTCGGCCCTGCTGGCGACCTTCGGCCTTGCGATGCTGCTGAAGAACCTGTGCCTGAACCAATTCAGCCCGAACTACCGCATCCTCTCGGACACGTGGCTGGGCGACAGGACGTTCCAGCTGGGGTCGCTGATCGTGCCCGTCCCGCAGCTCGTCACGGCGGCCCTCGCGCTCGTCGTGATCGGCCTCGTGTTCTACATGATCCGCCGCACGCGCTTCGGCTGGGCCGTTCAGGCGACGGCCCTGGACAAGGAGGCCGCCGAGCTGATGGGCATCAACACGGAGCGCATCTACCTGCTGGTCTTCGGCATCGGCGGGGCGACGGTCGGCATCGCGGGCGGCATCATGCCCACCTACCTGGCCGTGCACCCCGAGGTGGGCACCATGTTCAGCCTCATCGCGTTCATCTGCGTCGCCATGGGCGGCTTCGGCAGCATCCCGGGGGCGTTCGTGGCCGCCCTGCTCGTGGGTATGGTCGAGGCCCTGGCCGGCTACTACATCGCGCCGGTCTTCAAGTACGTGGCCGTCTTCGGGCTCTATCTCGCCCTGGTGCTGCTGCGGCCCAAGGGCATTTTCGGGTGGTAACCCCCCATGAATCGAACCCTCAAGCGAACCGATTTCTTCTGGCTGGCCTTCACGGGGCTCGTCGCCCTCGCGCCGCTCGTTCCGGCCATCGCGGCCAACTCCTTTTTCATGCACGTGCTCATCCTGGTGCTGCTCTACGCGAGCATGGCCCAGGCGTGGAACATCATCGGCGGCTATGGCGGGCAGACCTCCTTCGGGCACGCCGTGTTCTTCGGCATCGGCGCCTACGGGGCGGGCATGGCCGTCGTCACCTACGGCATGACCCCCTGGCCGGGAGCCCTCGTCGGCATCGTGGCGGCCGCCGTCGTGGCCGTGCTCATCAGCTACCCCTGCTTCAAGCTCAGCGGCCACTACTTCGCCATCGCCACCTTCGCCATCGTGGAAATCTTCAACCGCATGTTCCTCGTCTGGGACTGGGTGGGGGGCGCGCTGGGGCTCGATTACATGATCGTCGAGGAGGGGCTTGCCAACCTCATGTGGTACGACTCCAAGACGGGCTACTTCTACTGCGCCCTGATCCTGTTTGCCCTCATCTTCGGCATCGTGCGCTTCCTCGAGGCGCATCGGTTCGGCTACTACCTGCGGGCCGTCCGCGAGGGGCAGGAGACAGCCGAGTCGCTGGGCGTCAACTCGACGGCCGTCAAGCTTTCGGCCATGGCCCTGTCGGCGGCGCTCGCGGCCCTGTGCGGCGCCTTCTTCGTGCAGTACAACCTGCGCGTCGACCCCGGCATGGTCATGTCGCTGGACACGTCGATGAAGTTCGTGCTCGTCACGATCCTGGGCGGCGCGGGCACCCTGGCGGGGCCCCTGCTCGGGGCGGCGGTGCTCGTGCCCCTGCAGGAGTTCACCCGGGCGAAGTGGGGCGGTCTCGGAGGCGGCGTGGACCTTATCATCTTCGGCTTGCTGATCATCATCATCGTCGTCAAGCAGCCTGCGGGCATCACGGGGATCGCCCGGGACATCGCCCGGCGCCTCGGCCGCAAGGAAGCTGTGGAAAAAGGAGGTGCCTCCCTTGGTGCTGCTTGAGGTACGGGACGTCACCAAGAAATTCGGCGAACTCGTCGCCAACGACCGCGTGAGCTTCACCGTCGAGGCCGGGGCCATCGTGGGGCTCATCGGGCCCAATGGAGCCGGCAAGACGACCCTGTTCAACTGCGTCTCCGGCCTCTACCCGGTGACCTCGGGGAAGATCTTCTTCGACGGCCGGGAGATCACGGGGCTTCCGTCATACCGGATCGCGCGGATGGGCGCGGTGCGGACCTTTCAGGTCGTCCGCCCGCTCAAGGAGATGACCGTGTTCGACAACGTGCGGGTGGGAGCCTTCCTGCACGACGCGGACGCGGCCGGGGCCCGGGCGACCGCCGAGCACTGCATCCAAATCTGCGGCCTTGCCGAGTTTGCCGACAAGACCTCGGGCGATCTGCCGATCGGCGTCAAGAAGCGCCTCGAGCTGGCCCGCGCGCTGGCCACGCGGCCCCGGCTGCTGATGCTCGACGAGGTCATGGCGGGACTGACCTCCACGGAGGTCAACACGGCCCTGGACTTGATCCGCGGCATCCGCAACGAGGGGATCACCCTCCTCATCGTCGAGCACATCATGGAGGCCATCATGCCCATCGCCGACAGGGTGGTCGTGCTCGACGGCGGCATCAAGCTCGCCGAGGGCCCCCCGGCCGAGATCATCCACGACGAGCGCGTGATCACCGCCTACCTGGGCGAGAAGTTCAGCCGCCGCATGCAGGCCCGGAAGGAGGGACGCGCCGATGGCTGATCCGATCCTCACCCTCGCGGACGTCCACGCCGGCTACGACGGCGTTCCCGTCGTCTTCGGCGTCTCCCTCGAGGTCCTGCCCGGCGAGCTGGTGGCCGTCGTCGGGGCCAACGGCGCCGGCAAGTCGACCACCCTGCGCACGATCGCCGGCCTCAACAACCCCCTGCGGGGCTCGATCCAGTTCGAGGGGAAGGACATTTCGCGGCTTCGCCCCCACCAGACCCTGGCCCTGGGCATCAGCTACGTGCCCGAGGGGCGGCGGCTGTTTCCCAAGCTCTCCGTCGAGGAGAACCTGCGGCTCGGGGCCTACACCGAGAAATCCGGGGCCGAGATCCAGCGGCGCCTCGATGAGATGATGCAGCTCTTCCCCGTCCTGCGGGAGCGATCCCGCCAGACCGCCGAGACCCTCAGCGGCGGCGAGCAGCAGATGCTGGCCATCGCCCGGGGCCTGATGTCGAAGCCCAGGCTGCTGATGCTCGACGAGATGTCGCTGGGGCTCATGCCGACGCTCGTGGAGAGGATGATGGAGACCGTCGTCGCCGTCAACCGAAGCGGCGTCACCGTTCTGCTCGTCGAGCAGATGGTCCAAGAGGCCCTCGAGATCGCCCACCGCGGCTACGTGCTGCAGAGCGGGCGCATCGTGCAGTCGGGCCCGGCGAAGGAGCTGCTGGACTCCGAGGAGATCCGAAAGGCCTACATGGGGATGTAGCCGGAAGGACCGGATGCAAAGCCGCAAGCGGGACCGCGCCACGGGCCGGACGGGCACCGCGAACCCGGGCCTTCTCATACTTTCGTCGTATTTGAAATCCTCCCCGTTTCTAGTAGACTGCTTCTGTTTTTTCGCCCAGCCCCCCTCCAGGGGGCTTCCCGATACCCTTCTCACCCGCAGCCGCCGCGATTGCCGCAGGAACCGGATCATGAGAGTGCTCGTCGTGGAAAGCAGCGTTGCCGTTGCGCAGGTCCTGTCGGATTTCGTCAGGCTCTGCGGCCACGTCGCGGAAGAGACGTACAACGGCAGGGAAGCCATCCGCCGCCTGCAGGAAGGCCTTTACGAGATCGTGATCACCGATTCGGAAATCGTCAGCGTGGACGGCGTCGAACTCTGCCGATTCATCAAGGCGAACTTTCAGGACGTCCTCGTCATCGGCATGAGCGGGTACCTTTCGACCCTGAGGGAATTCGAGGACGCGGGGGCCGATCTCCGTCTCGCCAAGCCCTTCGCGTTGAGGAAACTGCAGGCGGTCTTCGACAGCATGGCTGCAGCGCCGGACATCCCAGAAAATCCCCCGACGCTCTGATTTCCCCGGAGTGCGAAGCTGCATCCCTCGGCTCACAACGCGGTTGGGCTCTCAATACTCATCCACCGTCGATTGACGCAAGACGCCGTCGGACGAAAACCGCATCACCGTCTCTTCCGTCCACAAGTCGGTACGGCCGACGGTTTGCGACGTCCTGACCCACTTTGCCACGAAGCTCCTGTCGGACAGCGTCTCCTTGGATACGGGGGGCCCGAGACGCGTGACGACATCGTCGTACTTTGCGACACCGATCTGGGTCTTCCAGTAGTTCTCCTTCTTTTGGCCGGTACTCGTGCAGCCGGTCATGAACAGGACGAGTGCACACGAAAGGAAGATCAACGCCGTTAGAACAACCAGGGGCAGAGCCGCTCGTTTCATGGTCCCTCCTCAACCGGACCGAAAAGAAAACCCCGCTTCCGGTCGAAACGGGGTTCATGGGACGGTCCGTTACACCCCCTGTCAGGGTTGCGTGGGTTGGGTTGTCAACACTCGATGCCGCACATGGAATCTGAATACCACGATACGAAAGCGAGATCCACATCATCGGCAAGACGTATCGGCCGGCAGCCTCATCGTGTTACCGGTTCACCGCATCCCCGCCTCCGTCCACGACATGCGCAGCAGAGATGCGGCCGCGCCCGCTCAGACGCCCCGGGCCGCGCAGCGGCCTCAGAGGCCGTGGACGCAGCCGCCGGGGGGCCGTCGACAGCATGATCCAGGCGCGAATCGGACGAAACGCGCAACAAGACCCCCTGGCTCGAGGTCGAGTTGCCGCGCCGCTGATGCGCCTGTCGCAGAACGGTGCAGTCCCGACCCGGGCCTGCGGGGCCTGAAATGAGGCGGTGATCCGCCTCAGCCCTCCGTGCTTTCAACGATGTGCCTGCCGAAGCCGGTTTTCGTGATCCGGCAGTACTCCCGGATCGCGGGCGCCAGGGCGTCCCGGCCCCTCGGTTTCCCCTCCGCGTCGCAGCGGTGCGTGTCGTATTTCCAGTACCGGAGCACATTGCCCTGCACCTCGGCCAGGACAAAGCCGGGGCGCTTGCAGTCGTCGCCCGGGTCCGTGTCGCCGAACCCCCCGACTCCCGCCACGACGGCGCGGTAGTCCGCAGGCCCGTTCCATACCGTCCTGTGCCGGAAGAAATGCTGGTGGCCCGCCAGGGCCAGGTCCACGCCGTAGCGCAGGAACAGCTCCGGGTATTTCCCCCCGTCGTCGATGATCGCGTGGTGGTCGTGGAGGTAGACGACGAGCCAGACGTCGGTCTTCTCGATCTCCCCCCGGAGGGAGGCGAGGTAGTCTCGCAGCGCCTCCTCCTGACGCGCCGCCCATTCCCGCGTCCAGGTTCGCCCGTTGCCGAGGTCGCATCCCTCGAGGTCGGGAATCCCCAGAGAGAGGAAGATGACGTTCCCGTGGCGGAACGTGTAGAAGAACCCGCCGCTGCCCGTGTTGAAACGCGCCGAGGCGCCGTCCCAGCCCGCCGAGGGCAGATCGAAGCCTCCCCGGTAAGCCTTTTGCCAGTAAGCGAGGCACCCGTCCACCGACGAGGGCCATCCTTTGTTGCAGATGTCGTGGTTTCCGAAGGTGGGATACACGGGCAGGCCGCCCAGCAGCCCGCAGTAGGGAGGGCTCCGGAACGCCTTGACGGTCGTGCGCCTCGCCGCGCGCGTGTGGGAGGTCAGGCGCGGGTCCTTCCGGCCGTGATAGGCGTTGTAGACATGGAAAAAGAAGGGGTCCATCGCGTTGGGGTGGCCGTCCGTATCGTTGTCGATGTCGCCCAGGGCAAGCCAGAGATGAGGGCCCCGGCTGCGGCAGACGTTGTGGAACAGGTCGAAGACGTCGTAGAAATAGCTGGGTTGACCATCCCCGGGGCCGAGGTCGCCCATGGCGACGAAGCGCACCCGCGGGTTGCCCGTCGGGTCCGGGGCCGTGCGGAACGTGACATCGTCGGCCAGGACGAGGTTCGCGAGCCGGCGGTCCTGGTCGTCGGCGACGCCCTCGCACTCCACCCGGTAATGATAGACCGTGCCCGGCCGGAGGTCGCGGAAGGTGACCCGGAACCGGATGACGGGGCGGTCGGAGAGGCGGTTCAGCCAGTAGTCGTTCTCGCCGCTTCCCGAAGGCACGTCATGGTCGAAGGTCACGCCCGATTCATACTGGTAGGTGCCCGTCGCGTCCCCCGCCTCGATCGGCCGGGTTGCGTCGCCCGTCCGGTACAGCGTCCCGCCGGTCGTCGCCGTGCCGGCGGGCGCGACCCAGGCACGGGCCTGGAGCCTGCCCGCCCAGGCCCGCGGGTCCCATCCCTTCGGGATCCCCACCCGCCAGAGGACGGTCGCGGCGTCGCAGGTCACGTTCTGGATATAGGGCGACCGGATCGGGGTCGCGTAGGCCTCGAAATCGAGCCCCTCCCGTCCGTCCCACTCCACGGCCCACGTCTGCGGGCGCCGGGTGCTGATCGACGCCTCGCCCGGCACATAATCCCCCGCGTCCGGCAGGGCGGGCTCGGCGAGCGGCTCGAGGAAGAAATTGCCCCCCGCCGGCCGCCGACCCCAGACCAGGTTGATGCCGTAGCGCTGTTCTCCGTAGAGCAGGTAGGCGTCACCTCTCCGGGCGGCGGCGAGATTCTTCAGGCGAAAAACGGGAAAGTCGCCCTCGACGACCCATTCATGGGGATCGGCACGCCGGGCGTCACGGGCCCAGCGGAGGCTGATGCCGTAGGACCGCTCGGCGCAGACGACACAATCATCGGCAACCCGGTTGTAAAGGGCCAGGGGGAACTTCGGGTCCACGTTTCCCGAGACNCCCGCGCGCCGGAANTCCCATTCCGGAAACGGGGCGTCGCTCGACCACCNCAGGTTGATGCCGTAGCGCCGGTTCTCGTAACGGATGCAGCCGTGGCCNGCAACCGCCAGGGCNAATCGCGCGCCGTATTTGAACTGCATGGGACACCTCCTTTACGGGACGTGNGGTTTGAAAAAAACGTCGACACGAGACCGAGANATCGGGCCCTGAGGGGCACTGCCCCGACGCGGGCGGCTGTGCGGCTCAGAACGCCTCGCGCGGCTTCCACTGCTCCCAGGGCCTCGCGGGGGCGCCCGATTCGTCCACGGGAGGCAGGGTCGGCTTGCCGGGTTCCCAGCCGCAGGGCGTCATGCGCCCCGTCGCACGGTGCTCCCTCAGGGCCCGCAGCTGGCGCAGGATCTCCGCCATGCTCCGCCCCAGCGGGGCGGCCAGCACCTCGAGGGACTGGATGACCCCGTCGGGATCGATGAGGAAGTGGCCCCGCCGCTCGGTCTTCCGCCCGGCGTCGTAGAGCCCGTAAAGGGAGCCGACGGCACCCGTCGGGTCCGAGACGAGGGGAAACAGGGCCCCGCCGCTCACGACGCGGACAAGCTCCTTTTCCTGGAAATCCCGGTGGGCCTCCACGGGGTCGGTGCTCACCGCCAGCACCTCCGCGCCGAGTTCCCGGAATGCAGGGTACTTCACGGCCGCGGCGGCGATCTCCGTCGGGCACACGCAGGTGAAGTCCCCGGGGATGAAGATCAGCACGACCCATTGCCCCCGAAAGCTTGAGAGCATGATCTCGACCTGCCTGCCGCCATGAAGCGCAGCGGCCTTGAAATCCGGGGCGGCTTCGCCCACGCAGGGAATCCTGTCCATCGACCGAACCCTCCCGTCGTCGATCCCGATCTTCACCGGTCAACCGGGTCCCGGCTATTCCTCACCGGCTGCCGGTGAGGACGCGTTTTCCTCCCAGCCGCCCCCGAGGGCCTTGTAGAGGGCCACGAGCGCCTGGGACTGGGCCTGCCGGCTCTGCGCCAGCTGGTCCTCCGCCGCGTAGAGGGCCGCCTGGGCATCCGTGACGGCCAGGTAGCTCTGCACGCCCGCCAGGTACCGGTCCATGGCGAGCTTCACGGCCAGGTTGTTGGCTTCCACGGCCCCGATAAGGGACACGCTGCGGGCCTTCTCGCGAGACAGGGCCGTCAGGGCGTTTTCGACCTCCTCGAGGGCGGTCAGGACCGATCGCTCGTAACGGGCCAGCGCCTCCTCGCGCACCGCCTTGCTCACGTCGATCTGCGAGAGGATGCGGCGGAAGTTGAGGATGGGCCACCGCAGGGTGGGGCCGATCGCCCAGAAGTTGCTCTCGTCGCGGAACAGGAGCCTGCTTTCGCCGGCCTGCCAGCCGAAGGCCCCCGTGAGGGAGAACCGGGGGAAGAGATCGGCCGTCGACACCCCGATGCGGGCCGTCGCCGCCGCCAGCTCGCGCTCGGCCTTTCGGATGTCGGGTCGGCGCCGCAGCAGCTCCGAGGGCAGCCCCACGGGCAGATCCGGCGGCGCAGCGGGAAGGGCGCCCGCCGCGCGAAGCTCCGCCTCCAGGCCTGCGGGTTCCTGCCCCAGCAGGACGCCGATCCGGAACACGGCGGCCTTCAGGGCTCGCTCGAGCGCGGGGATGCGGGCCTCGGCGCTGGCCAGCTCCCCCGAGGCCCTCGCGTAGTCGAGCTCGCTCGCGAGGCCCGCCCGGGCCCTCTCCCGGGTGATCTCCACGTTGTCCCTGCGAATCCCCGCCTCCTGCCGGGCAATCTCCATCCGCAGCTGCAGCCCCCGGAGCTCGAAGTAATTCCGCGCCAGCTCCCCCCGCAGCGAGACGAGGGCATCACGCAGCGCCTCGCCGGAGGCGGCGAGGTCCGCATCGGCCGCCTCCGCCTGACGGCGGATGCCGCCGAAGACGTCGATCTCCCACGCGGCATCGAAGCCCGCAAGCCAGAAGTCCTGTTCCCGGCCCCTGGCCGCTGTCGCCGCCGCGCCCAGCACGGCCGCCTCGTCACGGCGGATCCGCTGGTATTCCCCGGTGAGGCCGCCTTCGGGCAGGAAGGCCGAAGAGGCCACGCCCGCCAGGGCCCGCGCCTGCATCAGCCGCGCCGCCGCGATGCGCAGGTCAAGGTTGCTCGACACGAGGCGCCCCATGAGGGAATCCAGCAGGGGATCGTCGAAGACCTTCCACCACGTGTCGAGTATGGCGCCCGGTGCGGCCGGGGCCGCCTCTTCGAGGGAGGAGAAGCGCGCCGGCACGGCGGGGTCCTCTCTTCGGTAATCGGGCCCCGCGGCCCAGCATCCCGACAGGGCCGCCGCGAGAACCGCTATCGTCAGCAGGCATCGCTTCACGGCTTCTTCGTCCCCCCGGAGGCCGCCTTCGGCGCGGCCGAGCGGTCCTCGATGTAGACATCCATCAGCTGCCCCGGGAACACCGGCAGGTCCGAGCGGCTGAAGCTGTAGACGACCTGCATGACGCGCGTGTCGACCCTCTCGGTACTCTCGCCGGTGAGCGAGCGCTTGGGAATCACGTAGTTTTCGACGTATTCGAAGCGCAGGTCCGTCTTCAGGTTCGGGTTGCCGCGCACGTAGGCCACCGCCCGGGCCTTCTCGGTGAAGCGCCAGGCGTCGTTCTCGTCGATGTCCACGCGGACATGGAGCCTCTCCAGGCTGCCCAGGAGCACAAGCGGCTGGGCCGTCACGCCGCTGGCGGCATACTCGCCGGGCCGGACGTTGACCTGGAGGACCGCACCGTCCACGGGCGCCCGCACGGTCATCAGGTCGAGGTCGACCTGCGCCGCCCTGACCTCCGCCGCGGCATTGGCCAGTCGGGCCTCGGCCGCCTGGACGGCGAAGCGGCGCTTGTTGAGGTCCTCCGCGCTGATCGCCCGCGGGTCCTTGACCTTTTCGGCGATTTCGAGCTGGGCCCGAAGATCCTGGAGGTTGGCTTCCGCCTCCCGCACCCGCGTCTCTCGCACGGCGAGGTCGGCGCGCCTTGCGCGGTCGTCGATCGAGAAAAGGGGGCTGCCGGCCCCGACGCGCTCGCCCACCTTGACGTGGACCCGCGCGACGATGCCCGGGATGTGGGCGCCCACGGAGATGTTCCGCGTGCTGGCCTCCACGATGCCGGCGCCGGAGATGCGGTTGGCGAATTCGACCCGCGGGGGGTCGGCCACCGGCTCGGCGTGGATGACGGGCCTTGAGCCCTGGCGCACCATCCACATCGCGAAGAGGACGCCGATGAGCGCCAGGACGGGAATCATGTACTTTCTGAGCATAGGGCCTCCTAGGATGTCGCCACCTGGGGTTCGACGAGGATGATCCTGCCGTCGTCCATCCGGGCGATGCGGTCCGCGAAGCTGAAGATCCGGTTGTCGTGGGTCACGATGATGAGGGCCCGGTCCTCGGAGAGGGCGTTTTTCCTCAGGACGTCCATCACGAGCCGGCCCGTGTCGGCGTCGAGGGCGCTCGTGGGCTCGTCGCAGACGATCAGCCGCGGGTTGTTGACCAGGGCCCGCGCGATGGCCACCCGCTGCTGCTGCCCGCCGGAGAGCTGTGCGGGAAAGACCTCCAGCTTGTCCCCGAGCCCGACGGCCGAAAGCATTTCCGCGGCCCTCGCCATGGCATCGGCCCGGCGGCTGCCGAGGATCAACAGCGGGATGGCGACGTTCTCCGTGACGCTGATCGTGGGGATGAGGTTGTAGGCCTGGAACACGAAGCCGATGTTGGCGCCGCGGAAACGCGTCTTCTCCGCCGCGCTCATGGACCGGAGGTCCCGGTCGAACACGACGATCTCTCCGTCGTCGTGATCGAGGATGGCGGCCACGACGGAGATGAGGGTCGTCTTGCCGCAGCCCGAGGGCCCCACGAGCATGAGCAGCTCCCCGGGACGCACATCCAGGTCGACGCCGCGCAGGGCCTGGACCCGCGACGTGCCCGTCCCGTAGAACTTGGTGACGCCCCGGAGGGAAACGGCCGTTCCGTTGTTCGACATGATCCCCCTACACCTTGAACACGATGGCCGGCTCGAGCCTCATGACCCTGCGGATGCTCAGCAGGGCCGAGAAGGTGACGATGACGGCAATGGCGGCCCCCGCAAGAACGAGGATCTCGGGGACGAGCCGGAAGGAGAGCTCCGTGCCCCGCATCACATACCCGAACAGGGCGGCGGCGCCCACCCCGAGCCCGTACCCCAGGGCCCCCACGACGAGGGCCTGCAGGACGATCATCCGCAGCAGGACCGCGTTGGACGTGCCCATGGCCTTCAGGGTGCCGAAGTAGCGCAGGTTCTCGAGGGTGAAGTTGTAAAAGGTCTGGCCCGCGATGGCCGTGCCGATCAGGAATCCCAGCATGACGGCGATCCCGAAATTGATGGGGATCCCCGTGCTCTTCATGTAGTAGTTGAACGTCAGGTCCTTGAACTCCTGCGCCGTGTAGGCCGCAAGCCCGGTGCCCCGCGCGATCCGCCCGGTCAGCTCCTGCGGGTCGACGCCGCCGGCCGCCTTGACGAGCACGAAGGACAGGAGCTTGCGCTCCCGCGGGGCGAAGGTCGTGGCCCGGCTGTAGGTCGTATAGACCACGGGCTGGGACTGGAAGGTGCGCAGCACCCGGCAGATGCCCACCACCACGGCGCGCCGGTCGTTGATCTCCAGGACGTCCCCCACCTGGAGGGGGATCGGCTTCCCGCCGGGCTCCTTCGGCTTCTTGGCGAGCCGCGTCGACGCCCCCACGTCGTTGACGATGATCGCGTCCTGCCGGCGCAGATCCGCGAGGCTGCCCTCGAGCATGACGGGCGGCCCCCCGATGAGGGTCGCGTCGTCGAGGCCCAGCAGGTTGACGATCTGGAAGTTGCCGTCCTCGAGGCGCGCCTTGAGGAGCCCCTTGTAAAGGGGCACGGCCCACTCGACGCCGGCGATGCCGCGCACCCGGAAAAGCTCGGTGTCCTGCAGCGGCTTGACGTCGTCGATGAACTGCACCTTGGGGTCCATGACCCAGATGTCGGGCTGGGAGAGGTCGTTGATGAAGCTGTAGGTGCGGGTCATGAGGCCCACGAAGATGGAGGACTGCTGGGTGATGAGCAGGGCCGCGAAGGTGAGCCCCATGATGAGGCCCAGGTACTTGCCGCGATCCCCCATGAGCATTTTCAAGGCGATGCGGTACATTCAGGGCCCTCCCCGCATGCGGATCGTGGAACGGGAGCGAACAGGCCGTGCAGCCCTTCAAAGCTGAGAAAGTATAAAAAGGCGCCCCGCAGGGTGTCAACGTCAAAGTGGGGGCCTTCCGCCCGGCGCCCGCTCGTCAGACGCCCCTGGCCGCGTAGTAGCCGCAGAGGCCGTGGACGCCCCCGCCGGGCGGCGTGGAGGAGGAGCAGAGGTAGACGTCGCCGCGCGAGGTCCGGTAGGGAAAGAGCGAGAGGACCGGGCGGCTGTAGAGCTGGCGCAGGTCCTGCACGCCGCCGTTGATGTCGCCGCCGACGTAATTCGCGTTGTGGCGCTCCATCGCCGGGGCGGGCATGCTGCTGCGCGCCAGGATGAGCGACCGGAAGCCGGGCGCGTGGCGCTCGATCCGCTCCTCGATGACCGGCGTCATGTCCTCCGGCGACCCGTGCGGGACGTGGCAGTAGGCCCAGGCGGTGTGGCGGCCCGCCGGCGCCCGCGTCGGGTCGCAGAGGCTCTGCTGGGCGAGGACCACGTAGGGCGCGCGGCAGGTCCTCCCCTCGTGGGCGTGTCGGATCGAGGCGGAGATTTCCTCGAGGGATTCCCCCAGGTGCACGGTGCCCGTCCTTTTGCACGCGTCGGCCTTCCACGGGATGGGCCCCGCCAGGGCCCAGTCGGCCTTGCAGACGCCGGGGCCGTAGCGGAACCGGGCAAGCTTCGCGCGGTAGCCCTCGGAGAGGTTGAGCCCCCCGATCGCCAGGAGCTGCCGCGGCGTCACGTTGAAGACATAGCGCCCGGCCCGCGGCAGGTCGCCCATCGATCGCACCTCGACGCCCGTCCGGATCTCCCCCCCGCTCTCCGTGAAACAGGCTGCCAGCGCGTCGGCGAGTCTCTGGGAGCCCCCCCTGACGACGGGCCAGCCCACGCCGTGGGCGAGCAGGGCGAGCAGGATGCCGAAGGCCGCCGTCGCGGGCTTCTCCAGGGGGATCATGGCGTGGGCCGCAAGCCCCGCGAAGAGGGCGCGCGTCCGCGCGTCCCGGAACGACGCCTCCGCGAGGCCCCGGGCCGTCCGCAGGGCCTTGAGGCCGAAACGGGCCATGAGGAGCGGGTGTGCGGGGATCGGCAGGGGCTTGAGAATGTCGGCCAGGAGCTTCTCGTGGCTCCCCGCGAAGGGGCCGACGAGCGCGCGCCAGGCGCCGCCGTCGGGGCCGAGACCGTCGGCCGTCGCGCCGAGCGACCGGTGCAGGCACAGCGCTGTTCCGTCCTCGAAGGGGTGGGCGAGGGGGATCTCGGGATGGACCCACTCGAGGCCGAAGCGCTCGAGCCCGAGCTGCCGGAAGAAGGGCGACGAGAGGGCCAGAGGCTGGACGGCGGAACAGATGTCGTGGACGAAGCCGGGAAGCGTGAGCTCCGCCGAGCGCGCACCGCCCCCGATCGTCTCGCTCGCCTCGACGAGCAGAACGTGCCGAAACCGCCTCGAGAGCGTGATGGCCGCGGCCAGCCCGTTGGGCCCCGCTCCCACGACGACGGCATCGTAATGATCTCGAGCAAAGGACACGGGCGGTTGACCTTTTTCTCCCGCGCGCAGAGCCTGTCCCTCGAGGGAGAGGGAAATGCCGGCGTCAGGGGCGCAGCGCCCTTTTCAGCAGGTAAAAGGGCATATAGAGGCTGGAGAGCACGGGCGCGCTGAGCAGCATGTTGCCCGCCTCTCCCCACTGGAACCTGCCGTCGACCAGCGTGTCCCGCTGCTCGACGGTTCCCCGCACGCCGAGCCTCGCGGCGAGGTTGCCGAGCGTGGTATGCCAGAAGCGGTCCTCCTGGCCGCCCGCGCCGATGCGGAAGGAGAGCTCCATGAGCGGGTCGCCGGGCCTGAAGAGCGGGTGCACCTGCACGACCACGGCGTCGCCCTCGCGGAAGCTGCTGAAGGTGATCCAGCCCGCGATGACGTGTCCCTCGATGCTGATGAAGCTGAAGGCGGTGTCGGCGACGTAGAGGACCATGAGGCCCGTGGCGACCACGAGCCCGCCCGGCAGGCGCAGGTTCAGGACGGCCACCGTGCCGGGCGCGATCGGCGCCCCGCCGGAGGCGAAAAAGCGGTTGCCTCCCGGCCAGAAATCGGGGAATTCCGCCTTCCACAGCGTGACGATCTCACGGGGCTCCGGGGCCTTGCCTTGGATGCGCAGGCGGTAGCGTTTGTCCCGGAGCTGCCCGAAGCCCCGGACGGGACCGGCAAGCTCCCGGCCGCTGACGTTGATCTCCATCGCCTCGTCGGGGATGAGGCCCGCCGAGAGCCGCTCGACGGAACGCGCCCAGCCGGGCTGGAGCGGGCCTTCATAGGGCGGTGAAAAGGCGGGCCGACCGGCGGGAAAGCCCTTCGCCGCGATCGCCTGTCCCTCGCTTTCGAATACGGTCACGATCTCGTCGAGCCTCGTCAGGCGGAAGACGTCGCGCAGCGCGGCCGTGAGGCCGCAGACCGCGACCCCGGCCCCCCCGGCCCTGGCGCGGACGGCGTTTGCGACGAGCGCCCCCGCCCCCTCCGGATCCATGTGCGAAAGGGCCGAGAGGTTCAGGAGGAGGCGAGCCGATCGCCTGAGGCCCTCTTCGAAGGCCTTTCGCAGCGGCTCCTCGCAGGACGCATCGAGGACGCCCCGGACATCGAGAATGAGAACACCCGCTGCGGCCTCGCGGGGCTCGACGACGCATTCCCCCTGCCCGGCGGGCCGCGCCTCGCTCGAAAACTCCGTGGGCGCAAGGGTGTGCGTCTCGGCGAGGCGCTCCCGCGCCAGACGGATGCGGTGGGCGTAGCCGGGCAGCGCGTGCAGGGCGAGACTCACGAAGGGGTTCTCCGCCATCCGGTCGAGATAGGCCAGCTGGCTTGCCCGCCCCACGAGCGCCTGGGCGTAGGTCGGGTAGGCGTGGGTCAGGGCATGGAACGCGTGAAGGGGCTTCTTCATCGCACGGATGAGCGCCGCCTCGTGGATGACCTCGGCCGCGGCCTCCCCCAGGATGTGCGCTCCCGCGATGCGCCCCCGGCGGTCGCAGAGAAACTTGGCCATCCCCGTCCTCGTGCCGTCGACGAGCGCGCGGCGCATCGTCTCGTAGGGAAAGCGGTAGACGCGAAGGCCGCGGCCGCCTCTCCTGCGCGCCTCATCCTCCGTCAGGCCCACCCAGGCCAGCGGCGGCTCGGTGAAGACGACGGTGACGTTGTTGCGGTAATCGACGCTGCGCTTGACGGGAAGGCAGGCGTTGGTGGCCGCCACGATCCCGTGGGCCTCGGCCGTCGAGGCGAGCAGGTAGGGCCCGGCGATGTCGCCGCAGGCGTAAATGTGGGATGCCGAGGTGCGCAGCCGGCGGTCCGTGACGATGCCCCGGGCGTTGAACTCGACGCCCGCCTTATCGAGGGAAAGCCCC
>Ga0067045_1002669_pt1 | contig 59959 bp, 53 predicted proteins | sample TerdegcTABiofilm_FD_59184 | JGI IMG/M metagenome (GOLD analysis project Ga0067045, IMG submission 59184) | Combined Assembly of (Gp0054472, Gp0054536) Wastewater bioreactor microbial communities from Singapore -Terephthalate degrading...
ACTCAGGATCAAGCCCATTTGAAAAGAAAAACGATAAATTAGGAGCAAAATCATCAATAAGCAAACCGCGTGCCAGATAGTATTCCACGTACGTAAATCCATTTGCCAGTGTAAACGCTAATTGCGTTATGGGATTTGCACCTGCTTCAGCAATATGATATCCGGAAATAGAAACTGAATAAAAATTATTTATCTTATGTTTAACAAAATATTCCTGCATATCGCCCATGAGCTTCAAGGCAAAGTCAACTGAAAATATGCAGGTATTCTGTGCCTGTTCTTCTTTTAATATATCAGCCTGTACTGTGCCCCTTACCGTCCTGAGTGTGTGATTCTTTATATTGTGATATACATCAGCAGGTATAACCATATCACCGGGGATACCCAGAAGAAGCAACCCTAATCCATTATGCCCATCAGGTAGTTTTGCTGCACGGTAGATGGGTGGTGTAGCATTGCGCTTTTGATAAAATTCTTGAATTTTTCTTTTTACTTCGTCGGTTAATCCATTATGCTGAATATATAATTCACATTCCTGATCAATGGCAGCATTGAAAAAATATGCAGCCATAATAGGTGCCGGCCCATTTATTGTCATACTCACCGATGTATTGGGATCAGTCAGCTTAAATCCTGAATATAAACGTTTTACATCATCAACCGTTGAAATTGATACACCTGAATTTCCAATTTTGCCATAGATATCGGGACGCTTATCAGGATTACAACCATATAATGTAACCGAATCAAACGCAGTTGAAAGCCGCACCGCCGGCATATTATACGAAAGGTAATGAAATCGTTTATTGGTACGTTCGGCAATGCCTTCGCCTGCAAACATACGGGTGGGATTTTCATCCTCGCGTTTAAACGGATATACACCAGCAGTGTACGGAAATTCACCCGGCACATTTTCCTGCATGCTCCATTCAATGATATCGCCCCAATTTTTAAATTTTGGCATACACACTTTTGGTATTTTTGTGTGCGATAGTGACTGTGTAAAAGCCTTTACCTTAATTTCTCTACCGCGCACTTTGTAGGTATAATATTCACCCTGATAATTGTTCTTTTTATCTTCCCACTGTTGTAATATTCTTTTACTTTCCTCATCTAACGACGAATATGCTTCTTCATACTTTTGGTTTAAATCTTTTAGAATTTTTGCATCACCACTATGCTGTGTATAATATTCAATACTGTTCTTTAAACTGAAACAATATTGCGCTTTGATCGATTCATCTTTTGTTTTTGCATTATACTTTCTGATTGTTTCAGATATTTCAGAAAGATACCGACTTCGTTCGGGTGGAACAATATACAGAATGTCTTTTTTTTGTTTATCTGCACTATATGGTGCAAATTGTGTTTTACTCTTTGCATTAATTGTGTTTATTAAATGATTGAACAATACATTGACACCATCATCATTAAACTGACTTGCAATAGTTCCAAATACCGGCATTTCATCAGGTGAAATATCAAAGGTTTCTTTATTGCGCTGCACCTGTTTTTTTACATCGCGCAGTGCATCCAGCGCTCCCAATTTATCAAATTTATTAATGACAACAATGTCGGCATAATCAAGCATGTCAATCTTTTCAAGTTGTGTTGCTGCACCATATTCAGGCGTCATAACATACATGGATATATCGCTGTATTCAAGCACATCAGTTTGTGCCTGACCAATACCAGATGTTTCAAGAAGTATTAAATCATATCCTGCCAGTTTCATAATGTGTATTGCATCGCTTATATTGTGCGAGACTGAAGTCTTTGAACCACGTGTTGCAAGGGAACGCATATATACATTGGGGTGATAGATGGCATTCATTCGGATTCTATCGCCTAAAAGAGCACCACCTGTTTTTTGCCGCGTTGGATCAACTGACAGTATGGCTATCGTCTTATCAGGATTGGACTGTTGAAATCGCAAAACCAGTTCATCAATGAGTGATGATTTCCCACTACCACCTGTTCCGGTAATACCCACCACAAGTGTGCCATCTAAAGCAGTTAATGTTTGCATGGTATTAATATCAGCTTTTACAAGCTCTCTAAAATTTTCACAGGCAGAGATTGCGGTTGCTATCGCCCGAATATTCTTTTTTTTAATTCCATCTATATCAAAATTTTTAATGTTACCTACTGGATAATCACTTTTTGAAAGAAGGTCATTAATCATTCCCTGTAGTCCCATTGCCCTGCCATCATCAGGTGAATAGATTTTGCAAATACCATACGTTTCAAGCTCCTTAATTTCATGAGGTAAAATTGTACCTCCGCCACCTGCAAAAATTTTAATTGTTTCTGCGTTGTGCTCTTTGAGCAAATCATACATATACTGTAAAAACTCAACATGACCACCCTGGTATGAAGTAACCGCAATTGCCTGAACATCCTCTTCCAGTGCACTTTTAACAATCTCCCACACCGAGCGGTTATGACCCAGGTGAATGACCTCAGCACCAGTTCCAATCATAATTCGCCTGAAAATATTAATGGAAGCATCATGTCCATCAAACAGTGATGCTGCTGTTACAATCCTCACATGATTATTGAGCTTATATTTTTGCAACATTTCAGGATGTGTCATAGTACAGCAACCCCCATATCATTTTTTGTGCATTATTATAATATATAATACAATATTACAATAAAAATTTCTATATGGGCAGGAATTTGTGAAAGGGGATAAACAGCAAATCAAATAAAAAAATCCGGCAATTGCCGGATTTTTTACTGGCTTCACGTATGTAGGTAAGCATTATTCGTCCTGTGAAGATCCGCCTCTGCCAGATGGTTTTGCAACAAAACGGCGTTGTTTTGACTGCGTTTCAAATCTTCGGATTTTTTTCAAACGGCGCCTTTCAGCTTCTTCCTTTTTGCGCTTCTTTTCTTCGCTTGGCTTTTCATAGTATCTGCGCCTTTTAAGCTCCTTAAAGATACCTTCAAAAGCCATGCGCTTTTTCAGATTTTTAAACGCACGCTCCAAATCACCGTCTGTTACCTCAACTTCTAAAGGTACTGGCATTTTGTAATCACATCCCTTCTAATTATTATTAATGATTTTTTTAGACTTTAACAATATTAATATAGCAATATAATTGTCAAGATAAAAAAATATATTTCATTGAATGCACGTTGATCAATAAACATCCGTATAAATTCCCATAATTTTCAATAAACCGCAATTTTATTTACATAATAAATATTTCTTTACAATATTACCTCATAAGATTTATCTTAAAAATTATTGTTCCTAACTTTAGGTATAAACATCTTTACTCTATGACAAAATATTTTATTCCAATAATTCTATTAATACAAATAATACTATATAGTGCCTGTAGTAAGCAGGTACAAAAATCACCACCCCCTGAACAGTCACAAATCCCTGATATTAAGTCCACTAATATTATATTAGAATGCACCCAAAAATCAAATAATGGCTACCCCTTTGTTGAGCTATCGCTTATCATTGAAAATACTCAACAGCAATATTATATTGCTACAGTATATGGCAAGATTCACAAAACATATATTTCAGATCTGCCAGTATTTGCACCACTCCATTCAATATCTGGAGTTTCTATTCAGAATAATAATACAATGCATCATTTTTTTGTATGTGCACAAATAGGTGCACAAATCATTGCTGTGCAGTCATTGGTTGAAAAATTGTCACAAAACTATATCAATCTAAATAACTTTGCAACTATTATAAAAATACCGTTTACAATTCAAACAGCAATTATACCTAAGGTCATTGTAAAATAATAGCTTAAAACATTTACTCACACATTACATTCACAATATAAAGTGGCAACGATGATTCCAACAATACCGCCACACCACGTAATCAAAAAATGGTTGCTCTTGTACAGTTACAGTATACAATGCGGCACATTACACAGTAAATGGTTAACACTGCATGATTATTGGTCTTGATATAGGTGGCACAAACATTAAAGGAGTTATTGTCGATAGCACCAGCGTTATACGTGCTCAAACAAAGGTCCCCACAGGAAAAGCTATTTCTGAAACTACAAAAAACATTTTACAGTGTATAGATATTTTACGGGAACTATCGCACATAAACAAAAATGAAGTTGAGGCCATAGGCATTGGCTCGGCAGGTGCTATTGATAAACACAAAGGTATAGTAATTACAAGCCCCAATATTCCATGGTGGAAAAATTATCCTGTGGTACAACAAATACAGAAATTATCAGGATATAATACTTTTCTTGAAAACGATGCAAACTGCGCTGTGTTTGGCGAACTGTGGCTTGGCAATGGTAAACATTTCAAGAACTGGATAATGCTTACGTTGGGCACAGGTATTGGCGGAGGCGCTGTTATCAATGGCGTGCCCTATACCGGCCGTGCTGGGAGTGCAATGGAATTTGGTCATACTACAATTGATTACAATGGGCTGTTGTGTAAATGCGGAAGAAAAGGCTGCCTTGAGTGCTATGGTTCAGCAACTGCAGTGGTCAACTTTACTAAAAGTCATATAAGCATGTATCCTGATTCATCAATTATTAAACGAACCAACCAAGAGACATTAACTGCACAAATAGTGTTTGAAGAAGCACAAAAAGGTGATGCTCTGGCATTGTATATTTTTAATTTAATTGGGCAATACCTTGGAATTGGAATTGCAAATTTTGTCAATATATTTAATCCTGAAGCAGTTATACTTGGCGGCGGGCTTTCTAATGCACATAAATTTTTTATGACACAAATTATACAGGGTGTACAAACGTTGGCCTTAGCCGGTATGAAAGAGGATATTCATTACTGTGTGACTTCATATGGTGATTACACAGCAGCAATAGGTGCAGCAAAATATGCGCTGGATAATCTGAAGTAAAGAAAAATATTAATACATAAGGAGTTAATTATGTTCTTTACCAACCAGTTACTTTTCAGTGAACAAACATTAAACCAGATACATCTCTATGCTGGAAGATGGCTTGATTTTGTTATGGTGGCATTCACACAATTAGGCAATGAGATGTTTTATATTCTTGTGATACCATTTTTATTTTGGTGTGTCAATAAACGCGTTGCAACCATTGTTGGTATTGCCTTTTTGCTATCTACCGCAATTAACGATATTGCAAAATTTTTATTTATAAATCCCAGGCCAGATGCTGCAAACCTTGCCCCACAAATAGCCCAACTGAACCGTATGTATTGTCCTGTTAACAGCCCTGGATTTCCCAGTGGCCATGCTCAAAGTGCAGTAGTATTCTGGGGTACATTGGCCTATGTGTTAAAGCATAGAGTTTTCACGCTATTTTCTATCTTTTTAATTGTTGCTATCTCGTATTCTCGTCTGTATTTAGGTGTGCATTTTTTAGGTGATGTTGCAGGGGGTATAATCTTAGGTACTATTATTTTTCTGTGTGTTATTGTGTTAATCCCCCATTACGACAAACTATGGAATACCAACATGATTTCCGCAGTTGTATTTTTTGTCATACTACCTTTTATTATTGCCATTGCTTTAACTGGCAATGAAATTGCTAAATCATTGGGCGTACTATCTGGTTTTGCAATTGGGTTTATACTCAACAAAGATAACTCTGAAGAGATTACTTTTTCAATTTTACCTGCGCTTGGTAAATTCATCATCGGGATTATCATTCTCATTGTTATTAAAGAAGGTCTTAAAATAGTATTCCCCTCATCAAGTGTATTTGACTTTATTCGATACTGGTTTATGGGATTGTGGGTATCGTATGGCGCACCTGCACTATTTATGCAAATTCCATACCTTTCAAAAAAGAGTAATAGTTCTGGTTAAATGCATCTCACGGCATCAGTTGTGAGATTATCATATAGTTAATTTACATAAAAATTCATAGTAATATTGTTGACTTTTTTCAAGCAGTTCCTTTGTAATACAAATCTAAAAAATTATTTATCGGTAACTATCGCCTAAATAATATTTTTTTGGGCGATAGTTCTTGGTAAGTAACGTATAGACTTGTAATTACTCAGGTGATGTATATGAAAAAGCAGCTTCAGGACCTGTATGAACAAACAATATCCGCAATTGAGAAAGCCACAACGATAGATCAATTGGAACAGTTGCGTGTTAAAGTGTTGGGCCGTAAAGGTGATTTGACGCAAGTTTTGCGATCACTTGGCACATTGCCACAGGAAGAGCGTGTTGAGATAGGCAAATTATCCAACGAACTGAAAGAAAAAATTGAATCCACACTGGAAAATCGTAAAACTGTATTAACCCAACAGCAAATAAACAAACTTATCATGGAAGACAGGCTAGATGTTACACTTACAATGCCCGGCACATTAAAACAGTATGAAAGAGGTCACCTGCATCCTATTTCGCAAATACAATATGAAATTGAGGACATATTCACCTCTATGGGTTTTGAAATTCTTGATGGCCCCGAGGTAGAAACTGATTACTATAACTTTGAAGCACTCAATATTCCACCATACCACCCTGCCCGCGATATGCAGGATACATTCTGGACTGAGGATGGCAATCTGCTCAGGACACATACATCAGCAATTCAGATAAGAGGCATGGAGAGGCTTAAACCACCATTTAGAGTTATTGGCCCTGGCAGGGTCTTCCGCTATGAAAGTATTGATGCCTCACATGAAAATACATTTTACCAGGTTGAGGGCATGATGGTGGATAAGGATATCTCTGTGGCCCATCTTATCTATTTTATGAAAACATTGCTAAAAGAAATCTTCCACAAAGAAACAACCATACGCTTGCGCCCTGGATATTTCCCCTTTGTTGAACCTGGATTTGAGTTAGATATTCACTGTTTAATATGTGGTGGCAAGGGTTGTAGTGTATGTAAATATTCCGGGTGGGTTGAACTTTTGCCGTGTGGGCTGGTTCATCCCAATGTACTCAAGTATGGGAATATTGACCCGGATAAGTGGTCTGGCTTTGCGTTTGGTTTGGGTTTAAACAGGCTTGTTATGATGCGCTATGGAATCAATGACATTCGCCATTTCTTAAGCGGCGATGTTCGTTTCCTCTATCAATTTTAAGTCTTTTTTGGAGTTATTATTATGTGGATTTCATTAAATATTATTCAGGATATGGTTGATATTAAAGACATTCCAGTGGCTGATATTGCCAATCGGCTTACCATGTCAACTGCTGAAATTGATTCTATTGAATATTCTCATGAGCTTTTAAAAAATATTTATACTGCAAAAATTTTAGAAGTTAACAAACATCCCAATGCTGATAAACTTACCGTATGCAAAGTGGATACCGGCAATAGAGTGTTACAGGTAGTATGCGGTGCACCAAATCACAAAGCTGGTGATATTGTAGCGCTTGCACCGGTTGGTACTAAATTTACTGACACCTTCACCGTTACAAAAGCAAAACTCAGAGGTGTTGAATCCGAAGGAATGCTGTGTTCGGAGCGTGAACTGGGAATATCTGATGACCACTCAGGTATAATGATTTTTCCAGAAAATACTCCCATTGGCATTACCGTAGCACAACTGTACCCAAACCTTATAGATGTTCGTTTAGAGATAGACAATAAATCAATTACCCACAGGCCAGATTTATGGAGCCATACAGGTTTTGCACGTGAAATTGCTGCATTATTTAAAAAGCCTTTTAAATACACTGTAAATTTTGATCTTGCAAAAGATTTTAAATCTAAAGAAACACTAAAAGTTACTATTAAAAATCCTGAAGGCGCGCCACGTTATTGCGGATTAATGGTAAATAACATTACCATAAAGGAATCACCTGACTGGCTTAAAGCACGGGTTGAAGCAATCGGCATGCGTCCCATAAACAACATTGTGGATATCACCAATTATGTTATGGCTGAATTGGGTGAGCCAATGCACGCATTTGACCGTACAAAGCTGCGTGGCAATGAAATTATCGTGCGGTTTGCAGAAGATGGCGAGCATTTAACCACACTGGATGGCCAGGAACATGTATTGACATCTGAGGATGTTGTTATAGCCGATAGTGGTGGTGCTATCGCTCTGGCTGGTGTTATGGGTGGTGGCAACAGTGAAATTGAAGACAACACAACTTCAATTGTTCTTGAAGCTGCAAATTTTAATCCCGTTTATATACGCCGTACTGCAAATAGATACAATCTGCGTACAGAAGCAGCTATCCGTTTTGAAAAATCACTGGATCCTGAACTTTGCCCTGCTGCAATTATCAGGTGCTATGAACTGATAAAGATGCTTTGTCCTGAAGCTGAAGCAGTAACCCCAATTATTGACACCTATCCCGTGCCTGCAAAACCAGTCAGTATTTCAACCACTACAGATTTTATACGAAGAAAATTAGGCCATTCAATTGATGACAACACAATAGTATCTATTCTTACAACCTTAGATTTTAAAGTAACCAAAAATAACAATAGTTTGATTATCGATGTCCCCAGTTATCGTGCAACAAAGGATATTTCAATACCTGATGATATAGTTGAAGAAATTGGCAGAATATATGGATTTGATAATATCCCTGAACAACCACCTTTTGTGCCCTGTGCTCCACCTTCACGCAACAGTAAACGAACGTTTGAAAGGGAAATTAAATCAATTTTGGTCAATGATTTCCATATGACTGAAGTAAGCAATTATTCATTTGTTGGCGAAGCATTGCTTAATAAATTACAATTAAATGAAAACAAAGAATTGCAATTGAAAAATCCACTGTCAAAAGAACAGGACCGTTTACGAAGAAGCCTTATTCCAAATTTAATTGTAAATATAACAACTAACCAGCGCTTCTTTGACGATTTCAAAATTTTTGAATTGGGAAGAATTTACCTTAAAGAAAATAGACTATCAAAAGATTTAGCTACTGAAAATACCAGAGTTACTGGAGTTATATATTCAAAAAAACCTGTTCATCCTGTTTTTTACGATGCCAAAGCCTGCTGCATTGGCATTCTTGAAAAAACATTACGTACTAATTACACTTTGAAGCCAAAAAGCGATAATCTGCCACCATATGCACATCCAGCACGTTCACTGGAACTTTTAATACATAACAAGCCTGTTGCACTGGTATGTGAACTTCATCCTAAAATTGCCAATGAATTTGAAATTAAAGGACAGGTTGCACTTTTTGATATTGATGTTGATCTGCTGTTATCTTTGCCACAGCAGGATATAGTGTTTAAAGAACTACCAAAATTTCCTGATGTACCTTTTGATATTTCCATATTAACTGATGAAAAGGAATATGCTGCTATACTGGTGGATATGCTCTATAAAGCTGACAGGGAACATATTGCTGATATTGAAGTTATTTCAGTATACAATCAACCACCTATACCACAGAGTAAAAAATCAGTTTCATTCAGAATAACATTCAGAGCCAAAGACCACACATTAACCCCGGAAGAAATTGACAATCTTCAGAAGAAGGTTGTTGCATTTGTAGAAAAGCATGGATATAAATTGAGATAATGAGGATATCCCAAAAGACACCTCATTGCAATTACTTTGCACCTGCGTCATTGCGAGGAACGAAGTGACGAAGCAATCCCATAGTTGCGAGCGCAGCAAGCGCGTGGCAATTTCATCTTCTACGGTATTAAGATTGCTTTGCTTCGACAAGCTCAGCACTGGTGCTACGCTCACAATTACATTACACTCACGTCATTGCAAGCCTCACGGTTTGTTTTGAGACGACCCCAAACTGCCCCACTCTAGATGGGGCAGTAATAATACTATAATTAATCATAATTTAGGCTTATATGGATGTGGCACAAAAATCTTATACACATACGATAAGCCATTCTGCACCACATCTTCTATTTCACATTGTAAAACAATATCATTCCCATTGTTATCATAAACAATTACTTCAATATAATCATGGATGTGAAGTATTTTATTTGATTTTACCGGGTAAAATTTCCCTATTCTCATAATTGTTATTAATGTATAAATTCTCTTTCCCATGGGTAATGGGCTCTATTTTGTTTTAATGCTGTTTCTTCTTTTTTAAACATTGTGAATTCATCCCACAAATCCTGAGTAAAATATTTTGGCTTAATAAATAACTCAACCTCCCCCTTTTTTAACTTATATTTATCATCAACATGCTGAAACAAATGGTTCCAGGATACAACTTTAAACCGCAATGGCAAAATTATACTTTGCTTTATTTCATTCGTTTTATGCTTAACGGAAAAATCATTGGGATTATAATTTTCAGGACTTTCATAAATAACTTTTGTAATAATATTTTTTTTGTCAATAACAAGACCAATAACTTCAATATCATGTTTGCCAAACATAATTTTTTGCAGTTTTAACCCACCTGTGTAAATGTTTCGGCTTAACCATGGTATAAATCCTCTGGTATTATTAACTTCTCGTTCCCAGAAATAATGATATGCAATATATGTATTTCCTTTATCATCTACACTTGCGCGGTAATATACAGCGTAAGGATATTCATATTCAGAATTTGAAATAATATATGGGCAATATTTATCTGCCAATGCATCATTTTTGATTGGCGTAAATCCAGGTATATCAGTTTCATTTACACGTACTGTCTTATTTGCTACATATGTTACAAATCCAATAAGTATAACTAACAAAATCACTACAATTGATAGTATAATTTTTTTCATGATAAACTCCCTTTATCTGCAATAAATATTACTTGCTATTCCGTAAAGCCGTCAGTGTGTCCTTCAATTGTTTTAACTCTTCACCATATTTTGCCCAGTTACCCTGACGTTGATATTCCTCAGCCTGAATAAAATGCATATAAGCCTTATTAATGAGATCTTTTAACCCGTAATCCGTAGAATAATCAAAACTTATTCCACCTCCTTCGGTAAATAGTCGTGAAAGTGCCATTGAAAGATTTTCTTCCATAACAATTTTATCTCTATATGAAACAATAACTCTTTTTAATTCCGGCATTTCGCTTGTTTCGGCTTTAAGGTATAATGGTTCAATAAAAAGAATTGAATCCTTAACTGGCAGTACTAACATGTTCCCACGTATTACCCGTGAACCACGTTGACTCCATAATGTTAGCTGTTTTGAAATTTCTGCATCCTGATTTATTCGGGCTTCAATCTGCATAGGCCCAAAGTTAAGTTTATCCTTGGGCAACGTGTATAATAATAATTGTCCATAAGAAGGCATATCACAGCGGGCAACCAGAAATCCTATCATATTGTCTTTCTTGGCGGGTGTAAAAGGCAATATTAAAAGAAATTCAGTTGTTTTTTCACCAGGCAAAGCGGTTACGAGATAGTAACTATGCATATACTCTTTTTCGTTTTCATATATCTGCAGTGGAATATCCCATAAATCCTCATTATTATAAAAAACATTTATATTTGTCATGTGATACCGCAACAGTTGCTGTGCTTGAAGATTAAATAATCCTTCAGGATAACGCAGGTGAACCTGTAATTCTGAAGGCATTTTATCGATAGGAAGAAATAAATTTTTAAAAATTTTGGAATATGCATTAATGACAGGATCATTTGGATCAGAGATATAATATGTAATGCTGCCATTATATGCATCAATGACAATTTTCACTGAATTACGGATATAATTTATTGATTCACCATATTCCAATTGTACTGGTGTTGAATACGGAAATGCATTTGAAGATGTATATCCATCAATAATCCAGTATATCTTGCCTCCCGCGACTACAACGTATGGGTCAGAATCATAATATAAAAATGGTGTGATGGCTTTTATCATTTCTGTTATATTTCTTCGGAAATGGATTCTGCTTGTACTGGTTATCACATTAGAAATTAAAATATTAAAGTCACCAAAGGCTATTGCATACATAGCTCGTTTTATAACCGAATCAAGTACATCACCTCCTGTCCCAGTATACAGTGTATATTTGTTTTCATCCCCATACGGATAATCAAATTCACCAGGGGTTACTCGTGTATTAGTAATAATGTATGAATTATTATGTTCACCATAATAAATTTGTGGCACTTCAACCGGTATCTGTATTTTGTATTTTGGTGGGATATCATACAGTACAAGTTCCGGAAGCCCTTCAGGTGTAATTCTATCCACTCTGCTGGCAACGATACCATAACCATGAGTAAAAATCAAATGATTGTTCAGCCATGAATTTTTTGAAACAGTTAATTTAGTGTTATCCAATTCCCGTGCTGAAATATTAAGTGCAATTTTCTGATTTTTTACAGAATAGCGTACTATATCAACATCAATAAAATCATAATATGGTTTCAAACCCTGTAATTGCTTATACGTTTGTTTTAAAGGGCGCCAGTCCCAAAGACGTATGTTATTAACTACTTCCTTGTTCTTTTCTAAATCACGCAATGTCAACGTAAGTGCATTTTCAAAGGGCATCTCTTTGATTGCATTAAGCCCAAAAGCTAACCGCGTAAATTCAATATTATATTTAATGTAGGGTGATTCTTTTTCTAATTCATTTGGATCAACAATAAAACGTTGCTGTAATGCAGGAAAGATAGTCCCAAAAATAAAATAAACCGGCAATAAGGTTATTAAAATAATTACTGGCAATTTAAAGCTGCGTGTAATTATATTGGCAAAAAGCAAAATAGCAGCAATTATTGATATGACTATACATATGTCATAAGCAAGCAATTTTGCATGAACATCTGTATAACCTGCACCAAAAAACTTTGCCCTGTTATTAAACAATAAATCATATGATAGTAACCGGTACCCGGTTGCAATGAGTAACACAATTAAACCCATAAGTGTAGACAGATGCGCACGTGCAAAACGGGAAAACTCCAGCCTGCCATTCTGCGAAAAGATCCCATTATTCAATATATGAAAGAAAAAAGAGAATATAGTTATTATCGAAAGTGAAACCAATGACCACTGAAACATGAATTTATAGAATGGAAGAGTGAATACATAAAATCCTATGTCTTTATTAAACAGGGGATCGTTTGGGAAGCCAGTAAATGAAACTGCATTTTTATACATTAAATATTCTTTCCAGTAAGCTGAAGCCCATAAACCCATGAAAAAACCTAAAACTATTACACCTGCAGCTAATAAAACAAACAACAGGTTGCGGGTTGTTCCAAATCCTGGAATTCGAATTCTATCTAAGATGTTTTTTGTGAATATTCTACCTTTGCCACCCAAAATCCTTATAAGAATAAAATTAAGTATGAATAATCCTATGAACAAACCCCAGAATAACGTCTGTACGTTAAACTTTGAAAAGAAGAGAATCCAGAATATATCCAGATGGTTATACATTGAAAACCAGCGATAATCAATATAAAAATTACCCACTGAATATACCAATACATATACAACCATGAAAACAATCAGTGCTATCAAAAACTTTCTATTCATGGATTACTCCATTATTTTTTTTATTATCAATTTTTTTTCATCTGTTCAGCGCGTTCTTTTAATATTGTATTGAGTTTAGCTTCATCTTCCGGGAATGTCCATATCATTACCAGTAATAATAATCCACACACAAGCCAGAAAAGATTTGCAACATTAAATGCCATAATCCTTCCAAACCATACAATGAGTGCACTTATGATAACCGGTCCAAATCCCTTACCAAGATCATCGGTAAGATTATAAAGTGAAAATATTGAACCCCGTGTTTCAGGAGTATTAACATTGAGCAAGATTGCTCTAACATTTGGTCCTGTTATGGTTACTGTAAAGCCAGTTATAAACCCAAATATAAGAGGCCAGGTTGGATCAGGTTCTGGAACGATTATTTGTGGAGTATAATTAAGCAATAATGCCATAGGTATTATCCCGATAAGTGTTGAAGTTCCACAGAGCATTGGTAAATATTTTGGTTTAATATTATACAGTTTGTTCCCAATAAGGCCACCAACAAATGCACCAATAATTGCAGCAGCACCAACTGTCATAACAATGAGTGTAGCTATCTGGACAGAATATCCTTTATCCTGCGAATAAAAATCATTTAAAAATATAAAGAATACACCCCATGGAACAGTACCCGGTATCCCCTGTAAAAAGACAAGGATGTTGGTCTTTATTTTAAATAAATTTTTATATTCTTTCCAGTTGATGCGACCAGTATAAGCAATGCCTTCTTCAATCAATTCCTTAAGACTTTCTTCTGTTTTACCACGTTGTGGTTCTTTTACAAACAGCAAGAATATAATTGCCAGTACAAAATTTGGTATAGCAACCAGTATAAATGGCAACCTCCATCCATATACAGGCCCAATAAAACCCGCCATAAGCTGACCAACTGCAATTCCTAAACCCTGTGCCAATCCAATCCATGCTGCAGCAGTCGCCCTGTTTTTATGTGAAAAATAATCACCAATCAATGAAAATGTTAATGGTAGCGCACCACCAATGCCTATACCTGTTAGTGCTCTAAGCCAGAATAGCTGATCATAATTTTGAGCAAAACCAGTAAGCAAACAGGGGATTTCACCAACCAGTATAACAAATAGAAATAGATTACGCCGTGAAATTTTATCGGTAAGATAACCTATGGCAAGAGTCACAAGCCCACCAAGCACCCAGAATACAAATGATATTCGTCCACCCAGCATCACATCCCGCTGAACATCATTAAATCCAAAGTCATGGGCAATCTGTGTCAGATTAGGTGCCATCAGATTCTGATCAGCAAATAAAAATAGATTCATCAATGCAATAAGGAGTATTGCAAATATTTCACTTTTAGCAAATTTTTGTTCTGCCATACATATCCCCCACACTGTAAATACTCTTTGAAATACGAAAGTTCATAGTAAATACCATCACATTATAATAAATGCAAGGATTTTTTTATTAAATTATTTATGAAGCAACCTTTCTTCATTCAGGAAAAGGCACTATCAAAATGCCATTTTCAGCATCTCCAAATGAATAACAACCTTTATGCATGCAGTGGTATATTGTATATGCACACACTAGCGCATCAAGATAATCTTCATATGTTTTTAATTGTTTACCTTTAGCTTGTGCGATAGTTCCTGTAAATAAATAATCACATGTAATAACTCCTTTTATATAATTATATAATTTTTCCATATTCTTTCTGCGCACTGTAACACCATATTTCGATTTATACTGTAAAAGTTTCATATTATTAAAACATATCATAATTGTTGCATGAGGATATACTTCATAAATGTTGTTCTTATTAAAACTATAGCCCAGAGCACTCAATTCCCGGTATAACACTTCGGGAAAAAAATATGGATACCGTTTTTTATTTACTGCATGCAGTCCAAGCCCAAATCGGGAAAATACTTTTAAAAATTCATTTTCATGTTTGCGATGTCCTGTTTGATTTCTAATAATAAGAGGTGCATCAATACCTATAATTGCATCTTTAAAAGGAACTATCGCCAAAATTAATTTTTTAATATCATTTGTATAACAATTTTCAATGACCTGTAACGTATTATCACACACAACAACTGCTGTATTATTTTTGCCACTCCATGATGGGTCTATACCAATATAATGCATACTATTATCCTGATAAAAAGATAAGACGCACTGTATGTGCGCCTTATCAAACTTTTATAATAATACTCTATTTTCTATCCAGCCTGTTCTTTCTGCATTTTTTCAAGTTCCATCTTCCTGAGTTCTTTACGTAATATTTTCCCTACATTGCTCTTTGGCAAACTATCAATAAATTCTATTATCTTGGGAACTTTGTAAGCAGCTAATTTTGTTTTGCAATAGTCAATAACTTCCTGTTCAGTCATTGTTTCACCGGGCTTCAATACCACAAACGCTTTGACGGTTTCACCACGATATTTATCAGGAACTCCTATTGCACATGCTTCCATAATTTTTGGATGTTCAAAGAGCACTTCATCTATATCACGTGGGTAGATGTTATATCCACCTGCAATAATCATATCTTTCTTCCGATCAACAATATAGAAATAGCCGTTTTCATCCATTTTACCAATATCCCCTGTATATAACCATCCATCGCGAAGTGTTTTTGCTGTTTCATCAGGCATCTTGTAATAACCACTCATAACCTGAGGTCCCCTGATACATACTTCGCCTTCCTGTCCCAATGGCATTTCTTTTGTTCCTTCTTCCAGATCAACAATCTTTATTTCTGTATCAGGAACTGGCAACCCAATAGAACCCTGTATTGTTTTCCCACCATACGGATTTATTGTTGCAACAGGCGAAGTTTCAGACAATCCATAGCCTTCGCAAATCTGGGCGCCTGTTTTTGCTTCAAATTCTTTTATCACATCAACAGGCAATGGTGCTGCACCTGAAAAGCAACCCCGAATACTTGATATATCCGTATCTTTGATTTTTGGATGATTTAATAATCCAACATACATTGTGGGAACAGCAGGGAAGAAATTCACTTTATATTTTACTATAGCTTCAAGGATGGCACCAGGTTCAGGCCGGGGTATCAACACCTGTGTCCACCCCTGCCAGAGACAAAGGTTCATTACCGTGGTTAGTCCAAATGAATGGAAATACGGTAAAATACCTAAGCTTGTTAACTCACCGCGTTTAAATCCAGGAAACCATGCATTTATTTGCTGTAAATTGCATGATAAATTTTTGTGCGTAAGCATTACACCTTTACTTACACCAGTCGTTCCACCTGTGTACTGTAAATTGGCCAGATCATTGAATTTTGCCATAGTACCTGGATCATTATCAGGATATTTCTTTAATAAATCAGTCCATTCATATACATCCTGAGTAGGTGGTATATCTTTATGTTTATCTTTTGCCACTATTGGCAAAAGTTGTTTTTTGGGAAATCCTAAATGGTCACGGATATGAGCAATTATAATTTTTTTAATCGGCGTTTTTGGGCGCAATGCAATCATGCGTGGGCCTAACAAATCTAGTGTTATCAAAACAGTTGATTCTGAATTGTTTAACTGGTATTCCAGCTCATGATCAGTATATAATGGATTATTCATTACCACAACTGCACCAACTTTCCATGCAGCATATGATCCAATAACTATCTGTGGCATATTTGGCATTAACATTGCAACCTTATCCCCAGGCTTTACCCCCATATCAATCAATGCATTTGCTATTTTGTTAACCATTGACTGCATCTTCTTAAAACTGATCTTAGCATCAAGAAAGATCAGCGCATCCTTATTTGGATATTCTTTTGCTGACCTTTCAAATCCATGCACAACGGTTATCTCATCGTATTTGATTGAATGAGGTACCCCTGGCGCATAGGATTTTAACCAAACTTTTTCCATTGCAAACCTCCTGCGATTTTTTTAATTTAAAAAACCAGAAACGATGGATCAGAGAAGTGAATTTTTTATTTAATACGTTGATATAATTCAAGCAATATATGATAACAATGTCAACAATTTATTTATATATAACATATTTTTAATATTATTGAATATTAATAACATTATAAACTTTTATATTTAGAAATTTTTTTATAGACACTATGTCTTTAAACATACTATATTTTCTATAAATATAAATACCAATTTTAATAATAAATGCATTTCTTATCAATGGTGTAATAATTTATTTATAGTTAAGATCTATTATAACATACGGCTAATGTTTTTTATTATGTTTACAGTACTATCCATCCTAACAAATGAATTTATAAACAGAAAATGAAATTATATATACTCGGCAATGTCCATGGATATCTGCTTCTAAAAGCTAAATATAATTGTATTGAATTCTTATTGTTTCAAATCGGCAATAATTCCTTAAGAAATTTCATAATGAATAGTGTACACCACCGCCGAAGGCGGCGGGGATGTACCCTATTTTATATTTTGTTCAAATTTCCACATTTAGGAATAATTAGTGGTTTTAAATTATTTTTCATTTAATAAAAAATTCATTGCAAAATATGTTATTAATACTTTTTTATCAATAATTATTATTAAGAGGTTTATTATGAAAAATAAAAAAGTATTTTCACGAACTATTGATATTATGTGTTATGAAGATGAACAGGATTCGGTTATTGTAGAAGGCGAGATAAAGGATACACGTTTATGCCCTTATTATCTTGTTACTGGTGAAAAAAAAGATCCAGGCATTCTCCATAATATGAAGATTACAATGAAGGTTAGTGGAAATTCTTTGACTATAAGTGATATTCATGTGGAAATGATACATTATCCACGGGAAGAGTGCATTGATGCAAATAAAAACATACACAAACTGAATGGCTTATCCATTACCAGGGGATTTACAAAAGCTGTGAAGGATATTATTGGTGGAACCAGTGGATGCACACACGTTGCAAATTGTATTTTAGCTATGGCACCAGCTGCTGTTCAGGGTTTCTGGGCACATAAAGCACAAAAACCTGTTACAAAAGAATTTGCCAATCAGGGATCAATGAGCCATTATTTAATTGATACCTGTTATGTATGGCGCAAAGATGGACCAATGATAAAAAAATTATCAGATACTATTAATAAAATGCAGAACTAAAAAAATGCTTTAAGTATAAATTACATTTTTGAGGGAACATGTAATGTTTGGATATCATGGCAAAATATTAGAAGTTAACTTAACCACTACAAGTATAAATATTAAAAATTTTAACGAAGATTTTGCAAGGCTTTATTTAGGTGGCAATGGTTTTGCGGCAAAAATACTATATGATACAGTAAAACCAGACACAAATCCTTTATCTGAAGATAATGCAGTAGTCTTTGCAACAGGTCCGTTTACTGGTGGCCATGTATGGGGTGGAAGCCGTGGGCATTGTGCCAGCATTTCCCCATTAACCAACATATTTTGTGATTCAAACTTTGGCGGAAATTTTGCAGCAATGTTTAAGCGAACAGGCTTTGATGCAATAGTTATAAAGGGAAAAGCATCTTCACCGGTATATATTCATATTGATAATGAGATAGTGACTATAAAGGATGCGACTTCAATATGGGGCAAAACAGTTTCTGAGGCTCATTCACTATTATCAAAAGAAAACGAGAAAAGGATTGAATCAGCATTAATTGGCCCTGCAGGTGAAAATCTTGTACGATATGCTTCTGTAATATGTAGTGGAACTCGAGTGAGTGCTGCTGGCCGCGGTGGTATAGGTACAGTTTTGGGAGCAAAATTATGTAAAGGTATAGTAGTTTCCGGTGACAAAAAGCTTGAAATCTTTGATATAGTTAAACTTAAAAATTGTCTCAACCAACTTTATCCGGGAATGAAAGAACGTGCCAAACATTTAACCGAATTTGGTACACCAGTACTGGTACAGATGATCAATAGCAGGGGAAAATTATGTACCCGAAATAACCAGAAAGAACAATTTGATAAGGCTTATGTGATAAGTGGTGAATACATCAAAGAACATCATAAGAAAAAAAATATTGCCTGCCACGGCTGCCCCATAGCATGCGGCAAACTTGTTGATGTCCCCTATGGTACCTATACTGGTTCTTATGTTAAAATGCCCGAATATGAAACTATTTACTCAATAGGCTCTATGCTGGAAAACAGTGATGTTGTTTCTATTTACAATGCTAATACAGTTTGTGATGAAATGGGAATGGATACCATAAGTTTTGGTGTTACTCTTGCATTTCTAACTGAGTGTGTAGAAAAAGGACTTATAAAAAATTCAGACTTAGAAATTCCTTTGCATTTTGGAAAATGGAATCATTTAGCAGAAATTGGTGAATGTGCTGCATATCAAAAAGGTCTTTTAGGTAAATTACTGGCAATGGGTTCCAAACGATTATCTGAATATATAGGTAGAGAATCACAAAAGTATCTTTATGAAGTAAAAGGATTAGAAATAGCAGGACACTCTGCACGTGGTCTACGACAGATGAGTTTGGGATATGCAACAGCAACACGAGGTGGTAGCCATCATGATACACGCCCAACCTATTATCCCAATGACCCAGAAGTAGATCCTGGATTTACTCATCAACCTGACTATTCTTTTAACTCACAAAACAATACTGCTGTTGGGGATTCTTTAGTACTATGCCGATTTATCCATGAACGTAGTTTTGGCTCACAGATTAATGAAACTTTAGCTGAAGCACTATCATACGTTACTGGATGGAATATAACAAAACAGGAATTAGTAGAAATTGGTGAACGTATTTATACAATAGAGCGACTCATCAATGTGTCTCGTGGAATCGATAGAAAAAATGATGTGTTGCCCTACCGTGTAATGAACGAACCCATCCCTGATGGACCATCAAAAGGATGGATGTGTACAACTGAAGATCTACAAAAAATGCTTGATGAGTACTATGGATTACGTGGATGGGATAAAAACGGCATACCTACTAAAGAAACATTGCAAAGATTAAAGATTGTATAGTCTAACTGTACATCTGATGTTTTTTAATTTTGTGCATATGAACTAATTTATAATTAGGGCTTACTGTACATTCAACAATACTTGTATATTGAATAGTGTTAAATTTTCCATAACCACATATTATAATATGCACTTGCTTTTATCCAGGCTGCAACAAAAGATAGTTCCAAAGTAAAATACCTTTTGATTTCTATACTCAATAATCCTTCAACACCTTACTATTCTAAAACCTTTGTTGAGTACTTCAATCTAAGACAAGTTATCCTTCTTCGATAGAAGGTTGCTAGATTTATCGAAGCACTCAGGGACCATCTATAATATCTAGTTAGTGAGCACAATAACTTCGGGTTTCTGAACCTGTCGAAGCATGGTTGCTGAGCCTGTCGAAGTAATAAAGCCTGTATCCACATAAATCGATTTCCCATACGGACCGTCTTTTATTGTGCGCATCCCTTTGGCATCATAATTATATACAGTGCTTACCCCTTTGCCTGCTGTAGTGTCCACTGTCTTTGTGAGCCGATTGTCTTCATCCCAGTAGAGTACCCTGTTGTAATCCTGTGCCGTGTCATACGCCGCTATCATATTCCCATTGGCATCATACCGATACGTTAGGTTGTCATTAATGCAAATTACCGCATGCGGCTTGTTTGATTGATAGTTATAACTGTAGTCATACGTAAGTCCTGCATCATCCTGCCCCTTAACCTTTACCACCTGCAGCTTCTTCATAATATTCCCTATGCTGCTATAGGTAAATTCATTACGGTAACTGTTCATCGTGTTCCCACTCTCTTCTATGCTACCCTCTGCCTCTGTCAGCCGATACAAACTATCATAGCTATAACTATGCCGTATGCTCTTTACAATGTTGTTACTCATCACAACACCGTTTTCACTTCTTGTCAATATATTTCCTACTTTGTCATACTCATACTGGATGTTTTGCAAGGTACTATCGCCTTGTTGTGTATGTAGCTTCACAAGCCGGTGCATCGTTGCATCATAGCTGTAACGGGTTAACACGCCATTGCCGTATTCCACTTTTGTGCGGCTGCCATACTGGTCATACTCTATGTTTTTTACATATTCGGTGCGATAGTTTCCTGTGTAGCCCACCACACCCCTGACCTGGCCTCCCGCGTCATAAGCATAACTCACACTAAAGCCGTTGCTATACCATATACTGCGCACCCTGCCAAAGTTGTCCCACTTCCACTGTATGGTGTAGATCTGCCCCTCTATACTGCGACTCTTTTTTATAACCTCGCCTAAGGCTCCGTACCAGTAACTATCGCTTAAGCTTCCCTTTATTTCCTTAACCACTCGCCCGGCACCGTTATGCCCATCACCCGGGCTTCCATACTCAAAATATACATCCTCAGAATTGGGGTTGTCAATCATTTTTAGCTGCTTGTAAGTGTACGTGTAGCATATCCATTTGTTTTGTTTTTGCAAATTTGCCGTTTGCTTTGCTATAAGGTTTCCTGCATCATCATACTGGTAGCTGGTTTTTCCGGTGTCGGGGTTGTCAATGCTGGTGCGCCTGCCCCAGGTGTCATACGTGATTTTAAAATTCTTTCCAAATTTTTGTTGATTTTTTTTAAAATTGATTTATTATAAGTAGTAATACATTAAAAATTTTTATCTTTACCGAGAAAAACTATGAAATTTAATATTATACTTGAACCCGCTGAAGAAGGAGGTTTTAACGTTATAGTTCCTGCCCTTGATGGTTGTTTTACTCAGGGGGAAACAGAGTATGAAGCAATTGAAAATGCTCGTGAAGCAATACGCTGTTATCTTGAAGGTCTTGAAAAAGTAAACCAGATCAAATCAATTCCCAAAGCTATCGTTAAAGAAATCGAGATCAGTTTGTGAGTAAAACATTTTCAGGCAATCAAATTATAAAAGCCCTTCGCAGAATTGTATATATCGTTGACCATCAGCGTGGAAGTCATGTATTCATGCATAACTTGGAAAAAAATATATCAATTGTAGTTCCTTTCCATAAAGAAATAAAAAAGGGCACTTTGAATAACATTATCAAAAAAGCCGGTATTACCATTGATGAGTTGAAAAAACTTATATGATTAACCCATAAAGAGAAAATAAAACTTCATGAACTCACACAGTCCTCGCCCTTTTTCCACCGTGAAGCTTCGGTGCTCGGCAAAAAAACGCCGCTGTACGCTTATTGCTCAGTTATTTTTTTTCTGTTTGTTAGTGCTGTTATTACGATGGTGATGTATTCAATTAATTTCCCATCACCAGTGCCATATATCACTGTGTATTTATCGACATATCCCAAAGTACCCATCCTATAGTAAACCATTTCATTATTCTTTTTTTCATTGCCCATTCTTTCTCTTACTGCATACATTTTGTTGTTGCAATTTTTTCCGATAGTAGTATGATTGTGTTATACATATACTTTGGAGGAAACATATGAATATAGAAACGACTACCTGCATTGCTTCTGAGCATTTAGAACTTTTTAAACACTATGCACCTCTGTATAAACCACCACTGCATACTTTCATTATTAATTTCATAAACTATGTGCTGTCGTATAAACGCATTCCTGTAAAAAGCTATAAACGATTACAGTATAGAAAGCGGTATCAAAACTGGAAACGGATTCATCTGTATTTGTATGAGAATGAGTATGAGTTTGTGATGGATGTGCGGAAAGTATGCAAGATGTCACTGGCTAAGGTTATAGCCTATTGTGTTGAGAATTATCTTTTTGATTATCTTGCAGCCTTAGACAGTGAAGATAATACCGATAACTATCGTTTTAGTGGCTACACGTTTTCATTTTATCTTGAAGAAGGTATCCCCTGCTGCCAATTTTACTGGGGACCACCGCCGGAATTGGTAAAACTAGCCACCTAATAGCCTTTCCAGCTAAAGGTAATTGACTAAAGTAAGACATCCGTATACTTTTATGCAGCTAAAAGTTTATCTGTATATTGTCTTTATTCCCATATCTTGAGAGTTACCACACAAACTCTATCCTACTTTTTTTATACCATCTATAGCATTACTCAGCGGATATTCGTTTCCATTTACTGCTACCGTGCTTACTAATGCTACGTATCGAGTATTGCCATTACCTTCATCATTCGGTAACTCACGCTGCCACCACATAAATTAATGATATACTATATTCTGCTTCCAGCAATACTCAGCTTTAATTACGCCACTTGCTTTATCCTATTGGATGTAATTTACCCGATATGTGCATATGATGTAGTGTGCTATAACTTTTTCCCAATCCTTACTTTTCTGCATGTCTAATTTTTTTCCTTCAGATATGTAATATTTGCATATTATTTCATAGTAAAGATGGATTTAATTTGAAGTGGACTCATCAAAATTTATTTTTCCAGCAAAAATCTTAACTAACTTATGCAAAGTGATCCCAGCCTTTTGGTTTTATATCACTTATTGTTCCATCGTTCATTTTTATACGATATTGTTTTTCTTTGGTAATTATTCCAATTCTGTATAACATCTTGTTAAATGTTTTAGAAAAATCATTCTCAAGCTTTCTTGCTTTTTTTACATCAGCAGTACATACCAGCACATAATCTTCACCACCCGAAAGTGCATACTCTATTGCATTATAGCCATGTTCTTTACAATATTGCAATAAATCTGGTGATAATGGTATTCCCTCTTCTAGCAATATAAATCCCACATTACTTTCTTCTGCTATGTGCATTAAATCCGAACTCAATCCATCACTTATGTCAATGCATGAGTGAACTGTACCAGAGTTTGCCAAAAACAAACCTTCCTCTATGTGTGGACGGGGCAAACAGTGTGCTTCAAACAACCGTTTTTCATGATTATTTTTTGGTTGTTCTGATTTCAGAATAAAGTCTAATCCCGCTTTACTATCACCCAAAAAACCAGTACAAAATATTACATCTCCATCTTTTGCTGTGTTCCGGTATAATAGTGAACCTTTTTTAGCAACTCCTGTAATTGCCACGTTAATAATTAAATCAACGATCGATGATGTGGTATCACCTCCCAATATATTAACATTATATTGTTTTGCAAGATCTTTCATCCCCCTGTAGATTTCATCCAGATATTCTATTGGGGTATCCTTAGGTATGCCTATGCTTACAAAAGCATGTTGTGGAACAGCCCCCATTGCAGCAATATCACTTAAATTGACAGCCAGCGATTTATACCCAAGTTGATAACCCGACATTGCTTGTTTAATAAAATGCACCCGTTCCACAAGCAGATCAGTAGTAAGAACAACACACTCATTTTTACCTACTCTAAATACTGCTGCATCATCGCCAATTGATCGCAATACATTTCTTGAGTCATTAATGCTATCGGGTGCTATACGCTTAATAAATCCAAACTCACCTATGTCCTTCAGATTCATAATGCTCACCATTTAATAAAAGATTTAATTATTAGTATAAGATTTCTCAGTCACTTCGTTTGTCTAAAATGACATGTTAACATATTGCTCATCAAAATGGCAAATAGCAATGTCATTCTGGGCATGTCTTACTGTCATTTCGAGCATAGCGAGAAATCTTTGTTCTTCATAATAAAATTTTTCCTTACCTCCCTCCACTTCATTATATTCAAGTAAATAGCCTATTGTATAAGTAACTATCGCATAATCTTTTTAAACGCATTTAGATGAGCAAATGATTTCCTTTAAAGTTTTAGCTGCCTGATATGGCTCATCCGACGAAACAATAGCTGAAACTACCGCTATTCCATCTGCACCATGCTGTATAACATCTCCAGCATTGTGAATCTGAATGCCACCAATTGCAATGACAGGAACATTCACTGCGTTTTTAATTTCCTGCAACCCCTCTAAACCAATAATCCCTGATATATCATCCTTGGTTGAAGTGGGAAATACTGAGCCTGCACCAATATAATCTGCCCCATCCTTTTCAGCTTCTATAGCTTCGTTTACTGTTGAAACCGTGATACCAATGACCATTGCATGTGGTACTATCTTCCGTGCAATTTTTAGTGGCATATCATCCTGCCCTAAATGAACACCATACGCCTGTACTGCCAACGCCACCTCAATTCTATCATTTATTATTAAAGGAACATTGTACCTGTCGGTAATGTATTTAATTGTTTGCGCTATTTCAACAAATTCTCTGGTGTCTATATTTTTTTCACGTAATTGCACACAATCAACACCGCCTTTTATTGCTTCTTCAACGACTACTTCTATAGGCTTTTTTGCAAGCTGCCTATCGGTTACAAGATACAACAAGCTATTAAACTTTCTTTTCATTGGATTATCCTTTCAATTTTTTTATAATCTGTTCAGCAACTAATTTTCCGGATAATAACATCCCACCAAAGATTGGGCCCATGCGTGGTCCGCCAAATACCGCATTAGCAGCCATACCGGCAACAAAAAGCCCCGGAAATATTTCACGCGTATGCTCCAGCGTGAGCTTTTCTGCCTTTTCAGCCCACATAGATTTTTCACCTTCAATTGTTCCTGAAGGAGTATTGAGTTTGCCTGGAACTTTTTTCACAACAACCTTTACTACCTCTGTATCATGACCTGTAGTATCTATAACATACTTAGACTGTATTGTTAATGGATCAACATGTAACTTAGCAATATCTACTGCCGACCAGTTTATAACCAGTCCACATACACAATCTTCCCGCATCATCACATCCTCAACGCTTATGCAATTAAAAATTGTTAATCCAGCTTTAATGGCTTTTGACGCAATAGTACATACTGATTCAATTGCACCAGCGGTATAATAATTATCAGCATACTGTGTATATCGCACATCCAATTCTTCCAGTACCGGCAAAGCCTCTTTTTGAACTACTATCTCATTAAACTGCATACCACCACCCCACATGCCACCACCAATGGATAGCTTACGCTCAAACAGTATTGTTTTAATATTTTGTTTTGACAGATAGTAACCGGCAACAAGCCCTGACGGGCCTCCGCCAACAATAGCAACATCACTGACAAGTGAATTTTTTAATCGCTGAAAATAGCGATCAATAATTGCCGATGTAATGGTGACTTCATTAAGTTCCATAGATGTTTCCTCCATAAATAATATTTAATTTATTTCATTATGTTATCCCATGTAATTCTTTTTTTGTTAAAAACAAAGCAGCTTATTGCTTAAAAATTAACTTTTTGAGTCATACTAATCGTTAATTTTATGCTCATCTTTAACCAGTATTGTTACACTTGCATAACATACATAGCCACTCATATTCATAATCAAACATGCTCAATTTTTGCATACTGTTCCAGCTCTGATGAAGTCATTGCATATAACTCATCAAGTAGTTTTATCATAAAGCTTCCTGGAGCAGTTGCTTTTTTGGCTGCTAACTCCCCTGCAATACCAAAATACGCTAATGCACAGGCTGTTGCTTTAAGGTAATCGTTTTCAACTGCACAGAATGCACCTATTAAGGCTGTTGCTGTACAACCTGTACCAGTAACCATACTTAAAAGTTTGTGCCCATTATGCACTTTTACTATTTGTTTACCATCAGTGACAATATCTGTTGGCCCTGTGATAGCAACTATCGCTGAATTTGTGGTAGCTAAAGTAGTTGCTACTTCAATTGCATCATCAACTGAATGTAAGGTATCAACACCTTTTGTCTGAGTATTAGTATCAGAAAGTGCCAGCATTTCTGATGCATTCCCGCGAATGACTGATATAGCACCAGTGTTTAATATTTTTAATGCTGCCTGGGTTCGCAACGTAGTTGCGCCTGCACCAACAGGATCCAGTATTACCGGTATTCCTTTTTTGTTTGCGGTGCCTGCCGCAATTACCATTGAATGGATCCATTCGTTATCAAGCGTACCAATATTAAGAACCAGTGCATTTGCTATGCCAGTCATTTCCTGCACTTCATTATATGCATGTGCCATCACCGGCGAAGCACCACAGGCAAGCAGTGCATTTGCAGTGTAGTTCATTACTACAAAATTAGTGATATTATGGATTAGTGGTTTTTGTGATCGTACTTTTTCAAGTATAATGCGTGCATCTTTTCCTGTTGCCATATATTTTCCCTTTCTATTTGTTATAATAATTCACATTCATTATGCGTTTTGATAGCACACAGCTTCCCACACATAGTGCATACCTGTTCTTTATAATCTTCACTTTTTTTTCTGCGTGCGCGTGCCATATCAGGATCAATTGCTCTGCTGAACATGCCTTCCCAATCAAGCGCTTTTCTGTATTGTGACATTTCAAAATCCTGCTGTATTGCTTTAGGTATGCCCTTAGCAATATCAGCCGAATGTGCAGCAATGCGAGTGCCTATCACACCCAACCTAACATCTTCCACCGTTGGCAGGCACAGATGCTCGGCAGGTGTCACATAGCACAAAAAGTCAGCACCAGCAAGCGCGGCGATAGCTCCTCCAATTGCTCCAACGATATGGTCATACCCGGGAGCAGCATCAGTGGTTAATGGCCCAAGTACATAAAATGGCGCGTTATCACAAATACGCTTTTCCGCAATGATGTTTGCAGTTATCTGGTCCATGGGGACATGTCCTGGCCCTTCTACAATGACCTGCACACCAGCTTCACGTGCTCTCTTTACCAGCTGGCCTAATATTACCAGTTCTTCTATCTGCGCTGCATCGGTAGCATCAGCAATGGCACCTGGACGCAAGCCATCTCCTAAACTTAAGGTTACATCATATTTATGAGCTATCGCACATAACTTATCGAAATGCTCATACAATGGATTTTCTTTTTTGTGATGTGCCATCCATGCTGCAAGCAATGACCCACCACGGCTCACAATTCCCATAACACGTTTTTGCTTTGATGCCAATTTAGCGCTTGCCATAGTTACACCGCAATGAACAGTTATATAATCAATACCTTCTTCACACTGCTGTTCTATTGCATCAAAAAGCTGGTTCTCTGACATATCCAGAATTGATTTTTCCTTTGCCGAAAGCTCTGCTGCCACCTGGTAAATAGGCACCGCACCCACCATTACCGTTGAATGTTCCAGAACCATTGCTCTAATTGTCTTTAAATCACCTCCTGTTGAAAGATCCATCACGCTGTCTGAACCATAATAAATAGCTGCTTCAAGCTTTTTCATTTCTTCTTCAATATCAGCATGGTCAGTTGATGTCCCTATATTTGCATTTACCTTGGTAAGCAAACCTTTCCCAATAGCACGCACATTAAATGTCCTTTTCACGTTTTTAGGAATAACCGCCCACCCTTTTGCTATTAAATCACGCAACTGGTCAGCTGATATACCTTCATGTTCCGCTGCCTGCTGCATCTCCTTGGTGATAATACCCTGTTTGGCATAATCTAATTGTGTCATAATGGTAACCCTCATAACAAAAAACCGCCCAGCGTGTGGGCGGTTTTTAAAATTTTAATAAATGTAAAAAAACAGAAGCAATTATAAAAACTACTCCCTCCGCTGGCATTACCCAGATCAGGTTCTAAGGGTATACTCTCAGGCCTGTGCACCAGCACAAACCACCCCTGCTTTAAAGAACTTTTAGTAAACACAATATACTAATAACTATATAAAAAATCAAGTAAATACAATAATTATTTCTTAAAAAAATATTGTCTTCGTTCGGGTATGCTTTTAGGCATGCCACCATTTTTAATAAATTCAGGATCATTATATAGTCCACAATAACAATGTCCATATTCTTTGATGTCAGGTGGACAGTAATCACACGGACATAGTATATCTTTATCCTTTTCACGAATGCCATCTGCATCCCTGCATGGACAAGAATAATAGCCATAACGGTTATAATTTGTTGTAAGCCCTTCAATGAGTATTTCAAGAAATTCTTTGTCAGGATGTAACACCCAACCATGTTTTGCAGCTACCATCCGGGCAAATTGCATTGTTTCTTCAATTGTTTTTTCTCTTTTCATTTTTTTACTCCAATTTCAGCATACGCCGCCATTCTTCTTCAATAAAGCCAGTAAAAAATGTGTTGTCATCAATAACCAGAAAAGGAAATGCAACATACATATTAGATTTTTGAACAAGATAATCCTTTAATTTATTTTTTTCATCTGAAGGCAATAAATCCACATAGACAAAGCGGTATTTAACCGAATTGCTATCAAGAAAATTCAATGCACGTTTGCAATGCCCACATGTTGAAAGCGCATAAATTGTAACATTACCTGCATCATGTTTCCCATCACGGTAGGTAAATTGTATATTTTCTATCATAATATTGTCTCCAATTAAATATTGTATAGCATGTTACACTTTAAACCGTTTTACAATATTATTCAATGTTTCTGCCTGTGACGATAATTCTTCGCTTGCTGCTGCCAGTTCTTCAGAACCACTAGATACTACTTGTGTTACATCATTTATTTGATTTATTGCACGTATTATCTCATTAGTAGACGCACTTTGCTCTTCCATCATTATTGATATTTCTTCAGACATCCTATTAACTTCTTCAACCTCAGCTTTTACACTATTGCTCATGTTATTGAGCTCCTGTGATGACTGAGCAATATTTTCCATAAGTACAGCGGTAGTTTTTACATTTTCAATAATTTTTCGCAGTGAATTGGCAGTCTTTTCCACAAGTTCAGAACCTGCATTTACTTTATTGTTGGTTTCAAGAATGAGTTTATTTATTTCTTTAGAACTTTGTGCTGTCTGATCAGCTAATTTTGATATCTCTTCAGCAACAACTGCAAAACCTTTACCATATTCGCCAGCACGTGCAGCTTCAATTGATGCATTGAGCGATAATAAATTAATTTGATCAGAAATGTCTGATATAATAGTGACTATTTCTGTTATCCTCCTGGAGCTTTCATTTATGGCACGCATCCCATTGACAGTGCTTCCCAACACTGATTCGCCTTCTTTTGCGTATCCATGAGTTTCATCAGCCATCTTATATGCATCCTGAGCATGTTGATTAATACGCTCAATGGCTTCAGCTAAGTATTCCATTGAATTACGAGTAGCATCTGCTTTTTTTGCCTGTCCTTTTGCATTTTGGGATACTGAATCGATAGTTGCCTTAATTTCTTCCATAGCCGATGATGTTTCCTCAATAGATGCTGCCTGGTCCTGAGCAACATTGGCAAGTTGCTGACTGGATTGCGTCATTTCAGTAGAAGACGATGCCACATGATCAGCTGCATCTTTTACCGCTAAAATGAGTTCACGTAAATTATCAATAAACTGATTAAAAAGCTCTGCTAAACGTCCAACCTCATCCTGCCGCTCTATTGCAATTTTACGCGTTAAATCTCCCTGTCCCTTATTAATATCTTCCAGCGATTGTACCATTGCATCAAGTGGATGTAAACCCCTATGCACCACACCTCTTATAAGTACTATCGCTACAACTAATATCACAATATTAATCACAATACTTATAAGTAATATCTGAAACCGTGCAGCAAAATAATCCTTTAATGAATAAATTATCTGAAATGCTCCGTGGATTTCCCCTTCTTTCCATCCTTCCATTGGTCCACCTGTTGGGTCCTTGCCATCCTTTCTACCCCACAATGTATATGACTGCCCAGGATCACCATGGCATATTAAACAATCTTTTGAAAGTTTAACCGGCTTGAAATAGCGTAATGCATTATTTTCATAATCTATCATGAAATATTCAGACACGTTTTTAGATTTTATCTCATTCAAAACTTTTTGTTCCAGTGGTGTTGGTGTATTTTTTGGATTTCGAGGATATTCTTTAGGAACCCTGAATTCATACCCTAAAACATTTGCCTTTTTTTGCATTGCAACAATAGAAGAAAAAACTGGTACTGTATATACAAATTTACCCTTAATATCTTTTTTGAGATAGTCTTTATCATAAATCTGCCGCTCCCAGTTATCAGCCATATATTCTCTGAAGGCTTCTCCCATTGTACAGATGGAACGAGCTTTATCTATAAATTGCCGCTCAACCTCGTTTATATAACTAATTCGCCAGAATATGTTGGTAAATGCTAAACTTAAAATAAGAACAACAATTACGCCCACAGTAACTTTTGTTCGTATACTCCAGTTTTGTATTATTGTACTTATCTTTTGCATAGATACTCCATAAAGCAAATAGTTTATTAAAATTGCAAATCAGTTATTAGCTGTTTGTATATTTATACATATAAATTAACAAGTCAAATCTATTTTAATTAAAAAATTTACAATCACATATAAACGCTCATATGCAGACTTTTAAATTGAGTCAAATAAACTTTCAAATTGTTGCATTGCCTCACAAAAGGCATTAGAACGTATATCCTTCAAGGCATCATAATTTTTAATTAAGACATCTACCACATTACCATCAAGGGTATTATTTTTAGCTTTTTGTAACTCTTGTATAATCATATCATCATCCATTGAATTTCTATATGGACGTGATTCTGCTAATGCAGTAAACATATCAGCCACTGCCATTATACGTGAACCCACACTTAAATCTTCACCAGGAGTTTTAAATGGATAGCCACTCCCATCCATTTTTTCATGGTGTAATGCTGCCCATTCATTTATAATCTTAAACACTGTATTATCTATCTCATCAAGAATTCTATAGGTAAAATACGTATGTTGTTTCATTATTCGCCATTCATTTGAAGTAAGTTTATCTGGTTTTTCCAGTATCGATAATGGAATTGCAAGTTTCCCTATATCATGCAGGTGGCCGGCTATGTCAAGCATGAGACATTCGCGTGGTGAAAAATTGAGTAGTTTCCCTAATTCTTTGGCAACCATTGCTACTGATGTGGAATGTGTTGCAGTAAACCTGCTTCTAAAATCAATTATTTTTGTGAAAAGTAATGCAATGCTATGTATTTGTTCTAAACTAAGAAAAGGGTCATAAAATATATAACCTTTTAAGCTTTTTTCAATATTGTTAAACTGTAAATCAAACCAGAATGACTCCTGATCTGCTAATTGTATGAAACTGCGAACTATATCAGGATTAAATCTATCCCCTGAATACTCACGGATGGTTTTGCACACATGATCTTTTTGACTCAACACATCGTTTTTATACTCTATACAGACATCAACTCTATCTGCAAGGTGAATTATTTCAGCAGCTAATGGTACTGTACCATTATTTTCAATATGTTTTTTTTCAGTATACAGTGTATGGTGATATAATACAATAGGGGCTATATCTTTTGTCATCTGGCAAGAATCAAGTAAACGATAGCCCATTAAACTATGATAGTCAATTCCACCTTTGTAGTTAAAATCAACCAATTCTTTGTAATCGGTTTCTTTTAAAACACCTATATCATGTAATGCAGCAGCAACAACTGTTTTTGTTATTTCATCAGCGGAAAGTCCCATATTATGGCATAATCTACCAGCGATATATGCAACCCGTTTATTATGGCTTCCAATATCATGATCTACTAAATCAATTGATTTAGAAAGAGCCATAAAGATGTCAACAAGAAGTGGCATATACGCCTTTACTATTTAATCAAATATATAAATAACATTTAATAAATTCAAAATCGATTAATAGTATACTACATAATCAATATAAAACAAAAAAATAATAGTCCAACTAGACTTTATTACTATATTTATATTTATTTGTGTAAAAGATGCATTTCTCTTACGTTAAGGTTATTTCTTTAACTATGTCTATAGTATTTTATACAAAACGCGAATTTTTGTTGTTTAACATTGAGTGATCTTCCCAGTGTATATCATTTTATTCTTTCCTTATTCTTACGTAAGTGCGTCTTTCAGCTTATTATTTTTTTGAAATATTTTTTTAGGATTGTACTTATACAATTGCACTTTCATTCATCCAGGCGGTAACAAAAGAAAATGCCAATGAAAAATGCTTTTTTCTTTTAGCACTTTTCTCCCCACACTAATATTTCCTTTTTATTGAAATTGCCAAAAAATAAAAAAGCTACCGGTTTTGGTAGCTTTTGACTGGTAAATAATAATTTTAAAATTAAAGATTATTACCCATCAATGGCCTTCCCGCAAGCTTTCTGCAGGGGGGTAAATACCCCTGGCTCTTCTATACACTGCAATGCCAAACCTTATACACCCACATATCACCACCCACACTGCAATTATTGAAGAGATTGTTAATGTATGGATTACTGCAGTGTGATATTCACGAATAAGATACAATATCAGTTCATCCATTGTGCACCTCAAAAAATTGGTTTTACAATAATTTCATTATTACTGTGAAAGTATACATAAATATTGTCAATATAAAATTTTTAATTTTAAAAAATTATTTTATTTCACTCATCCTAACATATGTTGTACAAGCACAATAGTATTTTATAATTTATATTGATTCGTTTATCAAAATAAATCATATAGCACTTTTCCTCCTTCCACCTGCGTTTTTACTCTCAGAGTGAAAATAAAAACTGTTTGACTTTATTTATTTGTATGGTATTTTCTGGCAAAAATCTTATAAATAGTAACTATCGCTAAAATAGTTTACCTAAAAAATTATTAGGTGCTGTATGTTTTTAGCTATTGAGGTAATGATACTACAAGAATGAGTATTATCGATAACTACAGACAATTATTACAAAAAATTGATCTCATCGCCAGGCAATGTAATAGAAATCCTGCTGAGATTTCTATTATTGCAGTCAGTAAAACATTTCCTGCTCAAACCATTCAAGAAGCTATTGATCAAGGAATAACCCTATTTGGCGAAAATCGAGTTCAGGAAGCAAAAGCAAAAATCCCACAGTTACAGGGCACATTTAGCTTCCATCTTGTTGGTCACCTGCAATCAAATAAAGCAAAAGATGCCGTCAGGTTATTTGAGTGCATACACTCCATTGACAAGCTTTCAACTGCAATTGAGGTTGACAAAGAAGCTAAAAAGATTAATAAAATACAAAATATTCTTATTGAAGTAAATACTTCAGGTGAACCATCAAAATTTGGTGTTGAACCTGAAAAAGCGTTTGAATTGTGCAAAGGTATTCTGGAGCTGCATAATATTATTTGCATTGGCTTTATGACAGTAGGCCCATTAACCGACAATCGTGATAGGATACGAGAATCATTTAGAACATTGAGGGTCTTGAAAGAAGAAATAAACAATAAATTGAATATAACTTTGAAGGAATTGTCAATGGGAATGTCGGGGGATTTTGACATAGCTATTGAGGAAGGTGCCACAATGGTGCGTATTGGCACTGCAATTTTTGGACAAAGGATATCGTAATGGATCTGGGAAGGTTATCTATTGGTTGTATTGGACTTGGTAATATGGGAAGTGCAATATGCATTGGCCTATCACAGTTATTACATCCAAAAAGCATTATTGGCTATGATGTCGATAGTTCTAAAGTAAAAGATCTTTCACAGAAAATTAATCTTTCTGCTGCAAGCTCTATTCAGGAACTATCGGACAAAAGTGATGTCATTATAATAGCTGTAAAACCTAATATGGTTGGGACAGTTACCAACGAAATTAAAAGTAAACAAAAAGCTACATTGATTATTTCAATCGCAGCGGGTATTACACTTGCCAGGCTGTCAGAATGGCTTGGCGATAGTTACCGAATTATACGCTGTATGCCCAATACGCCTGCGTTAATTGGCGAAGGTATGTCAGTATTATCAACCGTTTCTGCAACCGAAAATGACATGCATATTGCGCAGGCTATTTTTAGCGCATTAGGCAAAGTAATGATATTGCCTGAGAACCTTATGGATGCAGTTACAGCAATGTCAGGAAGTGGACCTGCGTATGTCTTTACGTTTATCCAAGCAATGGCTGATGGTGGAATTAAAGCAGGATTATCTCGTAACGACGCACTGACCTTAGCTGCGCAAACTGTTCTTGGTGCAGCAAAAATGGTTTTGCAGGGCGAAGAGCCAATAGTACTAAGAGGTAAAGTTACTTCACCTGGCGGAACTACTATTGATGCCATTCATGTACTGGAAAAAAATGGATTTTCCGGTATTGTCATGGATGCAATTGAGGCTGCCTATAAAAAATCACAAAAATTGGGGGAAAAGTAATGCTTACAAACTACCATATATGGCAGATAAAAAAAGCAATCAGGTTCATGATACCGGTCATCATTGCTATTTTTGTTATTGGGAATATCATAGCTTTCTTTATAAAAAACCCAATCAAGGTGCCTGATACTGCGCTGTATAAAAAAAATGGATTTCTTCTTTTTAAGGATGCATCTTTGTATATATCGCTTCTTGAAAAGTATCCTTATAGCCCTGGAGTTAAACTTACAATTTATACTATCCGTGAAGGCGAATCGTACTGGGATGTTATTCAACGATATGGCATCAGTATTGATACCTTTATTGGTGCCAATCCTCAGTTAGATTCATTACTTGCAAAGGCAGGCACCAAAGTTGTTATCCCCCATAAAGATGGACTCCTAATTGTGTGCAAACATTTCTATGATGCATGGCTTGCTAAACTCTTTACAAGTGGTAAAGGTTCAATTAGCGGCAGATACATACACCATCCACTTGAATTATTAGCAATGGATGATATCCGGTTTGCATTTATTGAAAATGCCCGTCCTATAGCAGTGAATAGTAAAATTGAAAAGCTTTATACTCTAAGACAAAAATTCCAGTCACCCATAAATGGAAGGTTTACATCCATGTACGGCGACAGGGTTGACCCGCTTGAACATGGCATGGCTTTCCATAATGGGCTTGATATCTGTGCACCGCAGGGTACTCCTATTAAACCAGTTCAAAAAGGGTTTGTCAATTTTACTGGTTGGTTGGATGGGTATGGGTTTACAATCATTATTCAGCATGATGAAGGTTATGAAAGCTGGTATGGACATTGCCAGAAAATATTTGCCCAAACAGGCGAATTTGTAACAACTGATACAGTCATTGGAACGGTAGGCTCGACAGGAAGATCAACTGGCCCTCATCTTCATTTTATGTTGTTGCAGCACGGCAAGATGCTTAATCCTATCATGTTTATATGGTAACTTACTTTAAGAAAAATTTGGATTTTGAAATAAACCTTTTTCAGCTTTAATTAAATCTTGTTCATCATCCACTTCATACCACCCAAATCCTGAAAGGTCACATATTGTTGGTGCGGTTTTAGGATTTTCTGCAAGTATTTGTAAAATATTTTCCACTACCGCTTTTTCTCCAAACCTTTCTATTGCCCGGTATGCTGAATCTCTATATACCGTTTCCATGGTTCTATCAACATACGTCATTCCTATATATCCACAGTCAAAATCATGCAGTTGTTTGCTTATATGAATAACTGTCTTCTTATCAGCATCTAATTTAACCTTCATATCATCAGGACCCAGTTTTCTGTCAAAATCACACATGGCAGTAATTTTATTAAATGATTGCTTCATCTTTTCAAACATAACCCTTGGATAAATATGATCAACATTAGTTATAAGGAATGAATCATGAGCAAATGTTTTTAATGCGGTAATTAAAGTAAATATATTGCCTTTATGGTATTCTTTATTTTCAAGTATTTTCAAATGTTCTATCTGTTTTTGTTTCAAATGCTTTTCAAGGTCGTTAAAAGCAAAACCACCTACAACAATGATTTCATTAAAAAAATTAAGATCAAAAAATTCAAACAAATAGTCTATAAGAGGTTTCCCATTTACCTGTACCATCCCTTTTGTCTTGTCTTTAGTCATTTCACCTAATCTGCTACCAGTACCTGCTGCTAATACAATTGCACGCATGATAATAACTCCTTCAATGATTCAATTGTTACTATATTGGGATATTTTTGTAAAAATTGCTCCCTGGTAAAAGTTCCACATAAACCTATAAATTTAATATTATTCGTAATAGCCTTTTCTGCATCTTTAAGTGAATCGCCAACAAAAGTCAAATCTTCTTTTTGCAAATTGAAGTGCTTAATTACATATTCAAAATGTTGTTTACCTTTTTCAAAACCATCTTTAAAACCTAAAACTATGTCAAATTGCAGTCCTTCCCTGCTGATAAATTGCTCTATGAGATATTGAAAATTATTTGACGAAACTCCAACTATAAATCCTGAGCGACGCAATTCACTGATCACATATCGCACTTCCTGGGAAAACGTTGATCTAAAAAAACCATCTTTTTTTGTTTCTTCAAAGATTGCAGCTTTCTGGCTGTTTGTTGGATCACCAGGCAAAATTATCTCAAGCTGCTGGAAAAAAGGAACGCCCGATGTTTCTAAGTATCTTCTGCGTGCTTCCTCAAACGAAATTTCTGGATGAAATCTATTGATTACTTCACCAGCTATATCAGCAAATCCTTCCATGGTATCAACCAGAGTACCATCAAAATCAAAAAGAAGAGCCTTTGTTTGAATGATCATGTACAATTATTCCTATTTTATTAAGCTTGCAGCAACTATCACATAAAACCAACTGTTACTGCTTATATATTAGTACATATTAAAATTTTTTATCAATCTTGTGGATTTTATATGATTGTCAATAGAAAAAATTATATTATAATGTAGCATAACAGTTTTACTTTTAAAAGAAAATCAACACAATACTTGACATATGATTAAATATATTTACAGTATAAGACATCATGACAAAAAATACTATGAATTCAGATGAATACATTACAATAGAATTAGCTGATACTATTGATCTACATTGTTTCCATCCTAATGACATAAAAGGTATTCTTGATGAATTTTTAGATAATGCTCTCACAAAAGGCTATAAAAAGGTTGAGATAATTCATGGTAAAGGAAAATCAGTAATCAAATCACTTGTTCATAACTATCTCAAAAAAGATTCAAGAATTATTAATTTTTTTGATAAACCCGGCAATTGGGGAACAACAGTTGTCATTTTGAAAATTGGAGAATGAAATGAATACAATAATTATTACCGGAGGTACGGGATTTATTGGATCATATCTGACGCAAAAACTACTGACAAAGGGATATTCTGTTGTAATATTAACACGTACCCCTGATAAATTTTTATCACATACTCCTGCATTGAAGTATGCAGGATGGGATGGGAAAACTGCTGATGGTTGGGGTAATCTTGTTAATGAAGCCAAAGCTATTATAAATTTAGCCGGCGAATCAATTGCAAGCACCCGATGGACCACGGAAAAGAAGTCAAAGATATTGCTAAGCAGAATCAATGCAGGTAACGCCATCATGGATGCAATAAAAAAAGCAAAACATTATCCTGAAGTATTAATACAGGCTTCTGCCATTGGATACTACGGTTCAAGAAGTGAATCATTAACTGAAACATCAAGCCCTGGACTGGGTTTTTTGCCTGATGTTGCTATCCAATGGGAAGCATCAACAAAAGAAGCTATTAATTATGGAATACGCCATGTAATTATTAGAACCGGGCTGGTGCTTGGAGAAAATGATGGATTTTTAAAAATATTAATTCCGGTATTTAAATGGTATTTGGGTGGATACTTTGGCGATGGCTCACAGTGGATGTCCTGGATTCATATTGAAGACGAAGTTAATGCCATTATATATTGTTTAGAAAACAATGTAATCAAAGGCCCTGTTAATGCGGTGAGTCCAAATCCTGTTAATGCAAAATATTTTTATAAAACATTGGCCAAGGTTCTAAAAAGACCATGTTTATTTAAAATCCCTGAATTTGCTATTACATTGTTATTGGGACAAATGGCAGAAGAGCTTATTTTATCCAGTCAAAAGGTCCATCCTGATGTACTGATATCCACAAAATTTAACTTTACGTATGCTAATCTTTATGAAGCATTGTATTCCTTACTATCGAAAAAATCACATTAATTCACCTAACTGAATAATCCATACTGCGACATGAATAACGTACCAGTAATTACATACGATGAAGCGCAAATGCTTGAATGGCATACCCTTTTGACATATTTCAGGGATTTTTGTTATACAGAAATAGGAAAACAATATTACACAACTTTACAACCTTTACAGTATCATGAAATCATGACACAGTATGCAAAGATAAACTGCGTAAAAGAAATTTTACGTGTAGGCCACTCTCCTGATTTTTCCGGTATATATGATATAACACCCTTACTTGATAAGGCAGCTAAGGGTGGGACCCTTTTATTAGATGAAATTTTTAAAATTCGTTTGTTCCTTGTTGCGCAACGCAGAATTACATCTTTTTTTAAATCAGTACACTATGATACATCAGTTCTTTCAGAACTTCATGCAATTAATGATTGCGCACAACTTTTCAGACTGTTAACAACCTCAATAACCGAGAATGGCAATCTTAATGAGAACACCTATCCCGCTTTACGTAAAATACAAAAAGATATCAATGAAATACGCAGTACCATAGAAAAGAATCTTAATAGCATTATGCATTCACAATCTTTGCAGAATGCATTACAGGAAAAGATTTTCACAGTAAAAAATAATAGATATGGCATCCCGGTTAAATCATCACACAAGGGTAAAATTAAAGGTACAGTTTTAGATATATCTTCTTCAGGTGCAACTTTTTTCATTGAACCTGAAAGCATTCATGAATTAAACAATACATTATTGTATAAAGAAATAGAATTGCAGCGTGAAATAGATAAAATACTTCAAATTCTTTCTTCCGAAATTGGAGTCTATTCACAAGATTTAAAACATAATACAGCCATTTTATCCTATCTGGATTTCTGCATATCCTGCGCACGTTTTGCCATTACCTACAATGCACATACACCTGCTGTTTCACCTGATCCCCTTTTAGATTGCATAAACGCTAAACATCCACTTCTTGCAATTCTTCTACGTGATGCCGTTGTACCCTGTACTATAGAATGTGGAAAATCATTCAACTGCCTCATCATATCTGGTGTTAATACCGGCGGCAAAACAGTTTTGCTTAAAATGTTAGGATTGTTTGCGCTTATGGTACGACATGGTCTTCCAGTTACAGCTAACCCCGATTCAACCATTGGGTATTTTGAAAATATATTTGTTGATATTGGTGATGAACAGAATATTATGCAATCGCTTTCCACTTTCAGTGGCCAGATAAAAAATATTGTGCGAATACTCAATCATGCCAATGATAAAAGTCTTATTTTGATAGATGAGATAATTGTTGGTACCGACCCAAAACAAGGAGCAGCCATAGCACAGGCAGTACTGGAATATCTTACTGATAAAAAGTCAATTATAGCTGTTACCACTCACTATTCGCAATTGAAGGAAATTGCATCACATGATAACCGTTTTGAGAATGCATCGGTAGTATTTGATATTCATACCATGAAACCAACATACCAGGTTCTTTCAGGTATACCAGGTGCAAGCTATACTATAGAAATAGCCAAAAATCTATCACTGCCTGATACAATTATTAATAAGGCACTATCACTCCTGGATGCAACCTCCCAATCTATTGATGCTCTTCTTTCTAAAATTACTGAACAATCGCACGCTTTGCAGCAAAAGGAGCAGGAACTATCGCTTTTAAAAGAAGAACTACAAAAATTACAGCAAGAATATACTAAAAAAATTATAGAGCTTCAGGCAACCATTGAAAAAGTCACCAGAGATCAGGCCACATCTTTTATGAATGAACTACAAGAATACCGTAATATAATTACCAATAGAATCAGGGAAATACAATCAATGTCTATGAAAGATGCAACGACTTTGATACGTGATATAACTCAATTGCAAGAAAAGGTTAAGGGCACAATTTCATCATTGCACAAGCCTCACGAAAACTCTGTGGCCTGCAATACCGAAACTGCAAAAAAAGGTGTGCGTGTGTATATACCCTCTTTACAACAATATGGTATAATTGAAGAAGTAGATGCCAAAGAACAAACCGTTAAAGTCAGAATGGGTTCTATTGCCAGTAGGTTCTCATTTGATGATGTATACTGTATTGTTGAATCAAAAAAACCTGTTGCCATAAAAAAGAAAAAGCCTGCTATAAAAGAAGAAACAACATCAGTACCCCTTACCATCCAAACACAGTACAATACTATTGACCTTCGCGGCTTGCGAGTTGATGAAGCATTACAAAAGTTAGACAGTGAACTAGATGCTATGGTAAACAGAAGTGTTCCGTCTGCTGTTGTAATTCATGGGCATGGCACAGGTTCATTGAAAAAAGCAGTGCGGGATTATGTAAAACATTCTTACTACGTTAAAAATTTCCGCCCCGGCGAGCCAGAAGAAGGCGGTGACGGCGTTACCATCATTCAGTTGCGATAGTTCATTGTAAATACTCATTGGCTGCAAATAACTGCTTCAAAAGGATCCAGGGTGATAGTTTGCCCATCAACAAATTGTTTTTCATACGATGATAGCAACACTTTGCATTTGTTACTGCAATCGACTACTTTTTTTGAAGAAGAAAAATTTAGTGCAATAATACACTTTTCATTGTTCCATACACGTTTATACAGCATGACATCATCAGGTGCTGATAAAAATTCTATGTCACCAGCATACAATTCTTTACGAGATTTTCTCAATCCAATCAATTTGCGATAGAATTGGAGCATGGATTCTGTTTGTTTAGACTGTCGTGCCACATTGATTCGTGTATAATCAGGATTGACTGGCAACCACGGTTTAACTATTGAAAAGCCAGCATAGTTGGTTGCGTCCCATTGCATGGGAGTCCGTGCCTTATCCCTTCCTGTATGAAAAGGCCAATACTTTTTACCCACAGGGTCCTGAATATATTTTCTAGTGATATTCCCATCAACCATTCCAATCTCTTCGCCATAATATATAAACGGCGTTCCTTTCTGAGTAAGCAATAAAACCGCCAGAAGTTTAGCTTTTTGTAGATCATTCCTTGCTATACGTGTAATAGCACGTGACTGATCATGATTAGAAAATACATGGCATGGCCAGCCTCTGCTGCCAATGGCATTATACCAGTCAATCATAATCTGCTGTAATTCTGTGCAATCAAACGACGCAAACATTGTTGAAAAATTAAAATTCATGTGTAACTCATCATTATTACCCAAAAACGATGCAGGCATGTGAGAATCACGAATCCCTTCATCTAAATATATTTCTCCCACACTCATTATGTCACCATAACTATCGAACATAATCCGCATTTCTTTTAATATATCATGTGTTTCAGGCTGATTACGGTCGTAAACATGCAATTGCTGATCATGCCTTCGGGGATTAGTAAAACGCAGCTTATATGGATTATTCCTGAAATGCCTGTCCTTAACCAATAAATTAATAACATCAAACCTGAATCCTTTGACTCCATTATCCATCCAGAACCGCAGCACATCAAACATTGCTTTTTTCACGTTTGGATTGCGCCAGTTTAAATCAGGTTGTTGCTTGGTAAAAAGATGAAGGTAATATTCTTTAGTTAATGGATCCCATTCCCATGCTCTTCCGCCAAATGCTGCCATCCAATTATTGGGCACTTTCCCCTTTTTGCCAGGATGCCATATATACCAGTCTCTTTTGGAATTGTCTTTTGATGAGCGTGATTCCAAAAACCATGGATGTAAATGGGATGTATGATTAAAAACCATATCCATGATAATTGCAATATTTCTTATTTCTGCTTCTTTTACCAGTCGTTTGAAATCGCGCATAGTGCCAAACACGGGGTCAATATCGCAATAATCACTGACATCATATCCAAAATCATACATTGGTGAACGGTAAATTGGTGATAGCCAGATACCATCAATTCCTAAATCCTGCAGGTAATCAAGCAACCCGGTAATTCCGTTTATATCACCAATTCCATCATTATTGGAATCTTTAAAACTGCGGGGGTAAATTTGATATATTACCCCGTGTTTCCACCAGACCTTTTTCATGAATGTTTTATTTATTCGTAATCTCTTTCTTTTGACTCTTTGACTTCCTGTTTACTAACAGTCTTTTCCATCTGCGCTTTTACATCATCAGCTTTTCCCACAGCCTGTAATGCCTTAAAGTATGCAGCAGCAGTTTCATAGACAGCCTGATCAATCCTTTCCTGTATTTTTTTGTTAGAATAATACTCCTGTGCCATAGCATCCTTAAAGGGCTTAAATAACTTTTTCATGTTACCGCCCTTCATGTTATTAGATAGCGCATACTCCTCCATCTTCTTCCATAAATCCATTGAAATGCCTTTATCAGGATTCTTTTGATATGAAGGACCCTTTTCCACTGCAACACCAAATTCATCTGTATCAATACCCCATATCACATTCTGCCAGGTTGTACCAACATTAGCTTTGAAAATTCCATATTTATAAAATTTTCCAACATCCTCTATGGCTGTTCCTGTTGTCCCATGCTGAGCAATTCCAACACCCCATGGGGCCATAGCTTTATAGGTATTATACGTTAGCTTGAGATCAATGTTACCCCGCACATTGCCATGAGTGGTACCATTATTAATGGCAATTAAATCAGGGCATTGACCTAACTTTGCCAGTGCTTCTACAAGCGTCACAGCCTCACTGACTGAAGAATTACCATGAGCACCACCAATCTCCCCAACTTCAGATTCATACATAAGTCCTGCCCGTATAACCTGTTCACTTAAAAGAGCACTCAATGCAATATTCTGTTCCATTGGTAAAAAAGAACAATCTATTGAAAATGAACCATACCCTGCCTCAATAGAAGCTTTTATAAGGGAATCAGCTTTATCAAACGCTTTGCGGGTTATCTCCTGCACTGTGGTGTGATCTCTGTGGCAGGTAAACGGAACAGCCTTTTCACCAACATTTCCCATTTTTTCATTTAAGGTTACTACCAGAGTAATAAAATCTTTAGGTGTTAAACCTGTATATCCGCCGGTTAAATCGCTTTCGGATAATGCTAATTCATATATAACTGGTGCTTGCAATTCCATGGAAGCTTTTATCAATCCGGGAATAGCAATTTCATGTCGTGTATTCACCGCCATCACCACCCAGTGATTTCCTTCTTTCATTGAAGATTGTATAATAGATTTTCCATTTACATGCATCACTTTGGAATCAGGAAATGCTTTCTTAAAATTTTCTGGACGTAAATCAAGAATACTCATATATTCCTCCGTTATTATTTATATAATTGATATATGAAATCGTAACAGTATCAAAAATTTAATCAAGCATAATTTTTTACACTGAAGAATATTCTCACCTTTCACCATTTACTATCTGTCTTATAATTCTATTTCCATTTTCATACAATATTTTTTGCAATGTTGTTTGGGTTAATCCATATTTCATTAAAGTATCTATCTCCAACTCACGAGGAAAGATAATATTGGGAAAATCAGAACCATACAAAATTCTATCCTGATATTTTTCCAGCACCTCAGAGTCCTTATGGAAAGCTCCTTCATAATCCGGTAAAAAAACAAACGCCGTATCCATCATAAGATTGGGATAATCATCTAAAAGTTCTAAAAAATCATCATATTCATACGCACCCATATGGGCGATAGTTACCGGTAAATCAGGATATTGCCTCAGTAATTTCTTAAATCCGCCAACCCCAACAAACTCGTTCCCCACCGGGCCAGTGCCAACATGCATCAGGATGCGCTTTTTATAGTGTTGTACCAGTTCATATAGTGGGAAAAGGCGCTTATCATAAGGATAAAATTTCTGAACTAAAAGCTGCAACTTAAACCCCAATACCTTGGGATGAGTAATAATATTTTCAGCAATAGCGATATCATCATTGGGATGAAATGCACCAAAGCAATACACGTTATCCTGTTCATTCAAAACCTCAAGGTTCCACTCATTTAAATGTTTTGCAACACCTTCTCTATGAGCATAATTTGAATACACAATTTTTTCAACACCACATTTCTTAAGATGTGAAATACATTCCTTATAGTACAGATGATAGATAACATCCCAACCATAGTCTTTCACAAAAGATTTCCAGATAGCATCAAACATCTTGTCCGGAAACAGATGCACATGAAAATCAATGATTGGATATTGATACATGTTCATTTTTTACCATATTCTTTGCGGTATTGTTTTGGCGACATCCCGGTCATTTTTGAAAAAACCGTACAGAACGTAGTATTGGAGTTAAAACCAACTGCAACGCCAATAGATAAAATTGAACGGTCAGGTTCTTCCAATAAAAGCTTTTGGGCTTCGTTTACTCTGAATTCATTAACAAAGGTGTTAAAATTTTTTTGGATATGTTCATTTAAAATTTCTGATAACTGATGGGTGCTTATATTAAGTTCTTTAGCCAGATCAGGCAGTGACAGTTCCTCATCAGCAAATGCTTTCTCATCTTCCATAATTTCATATAATCGCTGAATAATTTGCTGTATATCAAGCCCTTTAATCCGTGAACGTTCATATCGTGCCTTCATAGCTTCACTTTTTAATAATTTATTATAATCAGGATGACGCTGTGTAACAAGATACACAAAAGTCATTGCCGTATTAGCTATGATTACTGCCCATTCCACTATGTGTAATGAAACAAATGCTCCATACACACATATAATATTGGATACAACTATGGATAACGCAAATATGTAGCCCATTCTTGAAACACCAGGCACTACATTCCATTTTTTCTTATTCCATACATATGCCATAGTAATCAAATTAGGCAACATGAACGTTATAAGATAGATATTGGGAATTATAAAAAGCAGGTATACCCCTTTATCATAAAGCGATAATTCATAGAATCTGTCACTCAGCAGTGGCAATCCCGGGAAACATGATACACCGCAAGAAATACCTTTGATGCAAAGAGGTACCAGCAAATAGAATAAAGAAATTATAGAAGGCAAAAATACAATATAATATATTTTCTTTATATCAAAGAGGCTTGATATTATCCAGGTGTATCGCATCACCATAAGTGGCGGAACAATAAAAATTACAGGAATTGAGGCAATACTTACATAGTACCCAATACCGGAGCTATCGAACAAACCTGACGAATAGATGCATATTTGCAGAAGCCAAATTCCTAAACCAAAGAAAGAAACTGCATATAGCTTGTTAATGGTTACAATTTTTTTTTGTACAAACTGACCCATGGCAATAATCACTGAAAAAACTGCGCCATAGAACATAAAAAAATGTAATATTGACTCGCTGCTCATAGATACTCAAATTTATATAATTATAATTTTAAAAATATAAAACTTTCAAAGTTATAACTCTGAAAGACTTTGAAACATATAAATGATATACTCTGAATAGTATTATACAATACCATCCGGTCGTTATCTTGCTTTACCGGATGTAACCTATCATGGGAGGTTATTTTATGACTCAACACCAAAATGTCAATTATGAAAAAGAATTTGAAGAATACCTTAACAGGGAAAAGCACCTTGCTCTGATGGTGCTTAACAGGGCAAATAAATTTGGCGATTCAAAAATTGCTGTACGCCATAAAGCGTACGGGACATGGGAAGCATTTACCTGGAAACAATTTGGTGATTTAATTGAAGCAGCAGCTAAGGGATTGCTACTTTGGGGAGTCAAGGAATTTGAATTTGTAGGTATTTTTTCAAATAACAGAGTAGAATGGGCTGTTATTGATTATGCATCATTTGCAATACGAGCGTGTTCAGTGCCGGTTTATGCCACAAACTCAGCTAAAGAACTAGAATACATTGTTAATGATTGTGGAATACGAATTCTTTTTGTAGAAAAGCAGGAACACTATGACAAAGCAATGAGTATAATAGATTCATCAAAAAACCTTGAAAAAATCATTGTTTTTGATCGTAATACAAAAATTACCAATGACCCCCGTGTCATGTTGTTTGATGATTTTATTACCATGGGCAAAACTAAAGGCATTGATGCACAATTGCAAGAACGTTTATCAAAAGTACAGAGTGATGACCTTTCTACACTTATTTATACTTCAGGAACCACAGGCGAACCAAAAGGTGTTATGCTTACCCACAAAAACTGGTTTGCCATGTTGTTTGGAACAGGTTATCATATTCCAGTAGAACCAACAGACGTAAATTTAGCATTTTTGCCATTATCACATGTTTTTGAACGTGCCTGGAGTTATTTCATCCTTTGCAATAATGCACAGGTAGATTACTGCCATGATACAAAAGCACTTCTTGACTTCTTAAAAGAATCCAGACCACACTTTATGTGCAGTGTTCCTCGAATGTGGGAAAAGGTATATGCTACTATTATGGATGGTATAAAAAATGCACCTACAGTAAAACAGAAACTTTTCAACTGGGCACTTGAAATTGGCGGGAAATACCAGTATTTAAAGAAAGATCACAAACCTATTCCAATAGGGTTAAAATTTAAACATGCATTGGCTACAAAGCTGGTGTTACATAAAATTCGTGATCTTTTTGGTGGCAGAAACAAGGTATTCAATTGTGGTGGTTCTGCATTTTCAGGTGAAATTAGTGAATTCTTCTTTAAAGCGGGGGTATTCATTTTACAGGGTTATGGTATGACAGAATGTTTTGTAATATGTGTATCCAACCCCGAAAGAAATAAATTTGGCACCTGTGGACCTGTTGTTCCACTTATGCAGGTTCGTGTATCACCAGAAGGTGAAATTCAAGCTAAAGGTCCCAGTATGACACAGGGATACTGGAATAAACCTGAACTTACCAAAGCTCTCTTTACTGAAGATGGATGGATAAAAACAGGTGATGTTGGTTTTATTGACAGTGAAGGTTTCATCACAATTACTGACAGAATAAAAGACCTATTCAAAACGTCCGGCGGAAAATATATTGCACCACAACAAATTGAAATGTTATTCAAAGAAGATATCTACTTTGAACAAACTGCAGCAATTGGTGATGGTCGTAAATTTGTTTCAGCTTTAATTGTTCCCGCATTTGAACAACTGGAAAAATGGGCAAAAAACAATAATATTAACTTTTCTTCACGTGAAGACCTTGTAAAACATCCAGAAATAATTAAATTCTATCGTGAAAGAATTGATTATTTAACACGAGATTTGGGACAGGTTGAAAAGATTAAAAAATTCACATTACTTCCACATGAATTTACTCAGGAAAGTGGTGAAATGACACCCACCCAAAAAATAAGACGCAAAGTAATAAATGAACATTACAAAGATATTATTGAAGCAATGTATGCTGAGTAAAAAATATAAGGCCGTCTCAAAACAAACCTTGGGGCTCGCAATGACGTGGGTGCAATGTCATTGCGAGCGTAGCGCCTGTGCTGAGCTTGTCGAAGCGAAGCAATCTTAATGCCGCAGAAGACAAGATTGCTTCGTCACTTCGTTCCTCGCAATGCCACGGGTGCAAAGTCATTGCAAAGAGGTGTCTTTTATGACACCCCCTTTTTTTCTTTTAAAAAATACAGAATTACTTGACATTTACTATCTCTTTAGTTATATTTAAGTATATTCTTAATATCTTAAAAGGAGTTCATGTATGTACAATATTAAAACAATTATAACTTTAAGTTTTATTTTTATTGCTTCCATGGTATTTGCACAGCATCAACATGGTATAGGTATGATGTATCATATGTATGATCCATCATCTGAAGTAACAATATCTGGTACAATTGAAGATACTGTAACAGAATCCCACCCTTGTTGCGGTTCAACTATGAATCATTTTTATATAAAAGTTAAAAGTAATAAAGAAACAGTTAAAATATTTTTAGGACCAATTGACTATGTAAAATCACAGATAACAATTAAAAAAGGTGACAATGTAACAGTAGTGGGATCAAAAACAACAATGAACAATGAAACTGTTATAATTGCAAAAACAGTTAAAACCAAGGATAAGGAAGTAACTTTCCGTAATGATGACGGTACACCCAAATGGGCCGGTCAGATGAAGTATAAAATGAAGAAGTAATGTTTAAAAATAATATTAATAAAAAATAAGGGACTAAATTACGTCCCTTATTTTTATTATATGAAATAAATAGTTTTATGGTAATCCACAATTTATTTGGTTTTTAATCTATATACTCCATCCCATTTCTTTGGTGGAGGATTTTTGGCAAATTCTTTACAACGTTCTATATACGTTTTACAGGGACCATCATCGGGAACAATCTTAAGCCCGGCTTTAAAGGCTGTTTGTGCATCCTCCCATTCCCTGTTCCTGAAAAACTCCAATCCTTCTTTATATTTCTTCAACATTTCATACATGTAATCAGGGAGTGTACCTTTTTTCCCCAATAACTCGTACACCTTAATTGGCTGCTCTTTACCAACAACCCGTATTAAATCAAGCTCCCGTGCTTCTACAACATCTTTTACACGTTCATATGTTGTTTCACTTATCATAGCATACGTACCATAATACTTATTTGCTCCTTCTAATCGTGAAGCCAGGTTAACAGCATCACCCATCATGGTATAATCCATACGCTGTCGTGAACCCATATTCCCAACTACAGCATCACCAGTGTTTATCCCCATTCTTACCCTTAATTCAAATGTGCCCTTCTTACGCCATTCTTCTCGTAGTTCGGCAAGCCGCCGTTTCATATCAATAGCTGCTAAGCACACCCTTTGTGGATGGTCCTCAAAGGCAAGAGGTGCTCCAAAAAACGCAATTATTGCATCCCCTTCATATTTATCTACAGTACCTTCATAACGTAAAATTATATCCGTCATTTCGGATAAATATTCATTTAATAGTGCAACAAGCTGTGGTGGAGTTAATTTTTCTGAAATTGATGAAAATCCTGCTACATCTGAGAAGAAGATACTTATATTTCGCAGTTCGCCTCCTAACTGCAATTTGCCGGGATCCTTTATGAGTTCTTCAACAACCCGCGGTGCCATATATTTTGAGAACACCTCTTTAATATACCGCTTCTGGCTTTCCTCACTCATGAACTTGACACTACTTACAATTGCTGAAGGTAAAAGTATAGCCAGCGATACACCCAGTTGGTCCAAATAAAGATTTTGAAATGCAAATAATGCTATGTTAATAATATTATACACCACAAGCGTTCCAACAATTGCTGTTATTGTACCTGTTGCACTTAACCGTTGAACAGCAAGCACCAGTATAACTGCCAATACTAGTATTAAACAATAATCTATCCATTGTGGAACCTGATAGATATAGGCTTGCTGTAAAACCGTGTTGATAAAATTATGATAGGTGCCAACCATGAGATATTCCGACGATAGCGGTGTCACACCAATATCATGTGAAGCTGTTGCTGTTAATCCTATTATGCATGAATGATCTTTTAACCTGTCAACCTCAAGCACCAGGCGTGCAGCGTTGATAAAATTAATTAAATTTATACTTGCCTCTTTTAACTGATTATCTTTGCTTTCTTTTAGTTGTTTATTGATTTCAGCTAACTGATTTTCAAGATTCTTTATATATCCACTTTCTATCTCATATAGCCGTTTACGATTAGTTTTTATTTTTCCCCATAGATCCTGTTTGGCTTTCAGGTCTTTTGTTTTTTCAAATATTTCACGCATGGTAGACAGTTCGCCATATAATCTGCTTCGTTCAGTGTTTTTAGACTGCACCTCCTGCTCATCAAAGAACTCATGGATTGTGTCTTTAACTTGATTATATTCCAGCAGTGCATAAAAAGATACATGATTGAAAGTCTCAGTAAATTCTCCACTCCAGTGAACATATGCCATTCCATCATCATCAATTGGGATGACATAATCCTTTTTTTGCAAGGTTATTGGGTCAATTGCATTGTGCAGTATGATATGTTTGCCATGTACTATCTCCACATCAGTTTTTTTAACTTTCATCAAATCCATCAACATAACCATAGCCATGTGGAAATAAATTCTGTCATTGAATACACGTATAAGTCGTATGCGGCGGGCAATACCATCAATATCAAAGTCACTATCCACATATCCAAAATCCCTGGCACTCATGGCAAGTTCTGGTATTGGATACTGAATAATTACTCTGGAGGGATCAACGTAACGTGAAAATTCTTTTTGCTTATCTTTGGGAACCGGAATTGAAGCTATTTTCTCAAAGCGCTGAATGGATTCATTTCGTTTTTGCTGCTCTTCTGGTGACAATTTTGTTTGCGTCAGCGTGCGGTTTAAAAATGAATATGCTAACACAACATTATTTTTAGCAATAGCTTCCGAAAACAGTCGGTCGCTGTCAAGTATTGCCTGATTAAGTTCTTCATACGTTATTCGTTTGCCAGTTTTTGCTTTTTCCTCAACAATTTTCAATATGTCAGGTTGTGCATACCGTGGTGATTTATCCATAAATTGAATATCAAAGGCTATTTGTTTTGGCCCTATATCCTTTATCACTTCAAGACCACTGGCATAGATATACCGTGGCCATGGAAATTGGCCAACATTGCTGATACTGTTATCATCAATATCAAGAAAGGTAAGATATTCCCATTGTGGAAGCTGTGGTTTTATTTTAAACCGCACATCAAATAATTTGTATTCAAAAAGCCTGTACACATTAGTGAACAAAAAGCCAATAATAAGCAAACCTAAAATCAACCCTAATGCAGTTCCATATAATGGATTTGATTCAATATTTTTTCTTATAGTATCAAATTTTTTTTCTGGCATAAACCACCTGCTTTTCTTTGTTTTTCTGCATTATAACAGATTGTTGGTAATTTTTACAAGTATATTAATAATAATGCTGTAGTAATTTATGCAGTTTTATTGCAGTCTAATTGATTGTGAATCAAACGCATTTTCAAGATAACATATTCCATTGATTTTATAAAAGCCTCATTAATTGGAAATCTTTCACCTTTTACAGGGTCAATCATCATCGACTGCATTGAAAGAGAACTCATCTGTGGGAATTCACTTGTGTGGATGCCAACCATTTCTTTTTTTTGAGTATATTGCTTTTGTAGCGTTGTACATGCTACAGGAACTATCGCCCCATATTTATTTTTCATAAAACTAAAACCAAATAAGCGACACACCAACGGCCTATATTCATATACAGCACAATTTCCAACATTGTTGTACAGTGTTTCAGAATCATAAAATGGGCACAGATTACTAAAAGCTTTATCAAGCCAAAACTGATAGGAATTATTTTCATACAGGTATACACAGAGCGGTAACATTTCAATTATTGATGCTTCAATATTATGGCAAGCTGTATTGCAGCACTGGCCACAACCGTTTGGACAGCTTACCGAAAATAAACTTTTTACATTACTGGTGATTGTTTCAATTTCTTCATACAGTTGGATAATTTTTTGCAGTTGTGGAAATAACGAATAATAATTTTTACTAATATACATAATCTTGCAACACCACTTTTGTAGATTAGAAAATTATTACTGTTACATAAGGAAGTAAATTCAAAATAGGTAATGTGCTGTCAACTTATTTATTTAATGCATTGTGAGATTCTTTAAATGCATGTGCTCGTTTGGACCATAAAGAAATTTTTTTCCTTTCAAGCTTTGAGTATATGCACCCACAATATTTCTGGCGATACATCCCATATTGTTTGGATAATTCTATGGAATGCTGGTAGCCACCATTTGATTTAAAATCTGAAGGTATATAGGTTACCTTATACACTTTTGAAAGCGTGCTGCCTATCTCATTTATTTTTTCAGCATCTTTATATGGGCTGACGGTTAACGTGGTGCATACAGCAGCAAATTTTTGTTCCCGTGCAAGTTTAAATGTTTCCTCTAAACGGAATGCATAGCATGCATGACAGCGCGGCGATAGTTCCCCATAAAAGCGATAAGGCTTTATTGTATTAAACCATTCCTTTTGATTATATTGTCCGATAGTTATTGGGATGGAATGAAGACGTGAAAATTGTTCCACTTCATACAGTCGCCTTTTGTATTCCGACTGTGGTGATATATTGGGATTGTAATAAAAAACATGGATAGAATAGCGAGACACAAGGACAGAATACACATGTGTTAAACACGGTCCACAACATGTGTGTAACAGAACAGTTTGTAATTGACTATTTCTCACTTAAGATACTTATCAATAAAACTATTTAACTTTTTCAACTTTGCAGGATTTACTTTGCCATCAAGCCACAATAAAAGATCTGCATTCACACCGCGGTTACAGTTGTATTCGTGATGAATCACAAAATTAGCAATTTCAAATTTCAGCTTTTCAAAAATCTCTTCAGCAATACACAGATTTGAAGGCTCGGGTCCAATACAGTCAGCAATTTTTACGATGATCTCATGTTTGTTGATTTCTTTGATCTCTTCACGGTAAGGTTCGTCAAAAATACATTTTGCTAAACAAATATTATCAGAAGGGGATAAATACCATCCATTTATCCCAAAAGAAGCCTTGTTTTTCTTCTTCATTGATTATCCCTCTTGTACCATGGCTAGATATAAAAACTAAATACAACATAATATTTCTATAAAATATATAAAAATATTATCAAAATGTCAAATATTTAAGGCTAAATTGCTCCATGAAACTAAATTTTTTTTTGATTCTCCATATATTTGTCATTGGTAAATAAAATTATTTTTTTTGCTTGACATGTTTACATTCAATTGATTATTGGTTTACACATCATTAAATGAATGTATTAACTATGGAACTATCATTGTATAACATCATCAGCAAAAGCTATTATTTTTGGTTTTATTATTTTTATAGCAGGGCTCGTCTGTAGCTTTTGCTGATGCTGTTATATATGCAAGGGCCGCAGGCGGGTAGCCGGCGGCCTTTGTTATTTAAGGATTCATGTATAAGGCCGCCACCCTCCGGGCTCGTGAATGAATTTTCAAATTTACGGAGGAATATATGGCCACATGTAATGCAGATCCTGCTCCATTATGTTGCAGTATTACCAATGGTGCAACACCATCATCACCACTTTATAGCAAAACATATCGTGATAGTACGGTAATTCACCTGCCCTATAACATATCAATATCGGAAAGCACATTATCAGTTATAGCGGGACCATGCTCTATTGAATCAGAAGAACAAATTATGGCAACCGCTGAATTTGTAAAAAAATCAGGTGCTACAATATTACGGGGTGGTGCTTTCAAACCAAGAACATCACCTTATGCATTTCAGGGCATGGGGATAACTGGCTTACAGCTGTTACGAAAAGCTGGTGATTATTACAAGATGCCAATCATTACAGAAGTTTTAGACAGTGAAGATATCTCTATTGTGGCTGACTATGCTGATATCCTCCAGGTTGGCGCACGCAATTGCCAAAATTTTTCCCTGCTGCGGAAATTGGGGAAAATCCGTAAACCAGTGCTTTTAAAACGTGGAATGATGGTTACCATAAAAGAGTTTTTAATGGCTGCAGAATATATATTAGCTGAAGGTAATGAAAATGTCATACTGTGCGAAAGAGGCATCAGAACATTTGAAACAGAAACCCGTAATACACTGGACATATCGGCAGTGCCTGTTTTAAAGCATAAAACACACCTGCCTGTTATTGTCGACCCTTCACATGCAGCAGGTAACTGGAAGCTCATTCATCCATTAGCACTTGCTGCACTTGCTGCAGGCGCTGATGGCCTGATGATTGAATGCCATATAAGCCCGGAATCAGCATTATGTGATGGTGAACAATCGTTACGTCCTGATAAATTTGCCCTTTTAATGAATGATGTACAAAAGATGAATACCTTGCTCAACAAAAAACTTTGATATATCTAAACATAAACCAATTGTACAGGTATGCCAATGGAAACTTTTAATGAACCTTCACAGTGATACAGGTCGCCATCCATAGTATACATAAACGGTTTGGTTGAATGTATTTCTATTGTGCTAACAACTTTTTCAATGTAATCTTTATGGTTTATTGGTGAGCCATTTTTTAGTTTTAGTACATTCTTTGCCAGTTCCCCTGGTTTCATTGCACAAACTATGGTATGAAATTTATCATTATTTTCATTTGCTCTGTATAATGGATAAAACCCCATGCCTATAGTCTCTATGGTTCCTGCAAGAATGCCCAATACTTTTGAATACGGCATACTTTCATCATCACATTTAATATTTCCTTCAAATCCTTTAAATAAATTTGAATGTTCTTTAGCCAATGCCTCATAAATACTGTTAAATATTAAGCCTACCAGTTTAGTATAGCTTTTGCCTATGCCATAGTAAGTTTCAAGAAAATCTGAAACAAGACCATTGCCAAATAAAAAACAGTGATTTTTTTCTATACACATTGTTTTACGACTTACAACGCTGATATTCTTGCCATTGTTCATGGCAACAATTGTCCTCTGCAATATCGACTCTGCATCACCATTTAAATTAATACTATTAGCAACGTTGTTCATTGTGCCACCTTTTAATATTAACACAGGAGGCAGGTCATTTTTAAACACTGTTGCAAACTGTGTAATAACATGATGTAAAGTACCATCACCGCCTGAAGGGGCTATATAATCAATACCCATATTTTTAAACTCACGCGCTACATCAGCAATTTCTTCTATTGATTTTGTATATTTCACTATGACGTTATCCCGCCCAATTTTTTCAAATATACCTTTGGGACTTTTCTTTGATAATTTATATTTCCTTGAGTTGAGATTAACAATAACACCAATCTTTTTCATATGGTATCCTTTATATGTTATGATATAATTTCACAATGATTTTGTATTTTCTATGTATACATGGTATATGTGTCAAACCTTTTTGGTTATGGGCAAATCTAAAAACTGCTTCCTTCCGAAATTTTTATATAATATAAAGAAGTTTTATCCTTATTTGTTATGCCCACAAGGGAACATCCAAGTAAACAATTTTTTTTACAAATCCCCTTATTATTAAAAATATATTGACCGGATCTTTATTGCAAGTAAATATATATTACAAATAACAAAATTGTTATATCAAATTATAGTTGGATTGTAATCTTTTATGGCAATTATTTGTATACGTGGTGGGTCTCTATCAGCGGGGCATACTGTTACTACATCATATGTCGATATACTTTCCCATGATGGGCTGCTTCAAGCTCATACATTAATTAATCTTTCAAAATTGGGCGATAGTTCCTTTGAAGGAGTATGGCAGTTTGATACTGTACTATTGCATAAGCCAGATATTTTGATACTGCATTTTGGAATGGATGATATTTATAGGCCAGTCTACAGTTCAGAATTTAAGGAAAACCTTGTACGAATGGTACAGAAAGCACGCAATGCATCAATTAATCACATCATTATGCCAACACTGCATCTGGTTAGAAATCAATACGACATGAATGCAGTAGACGTTTTTACACGTACTGTACGTGAAGTAGCATTAGATATGGATTGTTTGCTTGCAACGGTGCATATTGAATGGATAAACTATCTCTATGAAACAGGACAAAGCTTAGATAGGCTATTAACTGTCGATGATAGATATCCCAATGAACAGGGACATGCATTAATTGCTGAAGCGATCAAGAAAAAGTTGGTACATTTATTGTAAGGGCACAATTCAGTGTGCCCTTACAATAACTTTATTATAATACTAAACTACATTATATTACCTGCAATTTTTTTAATCTGTTCTTCGGCTTCTTTGTTCATCTTTTCAAGTAGCTGTGCACAAGTTGGTATATCATCTATAAGTCCTATGGATTGTCCAACCATCAGTGGTGCTGCATCTACATCACCCTGTTCCCATGCTTTACTCATTCGTTCACCTGATATTAATGGGAACAGTTCTTCAAAGCCTCCGCCTCGTTGTTCAATTTCCAATATTTTATTAACTACTTCATTCTTTAAAGCCCTTCCTTGTAAATGCAGGCTTTTCATGATAAGTGTCGTTTCATACTCCTGACGTTTGACAAGCTCCTGTTTAATATTATCATGTACCTCACATTCTTTTGTAGCTATAAAGCGGCTTGCCATCATAACGCCTTCAGCACCTAACATCAGCGCCGCTGCCATAGTTTTCCCATTTGCAATACCACCAACTGTAATAACTGGAATTTTTACAGTCTGTGAAATTTTTGTCGTTAACACCATGGTTGTTACATCATCATTTAACGGATGTCCGCCTTCCTCTATACCCGCTGCATAAATCCCATCGTATCCAACGTGTTCAGCATGAACGGCATGCCGTACTGCACCCACTTTATGAAAAAGTTTTACACCTGCTTTTTTCAGCATGTCAATATATTCCATACCACAGGCTTTATCAATAGGTGCTCCTGAAACTTCAATTCCTGCAACCTTTTCTTCAGCACATACTTTAAGATACATTTTATGATGCTCCCCAGTGATACGAACAGAAGGTAGTATTGTGACATTGACAAAAAATGGTTTGTCGGTTAATTTTCGTGTTTCACGGATAGCATTTCTGAATTCTTCTTCGGTATTGTAATTACCTGCTGTGAGATTCCCTATCCCACCTGCATTTGAAATTGCAGCACATAATTTTGGCTTACACAACCACATCATTGCACCACAAATAATAGGATATTTAACCCCAAACATCTCAGTAATCTTTGTTTTAATCATATAGAAACTCTCCTAAAAAATAGTGTATTAAATTATTATCTCACAATCACTGATTGGAAATGCTGCGCATGAATGGATGTACCCAAAACGCCTATCGGCCTGTCTAAGTTTTACTCCTTCAGGTTGAAATACTTTACCACTCACTAACTTAACCCTGCACAAACTGCATTCACCGCTTCGGCACAGTGATGGTACCACAATCCCATTTTTTTCAAGTGACTGCAGCAATGGTTCACCTGCACTAACGGTAAAACTGTTTTTCCCTCGTACTTTAATAACAAATGTTGTGTTTCTACTAATATCTTTTGGCCATCCTGGCTGCGCAAAGACATCAGTGGGTACACCGTACATCTCCATTCGTAGCTGCTTTGGTTTTAATTCAAGCGGCTGCAATTCTTTGAGCAAATGTTCATATAATGCCTGTGGTCCGCAGATAAAGAATGTTTTATCGGAACTATCGCCCACTACTTCTTTTATGATTTTTGCTGTAATGTACCCTTTATAAGTGCCTGTGCCTTCTTCAAGTACGGGGATATAGTGAAAATATGAATATTTGGAAGCAAGCATAGAAAAGTAATCATGAAAAATCAGCTCACCTGCATTTTTACTTCCATAGATAAGCCATATTTCCCTTTCAGTTCCTGTATTGATAGCATGTTGTATCATTGACTTAAATGGCGTTATGCCACTACCACCTGCAATACAGACAAGCTTCTTGCTATGGATAATGGGATTATGATAAAAATTACCTGCAGGGGCTGATATCTGCAAACTATCGCCTATGGTAATGCTATCAAGTAGAAAGCTTGATACTAAACCGCCCTCAACACGGCGTACTGTTATATCATAATATGCAATTTCATCTGGCGAAGACGATATGCTGTATGGACGTGATGTGCGTATTCCATTGATTTCAACAATCACCGATATATATTGACCAGCCTGAAACGGTGGAAGATATTTTTGTTTTGATGCCAGCCGCAATGTTTTTGTTGATTGTGTTTCTTCTATAACATCAATTACTTTAACATCAATGATCTGTGGATGCAACCGTTCAACATATTTTTTTGCAAGGCCTCTGTCCAATCTATAATCATATCCGTAACGTTTAAGTACTTCTATATCTGTTATAACTTTGTCGTATCCTTCAAGCTGTTTTAATATCTGGCTGTCCATGTGTTTCCTCCTATTTGCTTCTCATTTCTTTCAGGATAGCTCGTGCAGCTGAATGCCCTGAAGTAAGTGTTGGCTGATAACCAGCTGAACCATACCAGCTGCCTGCACAATACAACCCATCAATAGGTGGTTTTGGCGAAACAAACAACGTAGAGTCTTTTACATACTGGTCAAAACCATACGCTCCACCACCTGGATGGCCCAAATAGCGCATATGTGTAATTGGTGTAGCTATCTCCATTTCTTCAATATGGCTAATAAGCCCCGGGAAAACTTTTTCTGCATTTTTCAGCATGGCTTCAGCACAGCGGTATTTTTCATCATTGTACTGATGGGGAGGAATTTTAAGCCATGGTTCGGCATACTTCATGGTAACCAATACAACCTGAGATGTCCCTTTTGGCACCATTTCATTGTCAAAAACATTATAACAGGTTAATATAAATGAACTTTTATCAGTTTCAAGTGTTTTCGATAGTTCATAATCAAAGTCTAAATCTATGGTATTGCTGATAAAATTTGTTTCTTCATTAATGCCAACTTCATGATACTCACAATCCAGACCGCAATATATGGTAAAAAATGATGTCCCCACACTACTTCCTTTATATTGATCAAGAACTTTCTGATTTTCCCCATCATCCATCATATCTACAAATGTGCTTATTGCTGAAGCATTTGACAGCACATACTTTGACTCATACTCCTGCCCCGATGTTGTTCTAACCCCACAAGCTTTATTGTTTTTAACCAGGATCTTTTCAACTTCAGTATTGAACAATACCTCTCCACCATTTTCATATACCACTTCAAGCATTGCATTTGACAGCATCTGCGATCCACCTTTAATATGATATGGTTTAAACTCTACATACGAGAATAGCAATGCTGCCATATCACTGAAACAAAGTTTGGAAGGTGGCAGTCCCATGTATGTCCAGTATG